>Ga0065714_10064771_pt1 | contig 19322 bp, 17 predicted proteins | sample MisRhiReplicate2_FD_59101 | JGI IMG/M metagenome (GOLD analysis project Ga0065714, IMG submission 59101) | Miscanthus rhizosphere microbial communities from Kellogg Biological Station, MSU, sample Rhizosphere Soil Replicate 2: eDNA_1 v2... | ecosystem: Host-associated > Plants > Roots >...
AACTCATTTTTATTGGTTTTTATTTGTAAATAACCCTTAGTGTAAAATTTACAATTACTAAGGCGATATCCAAAGTTAAAAATTAAACGCAAAAAAGTCGTAATTAATTTAATTACGACTTTTTGATTAGTGATTATTTAATGTTTTTATTGTTATCTGGTTGTTTTGTAGTTGGTTAAGTTTATACATTTTCTGACTTCGCAGCAAAAATAGCTTTGTATACAATTCCGGCTAAAATGGCCCCAACAATAGGTGCAACCCAAAATAACCAAAGTTGACTTAAAGCTTCACCACCAACAAATATCGCCTGACTTGTACTTCTTGCCGGATTAACTGAAGTATTGGTTACAGGGATGCTAATTAAGTGAATTAGTGTTAATCCAAGACCTATTGCCAAACCTGCAAATCCTTTTGGTGCTCTGTCGTCAGTTGCGCCCAATATTATAATTAAAAAAATAAAGGTCATTACTACTTCGGTCACCAATGCTGCGGTCATGCTGTATTTTCCAGGAGAGAGGTCTCCATAGCCATTTGCGGCAAAGCCTCCAATTGGATTGCCATTTCCCGTAGCGATAACGTACAGTACTCCAGCCGCCACGATACCTCCTAATACTTGTGATATGATATATGGAATAAGATCTTTCACGTCAAAGCGTCCACCAATCCATAGGCCGATTGAAACTGCGGGATTTAGATGTGCTCCGGAAATGTGGCCAAGAGCGTAAGCAATAGTTACGACTGTTAGTCCGAAGGCGAGTGCTACACCGGCAAAGCCGATGCCTGCACCAGGATAATTACAGGCTAAAACGGCGCTACCGCAACCGCCCAATACGAGCCAAAATGTACCGATAAATTCTGCTGCTAGTTTTTTCATAGGAGTTTAATTTAGTTTAATGGTAATGACATTGATTTTTTAATCACTACCTGGTTGTTAAATTAGTTGTAGAATATTTGTTTTTTTTATTATGAAATTTAAAAACAAATATTCACTTTTCCTAGAAAAAAAGAGAAGGTATTAGTGGTTTACTCCCACTTAAATACCTTAACAGCAACGATATACACTCCGACTCCCCAGATGGCCATAATCAGGATTTGATGTTTCACATCCCATAAACCGGCGCCTTCAAAAGCTACCTTTCTCATGGCGTCATTAAGGTATGTTAATGGTAATGCACGGCTTATTGGTTGAAGCCATGACGGAAATGCATCTATAGAAAAAAATGTGCCCGATAATAAAAACTGAGGCAACGTAATGATATTTGAAATAGGGGGGATAGTACTTTCGCTTTTTGCTATCCCGGATACTATAAAGCCGAAGCCCATAAATACTACAAGTCCAATGATTGCAAGTAGAAGCATATTTAGCACCGTGACCACGCCATGTATTAATGTGAAATTGAAAAAGAAATGCCCGATAAGGATGATAAATATGGCTCCACAAAGTGCAAAGCCTATTCTTGCAATACCTTCGCCAAATACAATACTTGCCCTGCTTACAGGGGTAGCAAAGAAACGTTTAATAACCAGAGTTTGTCTCAAACTAAAAAATACAAATGCTGTTCCGAATACACCGGTACTTAATAAAGAGAAACCTAGCTGTCCTGGTAAAATGAAGTCTATGGTACGGTAAATTCTACCCTGAACTGTGCTTTCGTTTAATTGGGCTACTGTAGGTTTGATGTCTTTTGAATTTAAAGTATACATCAGGTTGTTTAGAACAGACTTAAGGATACTTCCTTTATCTATTGATGCCGAGGTATACTGAACATCGGCAAGATAGGCTGGGGTACCGGCGGTATTTTTTTTTACATTGATTACGGCAGCTATGTGTCCTTTTTCAAGCTCTGTCTTTATTTCATCTGCATCTTTATCCTTTATAATGTGAATGACGTTGATTTGCTCAATTGCATTAATAATAGGGTTTTGAAGGTCAGAACCCGGTGCAATAGCCAAATCAACTTTTACGCCACCACCTCCTAAAAAGCCAAAAACAAGAATAAAGATTAGGGGAAAGGCAAGTGTAAAAACAACTGCTGAAGGGCTGCGCATAATGGAACGAAAACTTGCTTTTGCAAGGGCCAGCGTAGCTTTGGTATTATTATAAGGTTTGCTCATGTTCTTTGTTAATTATCCTCGCGCCACTCTTTTCCTGTCAGATTGATGAAAACATCTTCCAGATTGGCTTTTTTAACTTCTTTTGTGCGTTCAAAACCGCTGTTGATCAGGTTGTCTATCAGGTTGTCTGGTGTATCTAATGCAATGATCTCACCACGTTCAACAAAAGCAACACGATCACAAAGCTGTTCTGCCTCATCCATATAGTGTGTTGTAATCACTACTGTTGTGCCATTGTTTCTTATGGCAATAATTAAATCCCATAAATTACGGCGTGCCTGAGGATCTAATCCAGTAGTAGGCTCATCAAGGAAAATGATTTTAGGCGAGTTGATAAGTGTGGTAGCAATAGAGAAACGTTGCTTCTGTCCGCCAGATAGTGCTTTATATTTAGCTTTTGCTTTGTCCTGAAGGTTTACTTTTTCGAGCATCTCCATAGGTTTTACGTCTACTCCATAAAGCCCTGCAAACAACTCCATTAATTCAACCAGATTTAGGTTAGGATAATAACCGGCTGCCTGCAATTGTACTCCAATAATCCTTTTTATTTTGCTGGCATCCTTGTCAACTGAATAACCGTCAACTATAATCTCTCCCGAAGTTTTTTCGCGAAGTGTTTCGATAATTTCGAGTGTAGTTGTTTTTCCTGCACCATTTGGTCCCAGAAGGCCAAATATTTCATTCTCATAAACATCAAAGCTGATACCTTGCACAGCAGTGAAATCGTCATACTTTTTTACCAGGTCTTTTACACTGATAATGGCATTCGTTTTATCCATGTTATAAATGTAAGAAGGTTTAGAGGAATAGAAAACGCTATTCTGCTAAACCTTCTAAAATGTCGGTAAAATGATAGTTTTGAACTGGTAAATATTACCAGGCTAATTCGCCTTTGATCATATTTATGAAATCGTCAAAAAGGTAACGTGAATCATGTGGGCCTGGAGAAGACTCAGGGTGATATTGTACTGAGAATGCTTTTTTGCCTTTCACACGGATACCTTCAATAGACTGATCATTTAAATTGATGTGAGTGATCTCTACTTTGTCAGATTTTCTAACTTCTTCAGGTATTACTCCAAAACCATGGTTCTGTGAAGTTACTTCGCAGTGGTTTTTAATGATGTTTTTAACAGGGTGATTTAAACCTCTGTGACCGTTAAACATTTTCATTGTACCTATGCCATTTGCTTCTGCAAGCAATTGGTGGCCTAAGCAAATTCCGAAAAGAGGTTTGTCGGCTGCTAATATTTTAGTAACAGTTTCGATAGCGTAAGGCATTGCCGATGGATCGCCAGGGCCGTTAGAGATGAAGTAACCGTCAGCACCCCATTTGTCCATTTCCTCGAAAGTGGTTTTGGCAGGGAAAACCTGAACGTAAATATCTCTTGCGTCGAAGTTGCGTAAAATGTTCTTTTTAATTCCTAAATCTAAAGCTGCTATTTTGTAGGTAGCATCAGGAGAACCGTAGAAGTAAGCGGTTTTGGTAGAAACTTTAGAAGATAATTCTAAACCGTCCATTGAAGGCACTTCAGCTAATTTGCTTTTTAACTCTTCAAGGTCAGTGATTTCTGAAGAGATAATTGCATTCATTGCACCTTTATTTCTAATATGACGAACCAAAGCGCGTGTATCAATGTCAGAAATACCTACAATGTTTTCATTCTGGAAATAATCCTGAATAGATTCAGAAGCTTCTTTACGGCTAAAGCCGATGTTGTAATTCTTACAAACTAAACCAGCGATTTGTATTTTTTCCGATTCAGTTTCATCTTTGTGGATACCATAATTTCCAATATGTGAATTGGTGGTTACCATAATCTGAGCGAAATAAGAAGGGTCAGTAAAAATTTCCTGATATCCTGTCATACCTGTATTAAAACAGATTTCGCCTGTTGTTGTGCCTATTTTTCCAGCGGCTTTACCGTGGTAAACTGTGCCGTCAGCCAGTAACAAGATTGCAGGTAACTTTGTGTAATTAGTCATGGTAATTATTAAGAGAAATTATTGGGATTAAAAAAGGAGAAAATGATGGTCCAAGCACGGCTTTGATGCCGTTATTGTAGTTAACATATGTGCTGTTAAGTGACCCCCTCATTTCGGGATACAAAGATACGTTTTTGATGATTTAAATCAAGATTTTTTTTAACATTGTTTTAGGTAGGCCCTGTTAGTTATAGATACTTCTATTATATCTATGTATAGAAGGAAATGAACAAGGCATGAACTAAATGTCACAAAAACTATAAAACTGTCTTTATTTCGAATGTAAAAACTAATTTTGTCGCTACAAAACTATAGAACTATGTCTGTAAACAAAGAGGTTAAACGCATAACCACACATATACTTCAGGAAATGAAGGCTAGTGGAGAAAAAATAGCCATGTTAACCGCTTACGATTATTCGATGGCGACCATTCTTGATGATGCAGGTTTGGACGTATTATTAGTTGGTGATTCCGCTTCTAATGTAATGGCCGGGCATGAAACCACTTTACCCATCACTCTTGACCAGATGATCTATCATGCTCAAGGTGTGGTTAGGGGTGCAAAACGTGCCTTTGTAGTTGTTGATTTGCCTTTTGGTAGTTACCAGGGTAACTCTAAGGAAGCTTTAAATTCGGCAATCAGAATCATGAAAGAATCTGGTGCTCATGGTGTAAAGCTTGAAGGTGGAACTGAAGTAGCTGAATCTATATCACGTATCATTACGGCAGGAATTCCTGTTATGGGGCATCTTGGACTAACTCCGCAATCTATTTATAAGTTCGGTACTTATACAGTTAGAGCTAAGGATGAAGACGAAGCGGAAAAATTAAAAACTGATGCACTTGCATTGCAAGAAGCAGGGTGTTTTGCTATTGTGCTTGAGAAAATTCCAGCTAAATTGGCTAAAGTAGTTTCTGAAAGTTTACAGATACCTACTATTGGTATTGGTGCAGGTCCGGATTGTGATGGACAAGTATTGGTAGTTAATGATATGATTGGTTTAACAAAAGGATTTAAACCTCGTTTTTTACGTCAGTATGTAAATCTATATGATGGCATATTAGGTGCAGCACAATCATATATTAAAGATGTTAAAGCAAAAGATTTCCCGAACGAAAAGGAGCAGTATTAATGCCGGTAACTGATAAAGATGTACTTTATGAAGACAATCACCTTATAGCGGTATTAAAACGTGCGGGTGATATTGTGCAGATTGATGAGACAGGTGATGAACCTCTTGATGAGCAGGTAAAAAAGTACCTTGCTAAAAAATACAATAAGCCTAATAGCGCTTTTTTAGGTGTTGTGCATCGCTTAGATAGGCCGGTTAGCGGGGTCATCCTTTTTGCTAAAACCAGTAAGGCACTTGAGCGGATGAATGCAGTATTCAAAAATCGTGAAGTAAAAAAGACTTATTGGGCTATAGTTAGAAATAAACCGGCTAAGCCTTCCGGAACGTTGGTACATTGGTTGGTGAAAAACCCTCAAAAGAATGTAGTTACTCCACATAATATAGAAGTGCCGGGGAGTCAGCGTTCGGAATTAAGTTATAGGTTATTGGGTGAATTGGGAGGCTATTACCTGATAGAGGTTGATCCACTTACAGGACGATCCCATCAAATCAGAGTACAGTTGTCTACATTAGGGTGTCCTATTGTTGGCGATAATAAATACGGCTACCCAAGAGGAAGCCGTAAGGGGAGTATTTGTCTGCATGCACGTAGGTTACAATTTATCCACCCGGTTAAGAAAGAACCGGTAAATATTTTTGCTAAGCTACCTGTTGATGGTTTCTGGGAGCGTTTTGAGAATTTTTAGACTATTTACATTCTGTTAAGGAAAGTACTATTGCGTCTTCAAATTTTAACTTCGCTCTATTTTTAAATACAGTTTTGCCACTTTTTTCCTCTATATCACCAAAACCTTCATATAATTTTCCGCCCTTTTTTAAAAATACAATCTCTCTGATTGATTGCATTCCTTCTGAATTAAAGGTGTATTCTGCAATGATGGTGTCTCCTTTAATTTCTCCGGCAATAGTCCCCTTGTTGCTGTCTTTTTCGAACAGATTATAACTTAAATCTCCTGTTAATTCTTCATTTTCAGTATTTAATTTAAGTTTTATGGTGTCTCTGTTCTTGGTGTAAATATAACAATCTGTAACTTTTGCCTGAGCAGGCACTGAAGGTGTAAGCGTAGTATCAACAGATGTTACAGAGGTACTGTCGCTAACTTTACTGTCAGTCTTAGTATTGTTGCAGGCAGATGCAAGTAGAACGATGCCGCTTAATAGTATAAGTGATTTTTTCATATTGACATTAATTGGTTGCGTTTCTTCCTGCAATACCCCTGCCATTTTTATTGTTAGTTGGATTTTGCATTAAGCAAGAAACAGATTTTATTGTTCAAACAAATGAATACTTTTGAGATATGAGTAAGCAGGTCATATCCATTGATGCCCCTTTGAATTTTGATTTTCAAGAATGTTTATGGTTTTTGGATAGGAACTTTGACGATTGTATGCATAAGGTTGATGCGGATCAGGTCATAAAAGTTATCGAAATAGAAGGTCAGCATGTATTGGTTAGTGTAGCCTTTTATGAACGTAAGTTACAGATTGAGCTACTTGAAGGTAATCTTAAGCAGAATGATTTAATTAAGCTTAAGCAATTCGTATCAGATTGGTTTGATCTTGAGAAGGATATGGAATCTTTTTATCAGTTGATAAAAAAAGATGAAAGGTTAGCTTATATGGCAATGGCATATAATGGATTGCGTTTAATAGGTATTCCTAATTTATTTGAAGCCATTTGCTGGGCAATAATAGGCCAGCAGATTAACCTTACTTTTGCATATAAATTAAAGAGAAGATTGGTAGAAAAGTACGGAACCTATATATCTTATAATGGGACTAGCTATCATGTATTTCCTGATTGCGAGGTACTGGCAGAACTCTATCCTGACGACTTGAAGGAAATGCAGTTTTCGAAAAGCAAAGCAGAGTATCTGATTACTATAGCCAAGGCGTTTGCCAATGGCGAAATTAGTAAAGATAGATTGCTCGCTTTGCCTGATCTTAATGCAAGACAAAAATCATTAAATAGTATAAAAGGGATAGGTGTTTGGACCGCCAATTATGCACTTATGAAATCTTTAAAAGAGCATTCATGTGTTCCGTATGGAGATGCAGGGTTGTTAAATTCATTGCTAAACCATAAAATCATTACTGATAAAAAACAGCACAAGGAAATTGAATTGTTTTTTAATGATTATCCGGGATGGGAGAGTTATTTGGTATTTTATCTTTGGCGGAGCCTTTCAAAGAAGTGTTAAAAAAGATTCTGATTACCTGTTTTTGCAGCTTCCCATCCTATAATTGCCGTTTTTCGTGAACTACCCCAATGGTACTGGCCGAATTCTCCTGTCGATTTAATAACCCTATGGCATGGAATTAAGAATGCTACAGGATTATCTCCAACTGCAGACCCCACAGCTCTACTTGCCTTCGGATTGTTAATAGATGCAGCAATAGTTGCATACGTAGATAAGCCTCCAATAGGCACCTTTAGCAAAGTTTCCCATACCTTTATTTGAAAAGCTGTGCCCTTTAAATGAAGTTTAATTTCATTTATTCTACTCCAGTCCTGAGTAAATATATATAGTGCATTCTGCTGTATCATGTCCAATAACTGATGATATTGAGCATTAGGAAAAGTATTTTTTAAAGCATTCAGTGCCTCATTTTGGTCATCGGCAAATGCCATATAGCAAATACCTTTTTTTGTTGATGCGACAATCAAAGGTCCGAAAGGACTTTCTGCATAGCTGTAATTTATAGTGAGCTGTTCACCTCCGTTTTTAAACTCACCTGGAGTCATTCCTTCAATGTTTATAAAAAGATCGTGCAGGCGACTGGTACCTGAAAGGCCTGTTTCATAAGCCGCATCGAATAAAGTAGTTTGTTTATCTTTAAGGATACTTTTTGCATATTCAATTGAAAGATACTGAAGGAACTTTTTGGGCGTAACTCCAGCCCATTCTTTAAACATACGCTGAAAATGAAAAGGGCTAAGGTTAACGTGTTCGGCAATGTCATCCAGCGAAGGCTGTTTTTTAAAATTTGCTTTTAAATACTCTATTGCCTGGGCAATTCTATTGTAATCAATCTGACTTAATGTTTCCATGATCTTTAGTTTATTAAGCAAAATTACACCTACGAATGCTTCACGGAAACCCGAAACTTGCTAATAATAAGCGTCTGTTAATATAAAGTTTAAGTATATATGAAACAAATGCAAGCAAAAAAGGGGGCGGATTTTTAGTTTGTGTTTTGTAAAAAGTGGTGATATTAAGATCATTACTAGTAATTGGCGAGATATAACCTTACTTTTGCGCCATATTTTAAAGAGCAATGCCGAGGAAGAGAATTAGGGAGCACTATCGTAGGGCGAGGTATGTACTGTATCGTGAAACTTTAATTGATGTAAAGGAGCATATCCTTACTTTTATTGGGGCATTTATTGGTATAGGTTTAATTGGATTCTTAAACAGTAAATATCTGGTAGCTAATGATAATTTATACCTAATAGGGTCTTTTGGTGCTTCTTCTGTACTAATTTATGGCATTATTAATAGCCCTTTGGCACAGCCAAGAAACTTAATAGGCGGGCACGTGATCTCAGCAATAATTGGAGTTACTATTGCTAAATTTTTACCTGGTGAGGCATGGCTGGCTTGTGCTTTAGCAGTTTCACTCTCAATAGTAGCGATGCAAATTACTAAGACATTGCATCCTCCCGGCGGAGCTACTGCACTGATAGCTGTAATTGGAAGTGCAAAGATTAAAGCTTTAGGTTATATGTATGTCCTTTCTCCTGTATTATCAGGAATAATGATTTTGTTCCTGGTAGCTTTAGTGTTCAATAATTTAAGACACAGGAGATACCCGACACACCCTATATTTAAAAAGTAAACTCTTATTAAGTGATGCTGGATCCAAGCCTCACTTTTTGCAAGGTTTCTGAAGCTTCTTCCGGTTTATTGGTGCCTATCAACAATCTTGAACCATTCTTTAAAACGAGTTGTATTCCTTTATTTCCTGAAACGTTAAATGCCATCCCTTTCTTTAGGAATCCGAATCTGAACCCCCATCCTCCATATTCCGAAATTGGATCGTATTGTCTTACAGAGAATCTTTGAATATTGTCCCAGGTATACTTTCTCACTGTTAAATGGAACGGGAAGAAACGGACATAAATTCCATCTTTCTTAATGTAGGTCTCTAGTTTTAATAACAGAAATGCAAGCGTAAATAAAAACATAAGAACTGAAGCTGTTATCAGTTGCATATTGCTCATAGAGTTATCGCCGAAGGGTTTTCTTTGAAAGACTTTATAAAAAACGCCATAGAAAAATATTAAATTGACTCCAATTAAAATTGCCCAAATCCATTTTTGACCAAAGCGTTGCTTTTCTGAAAATAAGGTTTCGTTGCTAGAATTCATTGTCTCGTATTGTCTAACAGAAAATTACAAACAATTGATTTAAAATAAAAGGTGATAAGAGAATAGTTATTAACTAGTTATAAACATATTGTTAAGCCGCCAAAAAAATTACGGGTTGCAGCAGCGTTAAAATACCTGCCACCAAATGCATTTAAGTCATTGCCTAAACTGTATTTTTCATTTAAAAAATTATCCGCTCCTGCGTAAACTTCGAATAGGGTTCTGCCTATGCGAAGGTTCTTTTTGCCAATTTTTGCCTGCACCAGATGGTATTTTTTAGCATATACTGTATTGGCATCGTTTAGAGGGATACTTGAGGTGTAGTTATGTTGTAAGAACAAATAAAATCCTTTAGGTAACCGAACATCGGCACTGTTAATAACTGTTGCTTTAGGGACGCCTGTAAGATCATTGCCAGAGAAGTCATTTGTTTTATCCAGGTACTTGTCGAATTTAAAATGACTAAGTGTGTATGAATTTCTAAATTGTAATCCTCTTATAAAATTAGTGGCGTTGGTAGGGATAATCCAAAAAGCCAATGAAGTTTCTAAACCCCATTGCTTTGTGCCTCCCGCATTTATAAAGTATTCAGCCTCCTTTTCATTAACTAACACTGTTCGCCTAACAATTGCATTTTTAAGATTGTAATAAAATCCGGTTACATCTACAAAAAGCCTTTTATTTAAACCTTCATACCTTACTCCGGCCTCATAATTCCAGCCATATTCGGGTTGCAGGTCAACATTAATTACATTGTCTGAAGCCCGTACTTCTGCTAGACTTGGTGGTGAGTAGCCTTTACTTACAGATGTCCTTAGGGAGAATTGGTCATCTATTAAGTAAGACAACGCAATCCTTGGCATGAACTGCACATCGAATCTATTTGTTTTTTTAGAGATGGCAATAGGAGCGATGCTTCGGTAGTTGTAGCCATATAGGTTGGCACTTGCCGATAACTCAATTAATAACTTTTGAAATATATCGATGCCCAGATGTGCAAATGCAAAATTAGAATTGGCATTTAGTTTATCAGAAGCCTGAACTGCACTAGGCTGACCAAAATTATTATCATAATTGTCAAAATCAGTGCCTGTTTTCATGCTTTCCAGACCGATATTAAATTTCCAGTCTATATCAGATGAGCTTCTGGCATACTCTAAATAGGAGCGTAGGCCTAGTGTAAACTCCTTGCGTTTTTCATAATTGGTAATAAAAGGATTTTTAAAATCCGTGTAAGAAGAGAATACGGAGATTACGTGTTTAAAATGGCTGTTGATGATCCAATTGTTGGAAATGCCACCATATACAGTTTTACTATAAATACCTGCATTTTGATCTATGGCACTTTTGGTTTGCCCGGCCGCAGGGCGAGATAATGTAGGGCTATTTAAATACTGATCAGCAGTTAAGCCTCCAGGAGTGTTATAGTGTAGGTCAGAATAAAATAGCAAAGCTTTTAAATTGGCATTTTTAGCATAGTCCCATTTTTGTAAGGCTTGAAAATATTTGCGCTCCATGCCGCTATGATCACGATAACCATCGCTTCGCTGGTAAGCTTGAGTAATATTTAAACTGTATTTTCCCGACTGATGCTGCAGTATTGCATTTTGATGAAAAGAGCCGAAAGATCCTCCTTCAAGCTTTAGTGCTACCGAATTATTATCAATCATAGCATTGGTGCCTTGAGGCTGTATCAAAACAACACCCCCGGAATTGGCGCCATAAATACTACTTTGTGGGCCTTTTAAAATCTGTATTTGGCTTGCACTTGCAACATCTAAAGCGTTTAGGTAGCTACTCCCTCCTGCGTCAGTTAAAGGGAAATCGTCCAGATATATTTTTATATTCCTAATACCAAAAGGAGACCTTAGTAAACTGCCCCTTATAGATAGCCGGTAACTTCCGAGAGAACGTTCTTCCATTCTAACTCCGGCAACGGTATTTAGTGCTGAAACAAACGAATTGCCAGATTGCCTGTCAAGCACTGTACTGTCAATAAGACCAATCGCTCCCGTAGATCTGATTAAAGATTGATTAGAAAAATAGGGTCTTATTATAACCTCATTTAATCTTTTGGTAGAATCTTGTTGTGCTTGGGTTGAGCTTGTAATTCCTGCTAGTACTAATAGGCCTGTTAAAAATATTTTCATTCTTTAACAAAGCTAAAATTTAATGGCAAAAATAATAGACTATTTGCATCTTATCTCTATAATTGTTGGGTTTAAACACCATGAAATTCATCTGTTTATTATATCTTTAGGCGATTTTAATAGAAAGCACGTTTATCATAAACAATGCTGCTTTTATTTTTTTATTCATATAATCGTATTTATAAAAATATGTCGAATACATCAAAAATTATCTATACCAAAACAGATGAAGCGCCAATGTTGGCAACCTATTCATTATTACCAATTGTACAAGCTTTTACAGCATCAGCTGGTATTGATGTAGAAACCAGAGATATTTCTTTGGCCGGAAGAATTTTGGCAAACTTTCCTGAGTTTTTAAAGGAAGACCAAAAAGTTGGAGATGCGTTGACAGAATTGGGCCAATTGGCAACTACACCAGGGGCTAATATTATCAAATTGCCTAACATTTCAGCTTCTATTCCACAATTGGTTGGCGCAATTACTGAGCTACAATCACAAGGCTTTGCCATTCCTAATTATCCGGATAATGCACAGACTGAGGAAGAAAAAGCAATCAAAGCAAAATATGCAAAAGTTTTAGGTTCGGCCGTTAACCCGGTTTTACGTGAAGGTAACTCAGATCGTAGAGCACCTAAAGCAGTTAAAAACTACGCAAAAGTTAACCCGCATTCAATGGGTGCTTGGTCTGCAGAATCTAAAACTAAGGTTGTAAGTATGACCGAAGGAGATTTTTATGGATCTGAGAAATCAGTTACTGTAGCAGATGCTACTCAATTTAAAATTGAGTTTGTTGATGCAAACGGAGCTGTTTCTGAATTAAAAGGATTGTCATCTCTAAAAGCAGGTGAGGTTATTGATAGCTCTGTTATGAGCCTTTCTGCTTTAAAAGCTTTCGTTGCAAAAGCAATCGAAGAAACAAAAGCAGCAGGAGTTTTACTCTCTGCACATTTAAAAGCTACTATGATGAAGGTTTCTGACCCAATCATTTTCGGTGCTATCGTAGAAGTTTATTTTGCAGATGTTTTTGCTAAATATGCTGATTTATTCAAAGAATTAAATGTAGATACCCGTAATGGTTTAGGTGATGTTTATGCTAAAATTGCAGGAAACCCTAAACAAGCTGAAGTTGAAGCTGCAATTGCGCAGGCAATTGAAAATGGCCCGGCTTTGGCAATGGTAAATTCAGACAAGGGAATTACCAATCTTCATGTTCCTTCTGATGTTATTGTTGATGCTTCTATGCCTGCTATGATCCGTACTTCTGGTCAAATGTGGAATAAGGACAACAAACAACAAGATACAATTGCTATGATCCCGGATCGTTGTTATGCTGGCGTTTATACTGCTACAATCGACGACTGTAAAGCTCATGGTGCTTTTGATGTTACTACAATGGGCTCTGTACCAAACGTAGGTTTAATGGCGCAAAAAGCAGAAGAATATGGTTCTCATGATAAAACTTTCCAGGCAACTGCTAGCGGAACAATTCGTGTAACGGATGCTAATGGTCAGGTTTTCTTCGATCAAAAAGTTGAAAAGGGCGATATTTTCCGCATGTGCCAAACTAAAGATGCTCCAATTCAGGACTGGGTTAAACTGGCAGTAAACAGATCTCGTTTATCAGCTACACCTGCAGTTTTCTGGTTAGATCAAAACAGAGCGCACGATAGAGAAATTATTGCAAAAGTAAATAAGTACTTGTTAGAGCATGATACGACTGGTTTAGATATCCGTATTTTATCACCTGTTGAAGCTACTAAATTTACTTTAGATAGAATTAGAAAAGGAGAAGATACCATCTCGGTAACTGGTAACGTATTGCGTGATTATTTAACTGATTTGTTCCCAATTTTAGAACTGGGTACATCAGCAAAAATGTTATCTATTGTACCTTTAATGAATGGTGGTGGCTTGTTCGAAACCGGAGCCGGCGGTTCTGCACCAAAACATATTGAGCAGTTTATTGAAGAAGGTTATTTACGTTGGGACTCGTTAGGCGAGTTCCTGGCATTGGCTGTTTCTCTTGAGCATTTAGGCCAAACGCAAAATAATCCAAAAGCTTTGGCATTGGCCGAAACGTTAGATTTAGCTACTGAAAAATTCCTTGCCAATGATAAGTCTCCTGCTCGTAAAGTAGGCCAGATAGACAATAGAGGTTCACATTTCTATTTAGCATTGTATTGGGCAGAAGGTTTGGCCGCACAAACAAAAGATGCAGAGTTGCAAGCAAGATTTGCACCACTAGCTAAAGCTTTAGCTGAAAATGAAGCTAAGATTAGCGGAGAGTTAATAGGTGCGCAAGGTAAACCACAGAATATTGGTGGTTATTATCATCCTAATGATGACTTAGCATTCAAAGCAATGCGCCCAAGCGAAACATTAAATACTGCTTTGGCAAGTTTATAAGATAAAAATAGGTTCAAAAAGAGGCCCATTTGCATACGCAGATGGGCCTCTTTTTTTCATTCAAAAACAAAAAACAATTCCATGTTTTTTGAGGTTGTAATTACACATCATATTCATGAAGACCTTATTGTATAGAAAAAACAATTTTATCTAAGTTTATTTAAAAATTACCGTTATGAGCGCAGGCAAAAACAATGTTCCAAGAGATAGAAAAGCACTCGACAAAATTCATCCTACTGAGTTAGGGGAAACTAAAGATTTTGATAATTTGTCATACGATAAGAACCGAAATAGTTTTGAATTTGATGTAAGAGGTGACGATAGTGAATACGACCACCCACTCCCTTATGATACCTCTGCTCCGAATGGTGAGGATAGTATTTCTACATATGACGAAGCAAATCCATACAATGGATCAGCCTATGATGAGGATAAACAAATAGGAGAGAACCTGGAAAGTGCAGCAATGCATATTGATACACTAGAAAGTCTTGAGTTAGAGCCGGAAGATCAGTTATTAGCACGTACTCCTGAAGATGATCGTGATGACCTGGATGAAGAGGGGTACCCTATTAATGATACGCCACCCGGGAAATCGTCTAAGAATTAACGTCGAGGTTAAAGCGCTTGCGCATTTCTTCCAGTTTAGGGTTCTTTTCAATTAGATACTCGTACTTTTCTTTATTGGTATAAAGTCTGTTTACTACAGTTTTTACCACCTGTTTAGCCTTAATAGAAAGGTTAAAATTTCTTAGGTTTGGTCTTAAGAAATTCAGAAAGTCTATCATTTCTTCTTGCAATAAAGCTTCCTGTAGCTTGTGCTCTACATGTACCGTGATTTCCTCCGGGGAGTCAAGTACAGGATCTGAGCTGCTAAGCAAGGTGTATATATTGATCTTGCCATCATCTTTTGCTTTATTCGCATATTGAGTCCATAGTGCTAGCAATTGCTCATAGGTAAAAGCCTCTCTTGCATCTCCACTAATGTATTTTGGCTCGTCGCCGTCCTCATCATCTGCAGTACGTCCAATATCATTTAATGACGGGATTAATGTCGCAATTTTTTTGTTGTCAGCAAGAGGCTTTAATGCAATTTTGGTAGCTGGTGGTGGACTGGTCGTTTTTGCAACGGGAATTGAAGGTAAAGGTGCTGAATCCTGCTGCGGTTGCGTTGCTACTTCAGGTGTTTTAATAGGTTCCTGCGCTTTATTTTGTACTTCTGCAGCAGGTGTATTTACATGAGCAACAGAACTTACATTAGTTTTTTTTTTAATCTGATCTGTGTCAGTGGCGGAATTGTTGTTAGGCAGCTGGGCTAGTTGAAGTACCGAAGGGATGTGGCACATTTTTATTAGAGCGAGCTCTACCTGCAACCGCTGATTTTTGCTGTTCTTGTAATTAAGGTCGCACTGATTGGCAAGATTTAATGCTGTAAGTATAAATGAAACAGGAGTTTGCTGACTCTGAGAAATGTACTTTTGTTTAATGTTCTCACTTACCTCTAACAGTTTAGTAGTTTGAGGATCTTTTGCTACCAATAAGTTACGAAGGTGACCTGCCAAACCATTGATGAAGTTGTTGCCATCAAAGCCATTATTTAAAATCTCGTCAAATAAGATTAGCGCGTTGCTTACATCTGCACTGGTCAGATTTTGAGTAAGCTTGAAATAATAATCGTAATCAAGAATATTTAGGTTGTCGATTACAGATTTGTAGGTTAAGTTTTTATTCGTATAACTTACAATTTGGTCGAACATAGAGAGTGCATCCCTTAAACCACCATCAGCTTTTTGCGCTATAATGTGTAATCCGTCAGCCTCTACTGAAATATTCTCACGCTGTGCAATCTTATTCAGATGCCCGGATATATCATCCACCTGTATTCTGTTGAAGTCAAAAATCTGACATCTAGATAGAATAGTAGGTAGTATTTTATGTTTTTCTGTTGTTGCTAATATAAAAATAGCATAAGATGGGGGTTCTTCAAGCGTTTTTAGAAACGCATTAAATGCATTTGCTGATAGCATGTGCACCTCATCTATAATATAGATTTTATATTTTCCTGCTTGTGGCGGGATACGAACCTGTTCAATTAAGCTGCGGATGTCATCAACTGAGTTGTTTGATGCAGCATCAAGTTCATGAAAATTAAAGGAGTGACCAGTTTGAAATGAAACACATGAATCACATGTTCCACAGGCTTCCTGGTCTTCAGTTAAATTAGTACAGTTAATAGTTTTAGCCAGAATACGTGCACAGGTAGTTTTTCCTACGCCCCTTGGTCCACAAAACAAAAATGCCTGAGCCAGCTGATTGTTTTTAATGGCATTTTTTAGCGTACCTGTAATATGGTGCTGACCAACAACGGTTTCAAACGTTGCCGGGCGGTACTTACGGGCTGATACTATAAAATTTTCCATTCGCCAACGAAATTAGAAATTTTTTACGGAGCTGTATAGGAATGTGGGAAAATAATATGTCTGAAATTATATTTATGTTTACGGCTAACAAAAATATAAACGTATGAAACGCTCTCTTTTAATCCTCTTATGGGTTATTCCATTCCTGTCTATTGCCCAAACCGATTTTCGCAAGGGTTATTTGATTACCAACGCTCAGGATACCTTACATGGCTTTATTAGTTTTAAGGAAGAATCTGAAAATCCCATAGCAGTATATTTCAGACCGGAGTTAGGTAATAAAACCCAGGTATTCCCTTTAAAAGATTGCAAGGCCTATGTTGTCGAAAATTTTTATTCGTATCGCAGGGAAACTGTCAATATAAGTATGAGTAAAGATGATCTAAATAGAATATCGACAGGAAGGGATACTTCATCAAAAAATGACCTGGTCTTCCTAAGGATATTGCAATCTGGAGAAAATGTAACCTTGTTTATGTACACCGATGACGTTAAGACGAGGTTTTATATTCAATCGAAAGAAGACCCCGTTCCAGTGGAATTGATTAGAAACATTTTTTATAAGAGCCAGGGTCTGGCCAAGACTGAAAATAAATTTCAAGTTCAATTGTATGAGTTGATGCAGAAATATCAAAAAAATCTGACACTTAAAGATGTAAAATTAGAATGGGCAAAGTATAATGCAAACGACTTAATTAAGGTAGTATCTAAAATAAATAATCAGTCAGCTAAAGAATTTACGGTGAAAGATACCAGGTTTTTTATAGGTGCAGGGCTGAGTTTAACCTCTTTTGTATATAAAGGAAGTCACTCGTTGGCAAACGCTACGGCTGTGGCTAAAAAATCGAATAACCCGATAATAACAGTTGGAGTGGATTTTATTCCTAAGCCGCTGATTGGTAAAATGGTGTATAGAGTTGATGCAACTTTATTTATGAGCAAAAATGAAACTTATAAGAAGAGCAGTGATTTAAAACATTCTTTTGATGAACTTACTTTGGGGTTATCTCCTCAGATCATTTACAATATATACAATAGCCAAATGATTAAGTTTTATGCAGGAGCGGGGATATCAGCTAATATATCAAGTTACAGCAACAACGTAATGTCTACTTTGGATCAAGGTGCCGAAACCAAAAAAAGCGATGTAGATTTTAATGTGATTAGTTTCTCACCAAAAATTACTGCAGGTTTTGTTGTGAATAAGAAAGTAGAACTTGCAGCTGGCTATTATATAAATACCGGGACTACAGATTATCAGACATTTAGGGTTGTTGTTAGCCGTTTTACATTCGGAGTCCATTATTTATTTAAGTAAAAATTAAGCTGATTTACTTTTAGGATGAATATGGTTGAATTTATTTCTAAGTTTGCGCAAAAATTAAAATAATTACATGAAACGCGCACTCTTAGCCCTTTTATGGGTATTCCCTTTTTTGACAGTTGCCCAGTCAAATTTTCAAAAAGGATATGTTGTTACAAATTCAAAAGATACTTTAAGGGGATATATTGACTATAAAGAGTCAGCCCTTAATCCTAACTCAGTTAAATTTAAAGACATTACTGAAAGTAAGCCTCGTACTTTTACGGTTGAAGATTGTGCTGCTTATGCGATCGACAGTTTAGAGAAGTATGAAAGATACGTTCTGTCTGTAAGTACAAGTAAGGAAGAGTTGTCTGCTCTTACTGTTGGTAGAGATACTAGCTTTAGAATCGACACTGTATTTCTTAGAGTATTAAATCATGGCAAAAATATAACGCTATTTTCCTACCAGGATAATATAAAGAAGAGGTTTTATATTCTTGATAAGAATGAAGTGAAGCCTGTTGAACTTATTCGTAATTTTTATTTGAAACCAGAACTGGCGGGTAATATGGCTATTGAGAATAAATATGCCGGACAAATACAGGGGAAAATGAGGTTGTTGAATGTTCCTAATATACCAGACGAAAGAACTCTTTTGAGGATTAATTATGTAGAAAAAGATCTTTTAAAGATAGCTTATCAAATAAACGATCAAGAACCTGTTAAATCGAAGTTGTCTACCTATAGACTTTTCGCGGGTACAGGTTTAAGTGTTAATAAAGCGATATATTCCGGGGCTCATCCACTTGCAAAGCCTGATGCGAAAAGTAAAACCTCTTATATGCCCTTAATTACCGGGGGATTGGATTTTCTGGCAAATCCCTCTATAGGTAAAATGATCTATAGGCTGGAATTATCATTGTTTGCGAGTAAAAATGAAATAAGCACTGCCGTACAAAGTCATTCTTTTAATCAATTGTCTGTTGCGGCAGCACCTCAGGTAATTCGTAATTTCTATAATGCTAATCGTGTAAAGGTTTTTGGTGGATTTGGTTTTGGGTTAAATTTTTCAAGCTATAGCAATAATGAGTCGGCTGTGTATAATACTTTTAAAAAGAGAATGGACATCACAAAGGACTTTGTAGACCTGAAGGTTTTTAATTTTTCCTTTCAAGGATCTGCAGGTGTTGTATTAAATAAAAGGGTCGAAATCTCACTGGGTTATATTCTTCCTGCGGCAATAACAGATTATGCTTATTATAACATTGCTATGCGGAGATATAAGGTTGGTGTTAATTACTTGTTCGGTAAGCATTAAGGGTTTTGTTTTATAGAATTTTATTAGTAGATTTGCAACCCCGTATTAAAAGACGTGGATTAAATTAAAAAACAAATAATAACAATGAATCAGTACGAAACTGTTATCGTT
>Ga0065714_10064775_pt1 | contig 19312 bp, 13 predicted proteins | sample MisRhiReplicate2_FD_59101 | JGI IMG/M metagenome (GOLD analysis project Ga0065714, IMG submission 59101) | Miscanthus rhizosphere microbial communities from Kellogg Biological Station, MSU, sample Rhizosphere Soil Replicate 2: eDNA_1 v2... | ecosystem: Host-associated > Plants > Roots >...
GATCGCGTATGCGATCTGCTTGGATGTGAGCTATGCCCGTGCACTGACCTCATCCCGACCCTCTCGACAGGAACCCTGTACATGACCACTCAATGCCCACGCTGTCACTCCACCGCTGTCATCACCAAAGATGTCGCCAGGAAAATCGGCGCCCTTATCGGCACCGTCGGTGGCGCCGCCCAAGGAGTCACCGGTGCTATGGCCGGTGCAGAGGTTGGCGCCGTTATCGGACTCATTGCCGGCCCCGCGGGTGTCGTGGCTGGCGGTATGGCCGGGGCCATTCTCGGCGGATTAGCCGGCGCGGCGACCGGCTGTATCGCAGGCGCCAAACTCGGCGAAGTCATCGACGAGCGGGTTCTGGACAATTACAGTTGTCTCGACTGCGGACTGTCGTTTAGCGACCGTCATTCCGCTTGAACTACTCATCCCCCCGCTTGACGCAATTGCTGCTCCCCATCTGATCCATCGCTAACCCCCTCTCTGTCAACACCCCGCACGCCGACTGATTCCTGCTGAATACTCAGCGGCTTCGCCGTGCGCCTATGAAAAGGAAGATCCCTATGGCACACCTCCTCGAACACATGGCTTACGTTGGCGCTACGCCCTGGCATGGCCTGGGCAGTCGGCTCTCGCCCAAGCAACCACTGGAAGTCTGGCAACAAGAAGCCGGTATGAACTGGCAGATCCAGGAATCGCCCGTGCGTTTTATGGCGGATGCTGTCGGCCATCTCGGCACCATCCATTCGTTCCCCGAACAGAAAGTGCTCTACCGTTCAGATACCAAAACCGCACTGTCCGTGGTCTCGCAGCGCTACCAAGTGGTCCAACCGCGTGACGTACTGGAGTTTTACCGGGATCTGACCGAACGCTCTGGTTATGAGCTGGAAACCGCTGGCGTACTGAAAGGCGGACGCAAGCTCTGGGCACTGGCGCGGACCGGGCAGTCAACCGCCCTCAAGGGCAATGACGTGGTCAATGGCTATTTGCTGCTGGCGACCTCCTGCGACGGAACGCTGGCCACCACGGCGACCCCGACCACCATTCGGGTGGTCTGCAACAACACCCTGACAATTGCCGTCAATGGCGCCAGCCAGGCCATCAAGGTGCCGCACAGCACGCGCTTCGACCCACGCGCGGTGAAACAGCAACTGGGCATCTCCGTTTCCCAGTGGGACGACTTCATGTACCGCATGCGCACGCTCGCTGCCCGCCCCGTCAAAGCCCATGAGGCCAAGGACTACCTGCGAAGCGTGCTGTGTGAAGCCCAGACGGATAACCCAGAGCGGAGCGGCCTCTCGAATGAACGGGCCTTAACCAAGGTGCTGAGCATGTATGACGGTCACGGCCGAGGGGCGGAGCTGGAAGCGGCCAAAGGCACCGCGTGGGGACTGCTCAATGCCGTCACCGAGTACGTGGACCACGAACGCCGGGCGCGCAGCAACGAATACCGCATGGACACCGCTTGGTTCGGCCAAGGGGCAGTCATCAAACAACGAGCGCTCAACACCGCCCTGCAATTGGTGGCTTGAAGCACTCGCCGCATAAAGGGAGGCCTACGCCTCCCACATCCATAGACTTTCTCTCAGTGGTTTAATCCCTTCACGGAGCTCCACCATGCTCACACGCTGCCTGATCTGCGATTCCCAGGCTGTACTGTCCAAGGAGGCGACCAACGCGGCCGTCATGCTCATTGGCACCATTGATAATTTTCTACTCGGGGTTCACCAGGCCCATACCCATGGTCGGGAAACGGGCGCAGAAATTCGACAGGAAAGCCTACTGGTGCAACTCCTCGATCTGATCGGCGAGAGCGTGTCCAGTACGACCTCTGGCTATACCGCCCTGACGGCCTTTGCCAAGGACGTGCAGAAATATCAGTTCGGCGACTATGACTGTCTCTGTTTACGCTGCGGAGCCAAGTTCGATCAGAACGCCGATGTCTGACAGCACCACAACCAAACCAGTTAGTCCGGCAATCATCCCTTACTTAGGCGTTCGGCCAGGCGCTCAACCAGTTCCACGACTAATTGCCGATCATCATGCCCCAACCGCATCAATAATCGACTGATCCGGTTGGCCTGGTCATCCGGGCGTGAACTGGCCTCGGTCAACAACTCGGCCGCCTCGCAACCAAAGATGCCGGCGAACTCCAGCAACCGCGCAATATTAGGAATCACGACGCCACGCTCAATGCGGGAAACGGCTTCGTTGCCAATACCCAGACGCTCGGCCACTTCCTCCTGCGTCAAGCCACCGCGAGTGCGTTGCCTGGCAATCGCACGCCCCACTACACCCGCCAAATGTTTCTGATCGGTATCGATCATGGTTCCTCCCAATATCAACCTAGATAGTTGGGTAGCACCTCATTGACATGAAGAGCCTTTCGGGTTGAGAATCAACCCAAAAGGTTGTTTTCGACTATTTATGTCCACAGAAATAAACAAGGAGTTTTACAATGGATACTGGCGTTTACTCGGCATCTAAAATCACAAACGAAGAAATATCGAAACTAATCTCTCAGAAAAAAACATTTACGATAAAAGACATCCCCAAGTATTCCTTTGGGAATACGGTCGAAACAATTGAAAAGCTGATCGAAGCAGAGGGATTAAGCTGCCGGGTATACGTTGCAGGTCGCATTGCTTCCGTGGCGGCCAGTGTGTGGACGGTAATGGGTGGCTTAGCCGCAGGATTGGCCATAGCAGCTCACAATATCGCCACCTACGACCCAGACTATGAAATAGCAAAATATTTCGTCGTCAGCTCATTGATAGTCACATATAAGAAAAAATGACTTCAAACACATGACGTAATCTTTGTGTGTGGCTCCATTAACTATGTTGAACGGCCGATGATCGGTAAGCACCTGTTTCGTGAGCATCGTAGCGACATCCCAATCCTTAACGTAATCCTCGTCTGGTGCGCAACCTGCGTTGCGAATTCACCTGGATCATCAAGATCCTCGTCCAAGGGCGTTGGAAAGTCAGCTCGACAGATTGATTTTCCAGCCGTCCTTTCTAAGCACCACACCGCCACTTACTTAATAGAAGGAAAAATATGCATGAACAAGAAGTTTCTATTGACTGCACTACTTAGTTTTATTTCGACTGCGTATTCTTTAGGCGCAGCTGCTTGGCAAGCGAACGAAATACAAGAGTGCCCTACCAATAAACGCAATGCAGCTTGGTTGGACTGCGTACCTGAGGATACTCCTGCCAAACTCCCTTACAAGATGCAGGATGGCAGCGTGAAAGTTCTTGAAACTCGTGGCACGGTATTCTGCGAACAAGGTACCTGCGAGTATCAATACCAGCGCGACAGCGGTCTATGGGACTCAACTAACGAATATGCAGGGCAAATACAGCAAACTCAAAAAACTCCCATAGTCCTACTACGTGGATACTATTTAGGAAATGCTGAGGATGGTCGCATCGTAGCGTACCTAAAAGGCACAGGCCCAGAAGTGGGTGGACGAGAAGCTCCAGCCATGCAGAAAGGCTCTACGAACTCATCGAACAAAGCCAATATAGACAGCTGTGTCGATCAATGGGGCGCTGCGTTCCACAAGGAAAATGGTGAAGAGGCCATGGTTATTTCCGACATGCTCGACGAGTGGGAAAATTGGTGCAAAGCAGGCAAGCATCCATGATTGAAAGAAATCTTAAAGAGTTCAACTAACTCTAGAAAATCTATCATCTGTACGATTTAATCCCTTTTGATCAAGCTAGAAGCAACCGTCTAGCCACCCCACCTCTGATTCAACGCCCTAGGGCGTTGGATCAGAGGTGGGGCCATGATAGATACCGCCAGATGGAACTGTGGCCAGACCCCGCGCCGGCGGTATGCCAGCATTCGGATGAGACTCATGCTACCGGGTAAAACCATTCAAATTACCGGCCTACGATCTGGGTGCTCTGCGCCAATTACCGTCAGGTCATCCACTCCAAGCGCAAATGGCTGAGCGTGGAACAGGTTCGGACGATCAGAATAAAGGCATAAGTCCGCGAAACACAGCTCACGATATGATAGCGGTGCCAAATATCGTGCTCGATCTTTACAAAGGTTCCCGCTAGAATACTTCCTGCTAAGAGGACCTATCCCAATGATTGATGCTGTTGACCTTTTCTGTGGCGCTGGTGGCCTCACCGCTGGCATGCGCAACACCGGCATTACAGTGCATGCCGGGTATGACATCGAAGGCCAATGTGCGTATGCCTACCAGGAGAACAACCAGGCCGCCTTTGTCAAAAAAGACGTGCAGGAAGTGACAGCCCAAGAGTTGCTAGCCTGGTATCGCCCGGACCGCTACAGGCTTCTAGCCGGCTGCGCGCCTTGCCAACCGTTCTCGACCTACAACCAAGGCAAAGACACCCGCAACGATCGCAAGTGGCCGCTGCTCTATCACTTTAGCCGCCTCATCAAAGAGACTGAGCCTCACCTGGTAACCATGGAAAACGTTCCTGACGTCACCAAGCACGAGGTCTACCACGACTTCGTACAAAGCCTCAGGGAGCAGGGTTACGAGATCTGGGACGGACGAGTGGCTTGCGTCGAATACGGCTTGCCACAGCAGCGACGTCGCCATGTTCTGCTCGCCTCCAAACTGGGAATGCCCATAAGCATCATTCCTCCCACGCATCTGAATGCCCCAGTAAATGTCGAGGACGTCATCGGCGCACTGCCTCGCCTAGCGGCCGGAGAATGCGACCCGAACGATCCACTTCACCGGGCAGCAACACTCACCCCGATCAACATGCGACGCATCATTCACTCCAGGCCGGGCGGAACCTGGAAAGATTGGCCGCCAGAGCTAGTCGCCGAATGCCATCGCAAAGCGAGCGGCAAAACGTATCCGAGCGTATACGGACGTATGCGCGCAGATCGCCCCAGCCCGACGATGACCACCCTCTGCTACGGTTTCGGGAATGGCCGTTTCGGTCACCCTGATCAGGCCCGCGCTCTATCACTGCGTGAAGCAGCGATCCTACAGTCCTTTCCTAGAAACTACGTGTTCATGGAGCCAGAGCGGATCACCTTCAAAGCTGTCGGCCGCATGATCGGCAACGCAGTTCCGGTGCGATTGGGAGAAGTGATCGGAGAAAGCCTGATGCAACACATCAGGGACTATGAGGCGGTTCGCCAAGCGGAAGATCGAATTCAAGCCTGAGGCGCGCCTCCAGCGCCTCAAGGCTCTTAGTTTCACATTCCCACATCACCAGCACACGCCAGCCCAGTTCTCGCAATTGAGCTTCCTTCCGCGCATCACGCTCTACATTCGCTTCGAACTTAGGTAGCCAATATTCCTGCCTACTTTTAGGGGTAGTCGCGTAGTGGCAGTCAGAATGTCGGTGCCAGAAACACCCATGTACGAAGACCACCGTCCGGAATTTCGGCAGGACTATGTCCGGCGAACCGGGGAGATCTCGGCGATGCAGACGAAACCTAAGCCCTAAAGCATGTAGTGCCTGGCGAACGACGATCTCCGGTCTTGTGTGGGCACGCTTGACTGCCCGCATGATGTCGCTTCGCGACGCGCCTGAACTCACGTGTATCCTGCCTCGTATCGACTAGATGCATCAGCCTCGCAAGCTGAATTAGTCCATCACCCACCAATAGGAACAATCACCCCTGTTATCGCCAAGGCTTCCAAATGTCGATGGAGCTGCTCGGGTAATAGATCACCAGAGACCAAGACCCCAGCCTCCATGTTCTGATCCATTGCATATCCGGTCAAATTGGCACTGGTGATGAAGCAATATGCCCCATCTGCCACTGCGACTTTTGCATGCACACTGCCATTAACGAACGCAGCATCTTTGTCTTTCCAGACATAGAACAGTGCATCTGGAACTATCTTCTGCAGGTTACCGATAGGGTCGATGCTAACCTTGCCACCTTGCGCACTCGAGAGTTCCATCAAGAACTCGATCTTTACACCTCGCTTTGCCGCTGATTTCAGAGCCTTGGCGATCGACTCAATGTCGTAAGCAACATAACTCGTGACGAACAATCGTTGCTGAGCGGCATCAATCACCTGGATCAAAGCCTGCTCGGTTCGCCGAGCAGGAACGAGCCCGGTGGTCGGCCCAGTCCATACGAGCTCGACCCTCTGCCGATTCTCCGCATGGCGAAATGCATGAGCAGCGGCCAAGAGCATTGCAGCCAGGGTCTCTCCACTAGAGGGTGACGCCTTCCAAGCACTGATCATCACCTTAAGCGCATTGCTCGCCTTCGCAGACAACACTCCAGCTCCAAGATCCCCAGCTTTGGTTGCGTCAATTCCCCTGACCTTGGTCGCCAAAGCGGCAATACGGTCAAAGGAGACGATGGAAACCAACTCGGATATCGCGATAAGTAAATCGCGCACCTCAAGCACCCTCAAAGAATGCCGCTTTGGCATTCTCGAAAGTAGGTACGACCATCGCCCGGTCCAGATAACGGTTGCCACGCTCGCAGGAGGTTTCCGCGACGAAGGAACATGCATGGCAAGCTGCTGCATGCAGACTCCGGTCTTTCTGCGGATCATGCTCAGCGCACAGTGGATCGGAGGAGCAAATACGCGCACGCCGCAAAGCCTGGACCAGTAGACGTTCCAGATTTTCTGGCTTGCCCAGCTCGACCAAGCCACCCAAGGTTCCATCGGAGTCCGCTGCTGCCGTATAGATGATGAAGCCGCACTGATTACCCTCTTCACTCACTTCAGCATAGATCCGCTCTCTAATGCTGGCTGCGTTGTATCCGCACTCCAACGCCAGCTCTCGGATAAGCAGATGCGCCAAGGTATGCAGCATCACGTAGCGGGCACCTGGGTATCCGTCTTCTGGCGGACGTAGGTGTCGGGAGTTCCGCCAACCTTTATGTCCGCCTCGCAGACTCACATCAGCAGCCTGAACCTCGGCACCCTGCTCCCACTCGGTGATCGACTGCTCATCGAACTGAATGAAGATACCTTCTCCGTGTACCTGGTTGGCGGGCACCCAATCAGGCTTTGTGCGTGACAGCGGTGCTTGGATCGGTCCAGATCCACTACCGCCAGAGTCGTCAGGCGCCTCGACTCGCGTAAAGCCGAGCAAAGCGTTGACCTCGCGCAGACGTTTTAGCAGCAACACTCTGGCGATCTTGCTTTGAAAGCCATTTGGAACAGACACCGCCTCGGACATGAAGTGCGGATAATCATTCACCGGAGACGGATCAATCAGCACCCTCCATTCAGGCCCCTTGATATCAGCCTCGGTGACGCCCTCATCTCCACCGGAACGGTACGCCTCAATGGCAGCCCAGATAGCCTCTGCGGAATACTGATCGATTCCGGGCAACGAACCAGTCTTCTTCAACAACTTGATGGTCAGGAGCACCTCTTCCGGCTCATCCAGGTCGCCGAAGAAACTCCAACCATCTTCTACCAACTGCGCCAGCCCATCCTTCGCCTGAGGTATCGCCAATGCAGACAAGGAAATAGGAAACCAGCTGTTGGTAGCCCCCAACAGCACAGCTCGAGGTTCCGCATCGCAATCCAGTTCGAACTGATCAAGATGAGGATGTCGACCCCGGCAACCTGGCAAATTCTCCTTACCGATCCGCCCGAACGCTTGGGCCATGTTACGCGCGGCACCGCAGGTATCGCATTTCACCCAAAGATTCTCGGTCTGAAGGGACGCGCCGCTTTCGTAGAAGCGCAATGTCCCTATGCAATCGCTGGGGCCACTGTGGACGAACCACTGCCAAGGGAAGTCATCCAGGTGCCCATTCTTGCAAGCCAAAAGGAAACGTGCCGGAACGGCATCGGCATCTTTCGCAGGTTGATCCCCTTTGGAGCCTCTGCAACCCTGGTGAACGAAACGCGTCGCCTCTGGGCGGTACCGACTTTCCTTGAGCTCGAACAGACCACTGTCATATGGAGACAGCAGCCCACACTTCACACAACGCAGCCAGCGGGGGAAAGGACGAACCGGCACCCCAACATTCGCTTCTGCAGAAAAAGGATCGACGGAGTCGCCCTTAGTGAATGGCGGCATACGTAGCGATTCGACCTGAGGACCAAGCACCTTCTGCACAGCTGCGAGCAGACGATTTTCGATCAACGGCTGACAGCGGTCCTTGTCCCAAACGTCGATTCCAGAGGTTATGACCGACACGTTAGGCAAATCGATCAGGGCACCTGGGCCATAGGTCCAAAGCAGCTGACTCGGCCGCACCGAGCCAACTGGGGTCTTTTCGTTTGCCATACTCATTCGTCCTTATCGGCCGCCGCAGGGCGAGGCTTCCATTGAATATCGTCTTTTATTTTTGCCGAGTTCATGACCAAACGAACTCCAGGTTCGACCTCACGCATCGACATTGGTACCGTCCAGTTATCCCAAGTCTGCGGCCCTGGTGCCTTGATCAATGCAACAGTTCTGTCCTTATCTGGCCCCCGCTTCTCATATGCCAAAATGCGGTTCCCCTGCATTACCTCGTTCACCCACTGATCCGCACGCTGCTTGAGCATGTCCCCTGCGAGCTTCTTCGCAGGAGCTTCCGCAATGTTGTCGGCACGCGTTTCGAGCACCTTCATGGCATCCAGCATTTCCGCCTGATTCGGCTGTTTGAGGCTCTGTGCTCCGTCGTTCGACGCGAACTCATCGCTCTTGGCGCGGATAAGTGAAAGCATTGCTCCAGTCAAACCGCGATCCATGGCGCGCGGCGAAAACGGTGTAACCGATTGCGCTTCAACATGCTTGTAAAAGGTCGCGTGGTAATGCTCGAAGGTCTCATAGTGCGAGAGGTCGCGAGGCCGGGCCCATGTCAGCACGGTGCACACCAGACCAGGGAATTGACGCCCCACACGACTCGTCGCCTGGATATATTCCGCAGTCCCTTTCGGCTGACCGTTGACTGCCATAATTCCCAGCCGGTTAACGTCGACCCCGACCGACAGCATGTTGGTGGCCAATACGATATCGATGGCTCGAGAATCTCCTTCCTCCCAACGGGTCACGTACTTACCTTTCTCTGGATCCCACACGGACTTGAACATCACCTCGAGCTGGTCGAGATACTTGGGAATGTCCTGATTGGAAACACGAGAAGTCAGCTCACGAATGTTCATAACGCTGCGCTGCGCCAGACCAGGCCGCTGCACCATGCTCATTTGTACGCGGTACGCACGAGTCTGCACGTCATCCTCGGCCAGGCGCTTCATACCGCCCAACTCGCGTAGCGAGTTGAAGTACCCCACCATGGTCATGTATGGATCAGCAGCCTTGCCGAAGCGATCGAACAGTGCCTGAGCAGCGGTCAGAGCAGCGGTGTAGACACGGATCAGCATCGCTGGCCGCGAGCTCCCCGGAGAACAAATGCCTAGATAACGTCGCCCTGGTTTCTGCTCGATCGGACGCTGCACCGAGAAAAAGTTGTCCTCGACATCCAAGCCATGTGGCGGGAAAACCGAGACCTGGCGCATGAATACATTATTTACCTGTTGCTGCGCCTTGCGCACGGTGGCCGTGGAAGCGATAACCTTCGGGCGGATCGAATCATCACCCAGCTGCCAGGTGCACAGCTCATCCACCGTACTCTCATACAGCCCAACCATGGTCCCCAAAGGTCCACTAATCAGGTGGAACTCGTCCTGGATGATCAGGTCCGGTGGCCTTACTGGAGCGATAGCTTTGACTGACGCCGCTGCTCTACCAGCTACAGCCCTATGGCCGGTATTGCACTCAGAGCCCGGCCAGAGCAAGCCATGACGGGAGCATTCCTTCGAGACACGACCGAACAGATTCCGTACCTGTCCGCGCCACGCCATCATGGCGAACTTGTCGACGGTAGCGATCATCATGGACGGTGGGCGACAGTACATCTCTTCGTCCACGACCATAACCGGCAAACCAGGATGCGCCAGCTTGCTTGAGCGACCGCGGGAGAAATCGCAGGCACTGAGCTTGTCGCCGCAGTAAATTGTCGTCCGCCCAACGATCTTGTCGACCTCAATATCTCTGCTCGGATCGATCTCCGTTCCGCACCATGGACACCCTGTGAGCTGTGCTGGCGATGCCATACCAGTCGGGTTTCGGCCAGGGGTACGAATGGCTTCGATAAACTTGTAGCTATCTTCGGTAGTGCCCGGCGTCACCTTATTGCCAACCCAAAGGCCTATGGTGAACGCGCTATCGCCTAAGGACTTGTCACCCGCTGCAAACGCTTCTCGGCGAATATGCTCCATCGCACAGATCAACGCGGTAGCCCGCTGGAACTGTTGCAGAGTCAGCAGGCGCAGTGTGTAGCGCATGATCACAGCCAGACCGCGAGATGCGTCGTAGCCGCCCATATTTCCTTGCAAGCGGCGAATCGCCATGGTGAAAGCAGCGACACCAAGATACGCCTCGGTCTTGCCACCACCGGTGGGAAACCAAAGCAGGTCAGCATAGGCCTGTAGAGGCTGAGTACGATCCGTATGTTTCGGATCAGCCAGTCCAGGCAAGGACAGCAAAAGGAAGGCCAACTGGAAGGGACGCCAAGAGCGGTTCTTCGAAATGTCGAACTCCTCCAGCTTGACAGTGCGGCCGCGCCGGCGCTGCAAGGCGAACGCACTATGCACACGCTGGATAGCCATTGCACGATTGGCGAACCGAAATGCCGCCAGGGCCTTATCGTCTGTTGCCAGCAGACTCACACCCTCGCGCAGTCGAATCAGGATCGACTCACATTGCCCAAGAGCCTCATCGGCCTGCTGGGCATAGCCGACGGCATCGGTATCAATACGTGCTCGCTGATCTTTGATCCAGGCAGCATAATCCTCAGTCAGTATTCCGAGTGCGGCAACGAGCTCGCCAGTCTCCAGTTCCGCTAGATGTTTCATATCCAGCAATTCTTCGTCGACCAACCTGCGCATAGCCGGGCGATCTTGCGAATCCAAACCCGGCGTTTCGGTGACCGGCACTTCATATTGCGGCATCACCGTAGTACGTAGTTCGACGGCCCTCGCTACATCAGCACCGGACAACGCATGCACTGCAACACCATGACCTACCGCGAACTCGACCCGGTCGCGATAGATCATTTCCAGCGCCAGACGCTCACGCAAGTCGTCATCGTCCGCAGCACCAACATTCGCTTCGAGGGCAGGACGACGGCGGAATATATCTTTCACCGAACTTACTTCATTGGCCCGCACGAGGATTTCCGGCTGGAACACCCAGGCTGTATCACGATTTTCCGGAGGCTCTTTCTGGCCATTGACCAGAAACAGCGTAACCAAACGCTCTCCTTTCTCATTTGGTGATCGCACCGTGCCCTGTATACACACTTCCGGACATGCAGCGTCCGGAACGACGGGGGAGATCACTCCATCGTTCAGTGCCAGCAGGAAGGCTCCACCAGAGGGTTTTCGCCGCCAAACTTTGGCTTTGAGAACTTGCTCAATGGTCTTGATCACCCGGCCTTCGGCATCACGGAGCGCCTTCTTGACTACCTTGGCATGCGCAGGATCATCGGAATTGAACCGCTCATAGCGCCCCCAGCTTGCCACGACCTCAAGACTTTCCGCATTGCTATCGACGCAGAAGGTGAACCCTAAACTCGAAGGTGCTAGCGATTGGTTCGAAGCAGTATCCACCTCTTCTTCGGCTTCGGAATCACCGCCACCCGATTTCGGGGGAGAGTCGACTTTGTTTGACTGGGCCTTCGGTTCCAAATCAGTAGGCTCGTCCTCCTCATTCGTCTCAGGAGGGGTTACATCCTCACCACGCTCAGCGCTTTCCATTGGCGCTAACTTGCCGACAAGATAACGATCGCGGACGCTCATATCGACGATGAGCTCTTCCGGTCCACCGGCCGGCCCCAAAAGATCGTCCATGATGGCGCACTGAAGTAATTCGCGAACGTAAGCCTCGTTCTCGATCAAAGGAATCTCAGCAAGGGTGATGCCGAGGGCACGCGGAATAGCCTCAGCGAACTCGGTCCAAGGAGCTCGCACGACGCAACCAGTGGTCGGAGGTAGCAAACTGGTGCTGCCAATCCCAACTGCAGGCTCAATAGTCTTGGCCTTGTCGAAGTATAACGAGGTGCCAACCGCATCAACTCGGATGCGCAGTACACAACCGATACGCACAATGCCACCGGCAGGGTTCAGAACCAGCACCCAAGCTCCCTCATGCAACGCGGGATGGCGTCCCTTCAGATAGACACCCTTGTTGGCCAGGCGAGCATCAGGCTCCAAACCACGATCAACGACGATCCAAGCCTCAGGGGCACTGTCGTGCTTTCGCTCTTCCATGCTCATGTCTCAAATTCCATTCACGATGTCTTCCAACTTATCGAGCACCTTGGTTTTCTCGATATAGGCCGAGTAAGCCACCTGAGCCCCGAGTATCAACGCGTCATAATGCTTGATGCGACTACCGGGAGAGATCGCGGCCATGGAAGCCTTCAGGCGTTCGGGGTTCGACGTCTCTTCATCCACGGTTTTGCCCAAGACAAAAACGACTTCTATGTCTGGATCACTCTCGCCCATCTGGACCAAGATCTTGCGCAGTTTATCGACGTAGGTCTGGCCTTGATCCTGTAACTCAAGGAGCCTCATCTTCCTACCGACTTTCTTGAGCTCGACGATGATGTGCTTACCGGCGTTCGTGCGATACGCGATATCAACCCGCCCGAGCTCTTCCTTCTTGGTCATGTCATCGGTAAGGATGCCTTCAGCAATGAGGCGTGACTCCATGATAGGACTGCCAGTCGCCCTGTCCCAAGCCGGGTCGAGAAGCCAAAGGTGATCGAAAAGATACTTCTGGAGCACCCTCTCCTTGGCATCCTCGTCGATCAGGCTCTGGAATTCCTTTATTGCTTCGAGCCTTGACTTGACGATGTCTCGGTAGAGTGAAGCCTCCAATGCATCACGATCGGCGAGAAGCGTTAGAAGCTTTTCGACATTATCGACATGTCGAGCTAGCTCATCCGATGAGCCACGCAACTGCATCCGCTCGAAAGCCAGAATGCCGTGCCGGTACAGAACCTTTCGATCCTCCTCATCATCGACGGGAAGCGCGCTGAGCTTAGAGATAAGAGTTTCTGCACTCTTCCTGAATCCAGGCTGCAAGCCGTCAAGCCACTCCGCCAGCTTGGGGGAGTTTTCTTTAGCTTTCTCGACCTCGTGCTTGCGACGCCACTCGTTCCAGCGCCTTTCGACCTGCACCAATCGAGACCGCAAGAACACAATGAGTTGGGTATACCGAGGGTCGTCCTCCTGGACGCGCTGTCGATCGCTAGTAGCGATATCCGGCTCGTCGTCGGCATCAAGAAAATCCGCTTCGATCTGACCGGTGAGGTATTTGGTATACAACCGCCCATCGTTGAGTTTATCGAGGACGTTCTCGTGGAACAGACGACCGCGGGCGAATACGACAATCCCGTTGAGGTTGCCGGCATCCTCGCTATCCAACTGCTTGGGCAATCGTGCCGTGCCGATCCAACCGGTCACCTTCCATTCCGGGTCCTCCCAGCCCTCCAAGCGGTTGGGCAATTCTTCTTGCTCAAGCAATTCAGCAGCGGAACTCAGGTCAATATCCGAGTCCCCTAGGCGCCACAGAAACTGGACCATGGGTAAATCGCCCCTATCAGCTGTTGTGATGGGACGGCCATCAATCGTAATTTTGAAGCGATGAGCCTCACCAATGACCGAGAATCGCCGAGCCAAGCGCTTACGCAGCGCGGTGACACCTTTCCCGAGCCGTTGGCGCTTGATGTCACGAAGAACGATGCGTGTCCCTTTCTCCACGATTACCGAATCTTCAGCCAATGGATCGGGACTGTAGTAGAGCTCCTTTCGCTTTACTGAGGCTTCGATACCATCCACCGTCATCCGGAGCCCGTGGGAAACACCGCCCTTCGCAGACTGCACTTCGATGATGTTCGCGATCGAGAACAACGAAAGCTTGCCCAACCCTTTGCGCCCCATGACCGGGCGTCTCTTTGCAGTGATCCGGCCGTGCTCGGGGTCCTCATCTCTCCGCCGATATCCCACCCGAAGATACTTGGCGTTCATATCGTCAATCGACAGACCGATTCCATCGTCCACAATCTCGATCCACTGGCCATTAGGATCAATGTGGATATCGACTTTTTCGGCATCCGCATCCCACGCATTTGCCACGGCTTCGGTCAGCACAGCGGCGATATTGCTGTAGAGGTTGATCCCCAGATGATCAAGCACATTGAGATCAACAGTCATCCGATAGAGGTCATCCATTTACGCTAGCTCCTCATCCCCTAAATTCGTCCTGCAGTAAGGTCGATACACGCTCAATGGTGTTGTAACCGTTCTCGATGAGTATTTCAGCGATATCCCGACCGCAGATGAAAATAATCGGGTGACGGTCTTCCCGCACCTCTTGATAAGCCTGCCTGGCGACGATCGAAGTCGTGATCAGCACACCGAATTGGCGATGCCGAATACGAGAGATTAAGCGCGAGACCTCTTTCACACCCACGGTGTTTGGAGGACGGCCATCCAGCGGTGGCCGATAGCATTTAGCCTCCAGCGAAAACTCTGCATACACCGGGTCTTCACGCAATCCAAGCAGATATCGCCCTACCGCGTCCCGTCCGCCATCCACAGCACCCCGAGTGATTTCGTCAATGATCACTCGCCGGTCCACCATTAAATACAGGTGTGCAGCGAAACGCTCAAAAACCAGAGGAGCATTCTCGAAGTGCAGCCAAACGCAACGCAGGATGTCCCGCTTCAGCGGAGTATCTGGCGTTTGCAGTTCCAAACTGCGGATCACCGTAGTAGGTTCGGCAGTCAGTGCACGATACTGCCCTCCCATCACCCAGCGGCGCCATGCATCAGGAGCATTGGCAGACAATGAGTCACCACACGCGAGTTCTCGCAGCCAATCGCGCGTCACGACTGGCACGTCGAGCACAGTAAAAATCGCCTTATAATTCTGGAAACGCGCGCCCTCTATGGACTTCCACACCGCCACCAGATCGTCAGTAGCGGAAAGCCCAGCAAACCCAGGTACCGCTAGGCCTTTGAACTGAACCGATCTAGCGCCATCGACGGTTCGGTGTTTCTTAAAGATGAAGAACGGCGCGATGCCGGCACGTGGCCGATCGGTCGCATGCAATCGTTCGAAAGCATGGCGAAGAACCTTATTGCCCCCCCGGGTGTCATGCAACTCATGCCCTGGTGTCTTGTTATCGCCGTAATAGACGAATTGACCGGTTGCAAGATCCAGAGTATCCGGCCAGTCGCGGTCTTCGCCTGTCGTGAAGAGTACAACCCAATTCTTCGACGGTCCCTTCCCAGAAACACGGAAGCCCCCCATATTTCCAGACCCAGGTAGCAGCTTTGAAATAGGTTCGCCAGACAGCTGCCCATCTGCACTGCTTTGATAGACAGCATCGACGATCAGGTCCGCAGTCGGCATTTGCTCATAGGGAAATAGCCGCATCATCGTTCCCCAACGACCGCCTGGTACCTAACACCACGTCGCTCATCTTTTCGCTCAACTACACCGCGAGCAATCAAATCATTGATCGACGCATTCCATTCGCCATCAGACAGGTTGGTGGCTGAGAGTATGCCGGCTTTGGTATGCCAACCGGGCTGCTTTCGAAAATAGTCGAGTATGGCCGTTTGGATGACAGAAGGTTCTCCAGCATATGTACTGTCGGGGACATAGCCAAAGTTCAGGCCTTGCTGCTCCGGCGCGTCGGCTCGCGCAAGTTGGACACGACGCGAACTGACCTTTGAGATACCACCGTGCAAGCCTTCTGCAACCTCCCCGTCGTACCTATGGCGGTTCAATGCCGCTAAGCGACGTAAGACTTCTACGCGCGCAGTCTCAGAAATAGTAAAACGTACGTTGTCGGTCTTGGGTAAATAGGGTACCTCATGGAATCCGTGGCCAAGATCAAGATCGCTCCAACCATAGGCACTGGCCACCGCGAGGTCGACTTCATAATGAAGCTTCCGGAGTTCCAGGATGCGCGAATCCTTGTCGTCAGCATCATGAAAACAGTTGTAGAGCTTTGTTAACCCAACACGGTCGGCGCGCATGATGACTTGCCGAGCCTCGTGGAGGCGATCCCCTTGAGACCTCAATACGTCTGGATCACTTTCCGGGAAGGGAAATGGCTCTAATGCATCGGATGGCGCGTAGCGCAGATCGTTCTTGAGGCGTGAAGAGTGCTGCCAGGCAAATGCTGCATGAATACTCGATTGCAAAATCGCGAACTCGAACGCTGTACCGTCTGCAATAACAACTGTTGCATCCGAGGCGACGATCTCACTAGATGAAAAAGCAAATGCGAGAGTTTTGCTCACACGGGTTAGGACCAACAGTCTATCCATCGGAACTTGATCGGGACGCCATGATTCCGGGTGTCGCTCAAAGTGATAACCGCGACCGATAGCGTGGTAGAGGGAAGGACGCTTGTCCGCATATTGCCACCAGCGCTGAGGCAAAGGGCGGCGTAAAGCGAATTCGCCTTTTTCATTTTTACGCTGCCGTTCAGGTTTTACCTTGTCCACGATCCACTGATAAGGGAGCCTGTACTGCTGCGCACGCTCCTCCGGCCAGTCCCAGAAATTAATGACAGCACGGCTGGGAAGCTGCTCTGGATCGGAGTTGAGGTCTTCACCATTCAAGTAGGGAAAAATGACGTCGGCATTTTTTGGATCGGCGTTGAGCATACGCTGCGCCTCTTCCCGCGAAAGCACGAAGCCCATGCCAAGAACATACGAACCGGTAAATGCCATATTTTCATTGGCTTTGAGCCTTTTCGGGCTCCACTCTTCCTGGTCGGAAAGAAACGCCGAGATGAATGGAACGGATCGCCCCAGCAAGTTTCTGGTACCCAGCCACTCACCCTTATGCACATGCACTCGGCTGGTAACCACCGCTGCCGCACCCGGCCATGGCTCGTTAGGGTAAGCAGCATAGATCACGGCACCTGTGCGCACCATGGTCTCAAGCCCAACTTGCCTGGTATCGCCTTCGGCGATGGTGTTGACAGCGAGCAACCCGAATCCACCTCCTTCGCGCAGCAAGGACCAGGCGCGTAAGAAGAAGTAAGTCACCAAGTCGGCCGAGCCCCGCCGCCCTTCGGCAATGTGGCGGACAAGCCAATCCCGGAAAGCAGTTCCCACTACGCCGGTAATGCGTTTACCACCGAGGAAAGGTGGATTGCCGACGATGCCATCGAATCCCGGACGCTCGCGCTGGAATACCTCGGGAAACTCAATAGGCCAATGAAAGGGCGCGCGCTCCGATTTATCTACGGGCAAATCCATAGCGATCGAGCTTGACGCGCGTAGAACCATGGCCTTGATCGCGTCTTGATCACCTTCTATAGCCTGCCCTACTTGTATCGCCAATAATGAGATTGCGTTGTCTGAGACCGTTGCATTGCTACTTGCCGCAAACACCTCCCCTATGAACGCGTTGGCGACAAATTCCGGCAACTCGACCTTCCGTCTTGCTTCGGCATCCAACCGTGCCATGGTCTCCACGTCGTGGATATCAAGGATCGGCATCTCGCGCAGGCGTCTTCGAAGTTCGATCGCCCCCTCAACGGCTAGCTCAATGTCCCGTCCGAAAAGCCGCTGCTGGCCTTTGCCTCCAGGCGTCATCGACAGTTCAGTGAGTTGATCAAGGCGATGGATCCCCAGCAAGCTGTCGCCACTGCGCAGATTGTGGTCGAGGAAACCAAACGGGCGCCCCTTCGCCAGTGTCACCAGCCAGATAGAGAGCTTGGCCAGTTCCACTGCCAAGGGGTTCAGATCCACACCATAGACGCAACGCTCGGCGACTAGGCGGCGGGCGATTACCAACCGCTCATCAGGGTTGACTGGCATGGCTTCTTGACCAGAAATATCAACCACGGCCTCACCTTCGCTGGTGATACACCGCCCGGCGGCTTCTTCCGCAGCCCAAGCTTCGACGACTCGTTCGGCTAGCCAGCGACAGACCTGAACAAGAAAAGCACCCGAGCCCATAGCCGGGTCGCATATCTTCAGATCCAGTAGCTCCTCCGCCGACTTCAGGCTCCATTGTTCGCACGGCAAACCTTCGGATGGGCCCACGTAGGCGACCGGTTCCAAGGTGGTCTCGACGATGCGCTCGGTCAGGGACTTGGGCGTGTAGTGCGTACCCGTCTCACGACGATCACTCCCCGTGGTGACAATGAAGGCTCCCTCTGGGTAGCTCAGCGGATAACCCCAAGGATCGGTGCGCAACAGATTCAGGAACGGCAAAATACGATCATGCAGCCCTTCGTCTCCTGCACAGGTGGTAAGCAGCCGACTGGCCTGAGCGGCATCGATCGAGCGCTCGAGATCCTTGCGGATAGCTCCTGCCCCACGCTTGGTCGCATCAACGCCGGAAAGCGCATCGATCAGCGCCCCGCCTCCCTGCCGGTGCAGAGCTTCTAGCTCCTCCAAACCATATAGGGTCTTCTTCGCTCCCTTGCCACTGGTTAGCTCCACCGTCACTCGTTCGGTTCGGGCGACAGTACGCTCCAGTAGCCCTTCGTAGACATAACCGATTTGCTCGACGTCCAGCGCACGGTAAGACAAGGTACGGCCTTCGTACTGCTGAATAGCCTCCAGCAGGAGCAGAACGGTACGGTTGTCGATTGGCAGCGGGCGCGCAGCATTCACCTTCCAGTAGGAGCCCTTGGCACGACCTTCGAGGAAAGGGAAACGATCGGGGTCGAATAGCGAGCCACCCAGAGCGGGAAGGCGCAGCGCTTCATGCTCAATGCCGCCGTACACAGCACGGAACGTCGCCAGCAACCGTGACCAGGCATCGTTGCGCCGCTCCAGAACCTCCTCGGTTTCCTGACGCAGCTGCATACGCAGAGTTGAGATGGCGTAGTTGCTCTCATAGACCTCCTCCCCCATCAGCAAGAGCCCGCGCTCCTCGGCCGACAATAAGAACACCAAACGCATCATGATGGTCAGACCCGCTTCGTAGAGTTCGGTCGGTTCGACACCTTGCAGCAGCGTCCGCGAGCGCTCGCGGTCTTCCTTGTCTAGCGCCTGGATCAGTACCTCGACCGCACGGCGAACTTGCTCGCCCAAAGCATCGGTGACTTCTTCCTGGTGCTGGAGTGACTCGTCCAGCATTGAGGATAGCGTCTCATCATCAGGCCCGAAGAAGCGTCTGATACCCAGCAAGGTAAGGAAGGCTTGCAGCGTCAGTCGCTCCTGCCCCCAGAGACGTGCATACCAACTGGCGAAAGTCGATACCGCTCCAACAGGAGCATCGACCAGCATCCAGCGCTCGCCATCGGTGACCAGGCCGAGGCGGCAGCCGCTGGCCCG
>Ga0065714_10064776_pt1 | contig 19300 bp, 21 predicted proteins | sample MisRhiReplicate2_FD_59101 | JGI IMG/M metagenome (GOLD analysis project Ga0065714, IMG submission 59101) | Miscanthus rhizosphere microbial communities from Kellogg Biological Station, MSU, sample Rhizosphere Soil Replicate 2: eDNA_1 v2... | ecosystem: Host-associated > Plants > Roots >...
TAGTTTGTTTAATTTTGGTAAAGATAAAACTTTATTTTACACATAGGTTTTTTTAAAATTTATAGTATTTTTACTTTATGCCTATCAATACAATTTACAGAGATTCGGGATGCGAGTGGATAGACGTAGAAGCGCCTACGGACGAAGATATGAAGTACCTTCACGAGAGATACGAGATCAATAATCTCCTTTTGGAAGACACTTTAGACCCCAATCATTTACCCAAATATGAGGAAGACGGAAATGTGAAATTTTTCCTTTTGCGTGAAAGCACCGAGCTTGAGCGTAAAAACCTCAACACCATCAGCGACATCAGTACCAAAATAGGGATTTTCCTTTTAGAAAAAACCATCATCACGGTGCACAGGATGAAAGCAAAAAGTATCGCGGAAACTAAAAAAACACTTACAGAAAGTCAGGATAAAGTGCATACCCATAAAATAGCACTGATGATTTCATTGGTCATTATGAAAAGTTTTGATGATGAAGCCATCAGTCTTTTTGAAACGATGGATAATATTGAAAATGAAATTTTCCTTAAAAATACCAATCACACCACCCAAATCCGGAGACTGTATAAATTAAAACGTAAATCAGGATTAAATTCACGAGTTTTAACTATTTCAAATGATGCGATTGATAAGTTTAAATTGTTGGATCTCGAAGATTCTGAAGTAGTCGATTTAAAGGATAAGCAAAAAGATGTTGTCGCTGATTTTGATCATTTAAATATCCAGATTACCAACTTGATTTCAATGTTTTTAGCACTTTCTGATCAGAAAGCCAATCAGGTGATGAAAGTTTTAGCAATCTATTCTGTTTATTTTTTACCAATCACATTTATTGCAGGATTGTATGGAATGAACTTTGACAATATGCCCGAACTGCATACAAAACACGGCTATTTTTATACGTTAGGACTTATGGCGGCGATTGTGATTTGTACATTTATCTATGCTAGGAGAAAGCAATGGTAATTCATTTTAAGTTATAAATAGTGTTTGTCATTCCGTAGGAATCTCAACAGCAAAAATTTTAAAAGTCTAAATTCATATGGAATAGCAAACTGAGCTTATATTTTTTATGTAATTCTTTCAAACCCAACAAAAAGCACCAAACCAAAATCATGAAACCCGAAATCCTTCAAAAGATCCTTGAAGATGAAGCACTTTCTCAGGAATCAAAAGAAAAGCTGAGCGCTTTGCATGAAAACATTTCCACCAAAGAATTTTCTGATCTTCTGGATGCTGAAGGAAATCAGTATGTGGAGTTTGTACAGGAAGGCGGCGGAGTTTGGGGAAGCGCATTGGTCGGTTATCTTTACGCACTGGAAATCTTCGGAATACGTTTTCTGAAAGTGGCAGGAACCAGTGCCGGAGCGATCAATACAATGCTCATTGCTGCCTGTAAAACCAAAGAAGAAGCGAAAAGCGATGTAATCAAAGATATTCTTTTCAACTGGGATTTTTCAGATTTTATGGATGGGAAAAGCTATGTGAAAACGACCATTCATGCGATGCTCAATAATAAAAACTTTTTCAGGATCAATTTAATTATTGCCATTATTCTTACCGTTGCATTGATCAGTTTACCATTCATTCTGTCTTCAGAAAGCACAAGGGAAGCAAAACTCTATTTTTTAATACCGCTCATTCCTTTAATTATCATCCTATTTATCATCAAAAAACTCTACCTGAATTTTCAGAAAAGCAACAGCGGGCTCAATCCCGGAAATGTTTTTCTGAAACAGATGACCGATGTAATGAATGGATTCGGCATTAAAACCGTTGCCGAGCTCAACCAGAAATTTATTCAGAAGGAAGACAAGATGAATCTCAACTACCGTTACGGAAATGGCATGGAATATTATACCAATGCGCTCAACGGAATTGAAGATATCAAAATGAATAATCTCGAACATATTGACCAAACCCGTTATCGCATATTTTTCGAAAGCGCCGAAAACAATGATTATTACAAGAACAATCCGTTCTATGGTTTGCAGTCGGAATATGTTGTTATCACTACCGATATCAATGCTAAAATAAAAGTTGAGCTCCCGACAATGGCAAATCTCTATTGGTCCGAAGAAGAACTGAAACACATCAGTCCGGCTGAGTTTGTTCGGGCTTCGATGTCTGTGCCTTTCTTTTTTGAACCGATGCAGAAGCTCATCAACAAAGATGATGACTCAGTAAAATACGCCTGGAAATTCTGGATGAATACCCAAAAAGAAGACATTTATCCTGTCGGAATTTTCATTGATGGCGGTACGCTTTCCAATTTCCCGATCGATCTTTTTCACATGAATGATATTTTCTATCCGAGACTTCCTTTGTTTGGTGTTCAGCTCACAAGCGACTCTGAAATTTTAGGCGAAAAAGGAAAAACAAGCGAACAAATTCTGAAAACTCCCCTCTCTTACGCCGGAAATATCATCGGAACTTTAAAAGGTTTCAACGACAAAACATTTCTGACCAAATACTCTTTTTACAATCTTTACAGCATCAAAACAGTCAATTGCGGAACGAGCAGCTGGCTTAATTTCTTTATGAAAAGAGAGGAAAAAGAACAGCTTTTCAACGCCGGATTTATCGCCGCCCTTGATTTCCTGAATCAATTTGACTGGGCAAAATACAAATGCGAAAGAATGATGGTTGCCATGAAGGAAAAAAAGATTCTGAAGGAAGAAGATACGAAAACGGTTGGATGAGTTGGGTTGGAGCGTTTGAGAGTTGAAGTATGAGTGTCCGGTAGTGCAGATCTGCAATGTGTGCTTATTCTAAAAACACTCATAGTTTAAAAAGGAAATGTAATTACCTACAGCAAATCTACGACATCATTAAAAAATCGAAAAAATAAATGGTCATAAAAAATAAAGTCATAAAATTCCTAACAGAAAAATATTATTTAATACTTCTTTTGATACCTGGATTTATCATTTTTGGATTTATAGACGAAAAAATATTGGTCACAAAAATGTTAAAAAACCCCAAATATACAATCGGAGTTGCAACAACAGATTGGCATCAGAAAAACAATAATGGTGTTGGTACTGATTATAAATATTATTTTAAAAAAGTCGAATATTTACGTACTACAAGCTATTCATATAAAAAAGGAGATTCATTTTTAATAATTTTTGATTCTCTTAAACCTAAAAATAACAAAGTACTTGGATTTTATAATATTGAAAATTATCTGATTGATTTGAAAGTTCCTGATAATGGTTGGAAATATAACGAGGTTCCATTTAATATTGATAGTGTAGAGATAAGAAAAAACTTAAAAGAATAATGATCGCCATGCAAGCGAAAAAGATTTTGAACGAGGAGGATAAAAAACTGTGGGGTAAATAGATTGTAGAGTTTCTGAGACTAATTTGAATACTTTTAATATTATGCTTCAAAATTTATTTACTTTTAAACATTATTAATTTATATGACATACATATGCGAATGCTGCGGCGAAGAAAAAGAAGATTGGCCTGCAATAGCTTACAATTCTCCGTCTCCATATATGAATCTTTCTAATAAGGAAGAAAAAAATTCCGAATTGGGATCTGATTTTTGTATTATCAGATATGATGACGAAAACTGCTATTTTATAAGAACTGTTCTCATTCAAAATGTAATTGACAGTTGTCAAAACCTTGAATACTGAGTTTGGGTTTCGTTAAGTGAAAAGAGTTTTAATGAATATGTTGATTCTTATAACAACAAAGACTTTAAAGCAGTGTATTTTGGATGGTTAGCCAATGATCTACCGGATTATGACTATGATTCAATTCCAACAAATGTAGAAGTCGACAATTCTTTGGGAAGACCATTAATCCTTCCACATAGTTCCCACGATGATCGTTTCGTGAAAGATTACTATGATGGAATTTCTAAAGAAGAAGCTGAAAGAAGAATTAATGTAGTTTTGGGCAATTAAAATAGCCAAGATTCTTCCTTCGTCAGAATGGCAAACATTGATTTGTATTTTACTAACTGAAATTAATCAACACAAAATATGGCTACCAAATTAGATTTAAGAGAAAATTTAAACCTACCCAATTCAGAAACAATCACTCCCGCAGAAATATTTCAAAACCAAACCCTACGTCCCATTTTAAAATTACAGAATGATTTATATCTGTCGCTGTTTATAAACTATACATTACGACAAAAAGCAGATTTCAGTTTACTCTCGGCTTTTAAAAAGCAAGTATTTATCGAACAGAGTCTGCAAAAAAATGCTGTGCTGAAAAACACTTTCATTGGGATGACCATAGGGATGTTTACCTTAGAGGAGCTGGAGACTTACCACTCTGACAGCAAAGTTTTAAATAAAAGAATCATCACGATGCTGATAGAAAGGTTGAAAAATCAGATGCAGTAAATGAAAAAACTGAATTTGAAAATAAAATTCTAGAGATTCTTCCTTCGTCAGAATGACAAATTATGAAGATTATTCTTTCATCCACATCGGATCATACTTCAAAATCTCCTCATTCACCACACAATCTTCTGCATGAGCGCCTTTCAGAAAGCCAATGCTCATAAGAAATTCATTCACAATCTCTCCGCCGGTAAATTTGAAAGTTTTTTTGAAAAGTTTCATCCATTCCTGTAAATTTTTCGGATGATGATGTTCCAGCCATTTTTCAAATGAGCCAAATTCTTTTTGCAGTTCGATAATGGTTTTTGCATTTTCGATAGCAGCGTTTACTTTTAATTTATTTCTTATAATTCCGGTGTCATTTAATAATTTTTCTCTGTCTTCTTCAGTGTAAGCGGCAACTTTTTGAATATTAAAATTGTCATACGCTTTTCTGAAACCTTCTTCCTTTTTTAAAATTGTTTCCCAACTCAACCCTGCCTGATTGATTTCCATAATCAGTCTTCCGAACAACTCATTATCATCATGAATCGGAAAACCATAATGGTTGTCGTGATAGTTTTTATGCAGTTCTTTTCTGCTTTCGGGCTGCATTCTTTCGATTACTGAACAATAACTCATTAGAATAGATTTCTGTTTTGGTTAAATTTATTTAAAGTACATGCAAAGATAAGATGTGATTGTGACAACTGTTAGTCAGCAGGGAAAAATTTAAGCTTAAAATTTTATAATTATAAGCCAAACTATAAGTAATTTAACTAATTTCGTTTAGCATAAAAACCACCAAAAACAAATTATTATGAAAAATTCCATCCTTTTATTTTTTATATTATCAGTAGTGAGCTTCGGAACATTCGTACATGCTCAAAAAATTGCTGACGGAGAAACTGTTGATGTCAATGGTATGAAAGTCAGTTTTAATATTACCAATAAAGAAAGCGTACAGGTTGGCGGAAAAGCTTTTGACCGCTACAAAGTTTCGGCTTCGGTAAAAAACACATCAGACAAATCTTATAACATTCGTCTGACTTCTTATCCGCAAATTGTTTTAGATACAGGAATTGTAGAACTCGACTGCATGAATGCTACGGGAGCAAAACTGACATCAAAAAAGATTCAGCTTAAAATGAAAACCCAGATGATCAATGTGAGCTATTCTTCTTATGATAAGTCCGGAAAGTCGGTTACTAATATTCTTCCTGTGATCGGAAGTTATTATTTTGATTCTGGAGATATAATCAGTGATGATGCTATTTTTATTGTTCCTGCAGGAGAAAAACCTGAAGTGAATGTGAGAAGTTTAAGATAGAAATTAATATTAAGTTTTCAACAAATTCAGACAAAGCAAATCATTACTAAGTCTGGAAATCAGACAACACTTTTTTTTAAGATTAACAAAAAAAACCTCTGAAAATTTCAGAGGTTTATATTTTTAGTGCATTGCTTCACTCAGGTCTATTTTTTCTTTGCTCTTCCGCTCTCTGATGAAGAGAATAAATGGAATACAAACTAAAAATGCAATTCCCAAGTATAAGAAAACATCCATATATGAAAGTACGGTTGCCTGTTTCGTTACGGTCATATCCATAACTTTGTAGGCAGCGTTCATTGCTGCATCGGGAGTCATTCCTTTTGCTATGAAACTGGCTTTCAATCCTGCTAATCTTTGCTGAACATCAAAACTGTCTGCATCTAAGTGCGAAATTAAATTCACCCTGTATTTCTGGCTTGCATTGGCAATAAAGGTAGTAATGGCAGCGATTCCGAAAGATCCTCCAAGCTGTCTCATCATTCCTGTAAATGCTGCTCCCTGTCCGATTTCCTGACCTTTCAAGGTACTTAATGACAAGGAAGTAATTGGAATAAACAATAATCCTAATCCCATTCCTCTTACAATCAGCATCCAGAAGAACGCATCCTTACTTGTATCGGGAGTCAGAATTTTGTAACCCCAGAAACTGTAAACAAAGAATATAAATAATCCTAATGAAACCAAAATCTGCTGCTTTGCTCCTTTTGAAAGTAATCTACCGATAATCGGCATCATAAATGCGGTCGTCAACGCCGCCGGAATCATCAATGCTCCTGACTGAAGTGCCGTCCAACCCAAAATACTTTGCGTATATAATGGAACGATAAATGTAGAACCATACAAACCAAATCCTAAAACAAAGGACATGACGGTTCCGATTCTCAGGTTTCCGTTCTTCAAAACACGAAGTTCTACAATAGGATATCTAAACGTCAATTCGCGCCAAAGGAAACATATAAATCCTAAAACTGCCGTTGTAGTAAAGGTTACGATCATTCCGCTTTCAAACCAGTCTTCTTCATGACCTCTTTCCAAAATAAACTGTAATGAGCCAACCGTTAAAGCCAGCAACATAATTCCAAGCCAGTCAACATCCGAAGCTTTACGCTTTTCGGAAAATTTCGGACTTTTCACAAATTGTAAAGTCATCAAAGTAGCCGCAATCCCGATCGGAATATTAATATAGAAAATATATGGCCAACTGAAATTATCTACAATATACCCTCCCAATGGTGGACCTAAAGTGGGACCGATAATGACTCCCAAACCATAAATCGCCTGAGCCATACTTCGTTTTTCTACCGGATATGATTCGGTGATAATGGTTTGTGAGGTTACGAGCAATGCTCCACCCCCTATTCCCTGACAGAGTCTGAAAAACACCAGTTCCCAGATATTATCTGCGTTTCCACATAGAAATGAGAAAATGGTAAATATAACGATGGAAGCTGCAAAATAATTTCTTCTGCCAAATTGCTGCGAAAGCCAGCTCGTCATCGGCACTACAATTACATTACCAATTGCATAAGCTGTAATTACCCAACCCACTTCGGAAAGTGTGGCTCCCAGGTTACCTTTCATCTCGTTCAGGGCAACGTTCACAATCGTGGAATCCACAATTTCAAGCAAAGCACAAAGAATAGCCGTGATCGTAATGATCACTCTTCGGGCTCCATATTCTACTAATGAATCTTGCATTTGATATTTAATTTAAAGATTAAAAAATTAAAGGATTAAAAGATTACCGACTCGCATAATTATTATTGTTTATACGTCCTGTAATCTTTCAATGTTTGAATCTTTTAATGATTTAATCTACTTTAAAGAAACTTCTGCTTTCACATTCATTCCTGTTCTCAATCTTTTTGCAATGTTTGGATCAAGCTTTATAAAATCGATTTTTATAGGAAGTCTTTGTACTACTTTTACGAAGTTTCCACTCGCGTTATCTGGAGGCAAAATTGAGAATGTAGAACCTGTAGCCGGAGAAAATGAGCTTACCACTCCTTCAAAATCGGTATCAGGAAAAGCATCGATCTCGATTTTCACTTTTTGTCCTTCTACCATTTTAGCAACCTGAGTTTCTTTAAAGTTGGCAATGACCCATTTCTGATCGTTTTTAACCAGACTGAACAATTGGGAACCTGCCTGCAAAAACTGACCTGCCTGAATCGGAACTTTTCCTACGAAACCATCTTCAGGAGCAACAATTACAGTGTAAGAAAGATTTAATCTTGCACTTTCCACATCTACTTCTCTTTGTTTAGCCACAGAACCTGCAACAGAAATCTGCTGAGAACTTGCTTCAGTTTGAGAAGAAGCGATACCGGTTTGCTGTGCAATCTGATTTCTTGTATCAACCAAAACCTGTAACTGCTTATCTGCAGACTGTTTTGCTGCTAAAGCCTGCTCATATTGCTGTTCTGTAATCGAATGGTCTTTTACAAGAACCGAATATCTTTTCAAATCCTGAGAAGTCTTCCAAACATTTACTTTAGCCGCTTCAATTTGTGCATTTGCAGTTGCTACAGCTGCCTGAGAACTGTTGATGTTTTTTGAAGTTGCGTTTGTAGATGACTGAGCAGAAGAAATATTGCTTTTTGCAGTTGATAAAGCTGCCTGAGCCTGTTCCAAAGCCATTTTCTGATCTTTATTATCTAAAATAACCAAAGTATCTCCTTTTTTTACAAACTGGTTATCTTTTACTTTCACTTCTGCAACGTAACCTGAGATTTTAGAAATTACAGGGTTCAAGTTTGAAGCAATTTGTGCATCATCGGTTTCTTCGTGAATCTGTCCGTAAGAATAAGTTCTGTAACCGTAAATTCCTCCTACTATGATGATAACGGCTAAAATGATTGGGAAAACTAAACTTTTTTTCTTTTTAGGTTCAGTCGCTTGTGTATTATTATTTTCCATTGTTGGTATAGTTCTTCGTTTATTTAATTGTTAAAGTTCCTGTAGTCTGTAAAAGCTTTCTGTAAGCCAATGCTGCGTCTGCTTTAGCATTGATCACTCCGACGTTTGCAGAAATCTGAGCCGCATCTGCATCCAATAATTCTGTCATTGTAGCAAGACCATTATCATATTTATTTTTAGTAATTCTGTAATTTTCATTAGCCTGAACAGCCGCTTTTTCGAAAACCGCAATTCTCTTTTTAGAATAATCGGTGTTTTGGAATTCTCTGTTGACGTCTAATTTAATATTGTCATTCAACAATTCGTTGGTTGCCGACAACTGCATTTCTCTTGCTTTAGACTGTTTCAATGCCGAATTTTCTTTCCACAGATTTGATAAATTGTAAGAAACTCCTACTCCTACATTTACTGCATTATAAATTGTCAAAAATTTCGGAATATCTGCTGCAACATAACCACTTGTAAACGCTATTGAAGGAAGATTCTCTGCTTTTGCAGATTTTGTTCCCAATTCTGCTGCTTTTCTCTGCTGCTCCAAAGCCTGAAGATCTTTTCGGTTTTCTCTGGCTTCATTTAAATAAAAATCAACAGGTTTTACATCATCTGCTTCATCGATATATTGCTGGTCAACTTCAATTTCGGTCGATTCGGGAAGTCCCAAAAGCAAATCCATATTGATGTTGGCAATATTGTAATTGTTTTTAGCTTCTAATAATTGTAATTCAATGTTTGAAGTCTGAAGATTTGCCTTTAAACGATCATTTCTTGCGATTACTCCGTTGTTTTCAAGCTTAAGAAAAGTTTCGTCTCTTTTTTGAGAAGCGCTTAAATTTTCTTCTAAAACTTTAATCGACTGATTGGCTTTAAATAAATTATTATAAGCCTGTGCAACATTATAAGCAATGGCTACTTTATCATTTTCTGTACTTAATTTTGATGCTTCCACCAAATATTTTGCAGACTGAATTCCGTACTTGATTCTTCCACCACTGTAAATCGGAACACTTAAATTCGCTGATCCGTAAGCAACCTGATGAACTTCCGGTCCTCCAGCAGATGAAACTCCGGGAATTTTTAAGTCGATGGTAGGTTTGAGCGGAAGGTAAAGATAACTTCCTGAAACAGACAGATCCGGAAGCTGTCTGTTCTTCGCAGCCAAAAGATCAGCCGTAGCTTCTTCTATTTTGGCAGCATCTATTTTTAAACTTTTGCTGTTCTGGATTCCCAACTGTACAGCTTCATCGAGGCTGAGTTGCTTTTTCTCCTGAGCATTTGCGTTTGCGATTCCTATGAACAAGGAAAGAGCAATAACTGAGTTATTTATTCTCTTCATAACCTAAAAGGTCTTTTAAAATGTATTTTATATGTTTATTAAGCTCTGTGTAATATTTTTCCTCAAAAACTTCTTCATCTTCGGTATTATTCAAAAATTCTTTATACATCTCTTTTCCATTGGATGCGTAGAATAATGTTCCACTCACTGTAGAATGCAAAAGATAAATCGGTGGATTTTTGGTAAAAATCCTTTTTTGAAGACCACTTTCCAGAATTTTTGAATACATAGAAATAAATCCGAGTTTTGTTTGTTTAAGGAACTCTACAATCTGAGGATTCTCTGTGTGAAGCTGCTCTCTCTGCATGATTCTGTAAAAACATTTGTGATGTCTTACTCTACCTGAAAACTGATCTACAATCTTCTCTATTTTTTCCCATTCATTGATGTCTGTTCTTTCTAAAATATCTTTTGAAAAGAACTGACTTTCTGTCATTCTGTACTCAACTAATTTCTCATACAACTTTTCTTTTGAGCCGAAATAATAAGAAATCATTGAAATATTGACGTTCGCCGCTTTGGAGATTTCTCTCGTTGAAGTACCCTGAAAACCATGTTCAGCAAAAAGCTTCTCAGCGGCAAATAATATATTTTCTTCTTTTGAAATCATTACGTTTTCATTTTTGAAGGGGCAAAGATACACAAGATTTTGATAAAATCAAACGATTGATTGATTTTTAATTTAATTTTAATCTTGGTTAATTAATTTTGAAAATTATTCTTGTATAAGCGTAAATAAACACAATCGTTGTCATTCCGGAGGAATCTCAACACAGTAAAAACAAAAGAGTCTAGATTCCTACGGAATGACAAACTTTGAGAATAATTTAGAAAAAAAAGAAAAATCTATGTTAAATTTGAAAAAATAAAACGAAGCTCCGATAATCGTGTCAAGGTTTTTTATGAATTCTTATGAATATATCTTGAAAGCTTAATTCCCAGATCCGTCCAGACAATTTTAGGATTTCCGTTTCTGGTTAAATGAAGATCTGCAGCATTGATTTCTTCTAAGATACTGATGATATTTGCACCACTGATAAATTTTGAAAAACCAGCCCAATTAAATCCGTTAGCATCAATCTTTTTGTACACCAGTTCTTCTGACTGATAATTCTGCAGTAAAGCCAATCTGAAGATTTCGGAAGCATAATTCAGAAAATTTTTCTGCTTTTCCCTGTTCCATCCTGCAATTTCTTTTGCCCAGATAATAATATTTTTAAGAAATTCAGGTTTCTTTTTCACCTGAAAAGCATCACGAACCCATTGTACAAATAGTCTTTCAAATTCCGGATTTTTGATCTCGGCATTCAGAAGTTTTATCGCTTCATTCAAATTTCCTTGTGCTTCATGAGCAACAGCTTTTGCCTGATCATCAGAAGCCGAGAATTGATTTTTTAGATGATTCATTAAATCTTCATCTGCAATTCTGGGAACTTCAATGATCTGAGTTCTTGAAATAATTGTTGGGAGAATATCGTCGGTACTTTCCGCAGTTAAAAGAATGATCGTTTTTGCCGGTGGCTCTTCCAGAAATTTCAGGAATTTGTTTGAAGCTGCAACATTCATTTTATCTGCTCGCCAAACGATGAGAATTTTGGTTCCGCCTTCGAAACTTTTTAGAGCAAATTTCTGATTCTGATCATCAATTTCATCTGCAGAAATAAAAAGCTGCTTATTTTCTGAATCTAAAAATGCCGTCCAATCATCGTAACTTGCATACGGCGACTCCAACATCATTTCCCGGAACTGATCAAATTTATTTTTACTTAAAGAATTTTTGTTGTCGGTAAATACGGGAAAGCTGAAATGTAAATCCAAATGATTAAGGTGCTCGACCTTTGAAGCAGCGTGCTCGTTTTCACCTTTCAGGATTTCTCTTGCATACGCTAAAACCAACGGCATCGTTCCGTAACCTTCTTTTCCTATGAAAAGTTGGGCGTGGCTTACTCTGTTTTCGGCAATGCTGTCTCGAAGAAGTTTTTTAAGATTTTCCTGTCCGGCGATGTTTTCCCAATTCATGTTTCAAAGATAAAAGAATTTTACGGAAATGGGAATTGGTCAATTATCAATTTTGCTTCACAAGTGAATTGTGAATTTAAAAATTGACAGCGAAGCGGATTCATAATTGATTATTCACCAGAAAATCCCCTTAACAAACTTTAACCTCGGTAAATTTTTACAATTCATTAATATTTAAGATATTTGCGCATTATTTTAAAAATCTAGAATGAAAAAATTTTTTGTACTATCATTCATTTCTGTTGGGTACTTCCTTAACGCGCAAAGTTTGAGCAATTCACCTTATGCGACTTATGGAATTGGTGATGTAAAATATGATAATACGATTGAAACTTCCTCTATGGGAGGTATCTCAACTGCTTATATCAGTGACTTCACAAGTAACTTTAATTTCGGAAACCCTGCCAACAACAGCAATTTCGAACTGACAAGCATCAAACTTGAAGCTACGAACGAGAATAATTACTTTAAAACTGATTATAACAATACAAAGTCTACAAAACATTCTACGTATTTATCTAATATCTCATTGGCTTTTCCTATTTCTTCGAAAATAAAAATGGGATTACTGTATCAACCTTACAGCTCGAAAAGCTATGACATTATTAATACAGAAACTATAAAAGATACCCAAACAGGTCAAGAAACCATTGAGGGAAAGCGTTTTACAGGTAGCGGAACTCTGAATACTGCACAAGCTGCTATATCATACAAAATAAATTCTCAGTTTGCAGTTGGTGCACGCGCCAATTACTATTTTGGAAATTTGTACGACACGAATGAAGTTACAAGATCTGATGCTGAATTAATCAACGGATATGAGACTAAAAACAGTATCAGGAATTTTAATTTCACTTTAGGAACAAGCTATCAAAATCTTAATACAAGTACAGACCGTAAGTTTACATTAGGTGCGACAGCTACTTTTGGGAATACAAGTAATATGACCACAGAATATCTGAACAGTACCTATTACTATTCGGACGGTGATGTAAAAGAAGCACAGACTACCATAGAGCAAAAAAACACGAGTTCTAAAAACTTACTTCCGTTACAGGCATCTTTAGGAGTTGGCTACGGGAGCGAAAACCAGTGGTTCTTATCTGCTCAAGTAGATTACAAAAAAGGAGAAACCATAAGCTACTTCGGAAATACTTTTGACTTTAATGATTCTTACAGAATATCTGCAGGTGGTTGGTATTTGCCAAATTACAATAACTTCAGAAGCTATTTTTCAAGAATGGTTTACCGTTATGGCGCATTCTATGAAAAAGGAAATCTAAAGATTGCAGGAAACGATATCAACAAATTCGGAATTTCTGCAGGAGTTATGCTTCCATTCAAAACCAGCAGCATCACAAGAATGAGTGGTCTTGAAATTGGTGTGGAATTAGGAAAAAGAGGAACTCTGAAGAACAATCTGATCAATCAGAATTACGTTAATTTAAAAGTAGGATTCAATTTTGCTGATAAGTGGTTTAGAAAATCTCTGTACAACTAATCATGAATTTGATTTCAAACATATCATATAAAAATATAGCATACCTTTTTAGTTGTGCTATATTTTTTGTGTTCACTTCCTGCGAAGAAGATTTGACCAAACAAGACAAAAATCAAAGTAAAAACTTCCCTTCACAGATCATCAAAAATGCTAAAATCATCCAAAGAGATTCAGGATTTGTTTCTTTAAGAGCTACTGCTCCTATCATCGAAAAATATGAACTGATAGACAGTCAGTATACGGTGGCAAGAAAGGGAATGAAAATTGAATTTTTTGACAAGAAAAAGCCGAAAAACCCCGGAAATATTACTGCAAAATATGCAAAAATATATGATTACAAGCAGTTTTTTGAAGCCCGTGGAAATGTCCGAATTTTAACAAGTGACGGACAAAGATTTGCGACCCAAAGTGTATTTTGGGATCAGAGAAAGAAAAGAATCTATACAAGAGATACCGTTTACGCAACAATGGAAGACGGTTCTACCCTAGTTCATGCCAACGGAATGACCGCAAAAGACGACTTTTCAGAATATACTTTCTATAACAATTCCGGTGATCTTGATATCAGCAAGACCAAAATTGCAGAATCTAAAAAATAAAGATTAAAAATGATAACTTTTCAGGCAATCGGATTGATGTCAGGAACAAGCTTAGATGGTTTGGATATCTGTCTGGCAAAGTTTGAAAAACAAAACTCAGTCTGGAAATTTCAAATTTTAAAGGCTGAAACAATACCTTACACAAAAGATTTAGAAGGTCAACTTAGAAATTCTATTCATTTATCTGCTGAAAAACTTTTAGAACTCCATTCAGAATACGGTTTTTACTTGGGGAAAAAAGTTAAGAATTTTATTTCAAAACATCAAATTGAAAATATTGACCTCATTTCTTCACACGGACACACCGTTTTTCATCAACCTCAAAAGAAATTTACCTTACAGATTGGTGACGGAAGAGCCATTAAAATCGAGAACGGATTACCCGTTGTCTATGATTTCCGCTCACAGGACGTTTTAATGGGTGGAAATGGAGCTCCATTGGTCCCGATTGGTGATGAACTACTGTTTTCAGAATATGATGCCTGTCTGAATTTAGGAGGATTCTCAAATATTTCATTAAAATTGAATGACAAAAGAATCGCTTTTGATATTGCACCTGTCAATATTATTTTAAATAAAATCGCTCAAAACTGCAATCAGAATTTCGACAAAAACGGAGATTTAGCACGGAAAGGAAAAATAAATACAGAATTACTCAACAAGCTAAATTCATTGGAATTTTACAACCTTTCTCATCCGAAATCACTTGGAATTGAATGGTGTAATGAAAATATATTTCCTTTGTTTAAAAAGTTAGATTCAAAAGATATTTTAGCAACATTTACAGAACATGCGTCTGAACAGATTTCAAGAATTTTTAATCAATATCAACTGAAAAAAGTGTTGTTTACAGGCGGCGGAACTTACAATTCTTATTTAATTGAAAAAATAAAGGAAAAAACAAACTCAGAAATTGTAATCCCTGAAAAAGAAATAATTGATTTCAAAGAAGCTTTGATATTTGCTTTTATGGGAGTTTTGAGAATTAACAATGAAATCAATGTGCTTTCTTATGCGACAGGAAGTTCCCAAGATCACAGCTCCGGAATTATTGCATAAAATCTTAATTACCACTTATGTCACATATGTTATGTTTGTCATTCCGCAGGAATCTCAACACAGTAAGCGATATTTAGATTCTTACGGAATGACAAACATGGCTTTATAAAATTGCATAAAAAAACCTTCATCTCTGAAGGTTTTGATCTTTATTTATAAGCTTCAATCTTATCTGTCAAAGTATTGATGAAATTCTGCAATGGTTTTTCAACCATCATTTTGATGAAAGGATTAAATTTTCCTTCAAAAAGCATCTGAACTTCTGTCTGATTTTCACTGAGAGGCTTTAAAGTTGCCGTAAGAGCAAAGTCTAAACTTGAGCTTGCAGACTTTAAAACAGCCTTTTCTTCAGTTACTTCATCGATCTTTAAAGCGATTTCGGGCATTCCCTGAAGTCCGAATTTGAACCCATCTTCTCTGCTTTCAAACTTCTGAAGACCGTCTGGCATAAAATCTTTGTAGTTTTCCGGTGTTTTTAGCAACTCTGACAACTCTTTAGATGATTTATTGACAACAATTTTTCGTCCTTCTAAATTCATTTTTTTATTTTTGTATTTAAATTCCTACAAATGTATAAAGTTTTTGTGAACGAAAAAAAATTATTACTCTCTAAGCAGTCTGAAGACTTAGAAAAAACTCTGAAATATGACAGTTTCACAACTTTAGAGATTGCGCTTGATCTTCTTCAGAATACATCGGTAAAGGAACTGAATGTATACGGAGAACAGATTGACGAAATTTGGGAAGAATTTAAAAAACTTTTCAGAATCATTGAAGCAGCGGGCGGTATCGTCAACAGACCAAATGGGGACATCCTTTTCATCAAAAGATTAGGGAAATGGGATCTGCCAAAAGGAAAAATGGAAAAAGGAGAATCCCGTGAAGAATCTGCTGTAAGGGAAATTGAAGAAGAAACAAACCTGCAAAATGTAGAACTCTTAGATTTTATCAACACAACTTACCACATTTATATTGAGAGAAATGGCGACAGAGTACTGAAATACACCCATTGGTTTGAAATGAACTTTGATGGCGAAGATACCTCAAAACCTCAGATTGAAGAAGGTATCACTGAAGTCGCATGGAAAAACACCTCGCAAATTGAGAGCGAAGTTTTTCCAAGTACATTTAAAAATATTCAATTGATAATCAAAGAATTCTGGGCAACGAAGGCTAAATAAAGTCAATCGCTTTTTCTAATGAAATGCCTCTTGAAGCTTTTAACAAAACATTTTCTGACTGAATTTTGTTTGAACTGAGGTATTGAATCAATTCTGCTGTATTTTCAAACGATTTTGATGAATCATTGACTGCCTTAAAGTGTTTTCCTACAGTGATGATTTCGTTGAAACCAAGATCGTGAGCAGTTTTCAGAATATTTTGATGTTCTACCGTGCTTTCTTCTCCCAACTCAAGCATATCCCCGATAACAATCGTTTTAGAACCTTCAAATGTGATGAAATTATACAGTGAAGCGGTCATAGAACTTGGGTTTGCATTGTAAGTATCTAACACCAAAGTTTTATTGCCTTTTTTTACAATTTGAGAACGCATATTTGTAGGCGTATAACTTTCTATCGCTTTCTTTATCTGATTGATCTCAATCCCGAAATGAAGTCCGAAACTTGTAGCAGCGCAAAGATTAGTAAAATTATAATCCCCCGTAAGCTGTGATAATGCTTTTGTATCCTGATACTCTAAACCGACGAAATGTTCATGCGAAAATATTTGAAAAAAATAATCAGAAGTGATCTTACCAAAGGTTATTTTTGAAAGATAATCGGTCGTTTTTTCTACCTGAATATGATCATTTTCGTTCACTAAAATGTTTTGCTGATTACTTTTAAGATAATCGTACAGCTCAGATTTTCCTTTTATAACTCCTTCAAAACCACCGAACCCTTCTAAATGGGCTTTTCCAAAATTGGTAATATATCCGAAATTCGGTTTTGCTAAAGTGCATAAAAGCTCAATTTCTTTCTGATGATTGGCTCCCATTTCGATAACTGCCATCTCATGCTCAGGTTTTATCGACAAAATCGTAAGCGGAACTCCGATATGATTATTTAAGTTTCCATAGGTATACTGAACATTGAATTTTTGTGAAAGAACGGCATGAATTAACTCCTTTGTAGTCGTTTTACCATTACTTCCGGTCAGCCCGATAATCGGGATATGTAAGTGATTTCTGTGATGTATAGAAAGGTTTTGCAGAAAATCTAAAGTTGACGGTACATAGAATATATTTTTATCCTTATTTTCAAAACTTTCGTCCTCAACAATCACTGCTAAGGCTCCATCACTTATTGCTTGTTCAGCTAAAGATGCTGCATTGTAATTATCTCCGGAAAAGGCAAAGAAAATATCACCAGCATTGATTTTTCTGCTATCAATTGTTACTTTTTCCGCTTTTAAAAATAAAGGATAAAACTGTTCTACATTCATTCATCAAAAATAAAAAAACCTCCCGAAAAATCGGGAGGTTTTTTATAAGTATTTTGAAATATTATCTTCTTGTTCTAGCTTTATCGCTAACTCTTGCATCCTGTGCTACACGGAAACCAATCCATCCATAACCAGAATCTTCTTTCTTGTATCTTCTTTGTCCCGGATCTAACCAGTACGCTGAATCTTGCCAAGAACCACCTTTGATTACTCTGATATCATTAGTGATCGCTGATGTTCTGTCTTTAGTATCTTTCTGCAAGATTACTTTTCCGTTTCCGTCAACTACAAATCTTGTTGTAGGAGCGTTGTACATATTGTAAGAAGCAGAAGAATCACTTGCGTTTCTATAATCTAATGAAGACATTCTGTCACCATCTCTATAGTTTCTGTAATCACCGATTGTTTCTCTTTCAAACTGACCTGGTAAGTTTTTGTAAACCAATCTTCCGTCAGCTAAAGTATCATATTTAATAGTACCTTCATCTACCATTTTGTAAGTTCCGTCACCATTTCTTACGATAGCTTGAGGCATATTTCCTCTGTAATAATTGAAATCTGTAAAGTCTTCATCAATGATTGGTCTGTATACATCAGCCGTCCATTCTGCAACGTTTCCGAACATACCATATACACCGATATCGTTTGAAGGGAATTGTCTTACATCAGAAGTCTGAGCAGCACCATCATTTTTCCAACCCGCAGGTCCTGAATAATCTCCTCTACCTTGCTTGAAGTTAGCTAAAATCATCCCTCTGTCTTTACCCTTAGTACCTCTAAGTTTATCGATCTGTGGTTTTTTCTCTGTATAGTTGTTGTACTCTCTGTTCTTTTCCATACCAAGAGCCGCATATTCCCATTCTACTTCTGTAGGAAGTCTGAATTTCGTAACCATTGCCGAACTAGGAGATCTGTTAGCAGCAAGCAATCTTTGGTTGGTCGTTTTCATACCAGATTTCTGTGCCATTCTCTGCTGGTTGATGTATCCTTGCATTTCGGGATCATTCGATTTGAATTTATCCATATTGAATGCAGTTCCACCTTGGTTATTAGATTCGTTGATATACAAATCTTTTGCAATAATACCTGCTTGCATTAAAGCTTTTTCGTTCGCTCTGTCTGTCAACCACTCACAGTATCTGTTGGCTTGTGTCCAAGAAACTCCTACTACCGGATAATAATCATAGTTCTGATCTCTGAAATAAGTCTCATTAAGATCATTTCTAGATAATTTATTATCCCATAATAAAGTATCAGGTAAGGCACCATTGTAGATTTCCTTGAAACTTGGATCACTTGGAGGAAATACATACTTCAACCATGTAAGGTATTCGCGGTATTCGTAGTTAGTAATTTCTGTTTCACCGATAAAGAAAGAACTTACCTGCATTCTGCGAGGCGAGTTATTCCAATCGTGCATAACATCATCTTTCACTAATCCCATGGTAAAAGTTCCACCTTCCACATATACCATTCCTGGCCAACCTTTCTGCTTTTGTTGCTTTCCTGCAAAAAACCAACCTTGTTTTTCGTTTGGTTTCCAACCTGTCTTGCTGACAAATTTTTTAGTACCGCCTCCTTTGCTGGTACTAGACCCTCCACAGCTGGTTAATGCAAGTGTAGAACTTAATGCTATTAATGAAAACAACTTTAGTTTTTTCATAGTCGATATAAATATTATTCAAAGTACAAAGAAAAAATAAATTATTCAATAAATCAAGTAAAGATTT
>Ga0065714_10002506_pt1 | contig 19289 bp, 22 predicted proteins | sample MisRhiReplicate2_FD_59101 | JGI IMG/M metagenome (GOLD analysis project Ga0065714, IMG submission 59101) | Miscanthus rhizosphere microbial communities from Kellogg Biological Station, MSU, sample Rhizosphere Soil Replicate 2: eDNA_1 v2... | ecosystem: Host-associated > Plants > Roots >...
CAACGTTCCTCCCACTCCACTACCATGGATGGCACTCCCCTGTCAAGGGGTACCACGCAAATTAGTTTTGTCAAGTTCATTCCTTGCATGCATAGGTCCTTTCTTTTGTCAAGCGGATTGGGGATGCCGGCATGGTCACGATGGGGTAACGATAAGAGCCACCCATCATGATGTGATGGGCGGCTCTTATTTGGTTTATGCGCTGGTGTCGAATGCTGTTAGTGCGGTGTTGGCCCATATCGCACTGCCGGATTCTGGTGTTGCTTTGGTGGGGTGTATTCCGTCTGCTTGGACGAGTGCGGGGTTTGTGCCAAATGCTTTGAATGCGTCAACAATTCCGTTGCGGCGTCTGTTGGATATTGCTTTGATGGTTTGCTGTCTTGCTGCGTGTGCGTCTATTCCTGTTGCTGGTGTGTATTTGGGGTTTTGGGTGGTGACGATGAGTGATGCTAGTGGGTGTAGCGTTTGTACGGCGTCCATCCATGCCTCGTATTTGAGTCGGAATGCTTCACCTATTATCCAGTTTTCGTTGTGCGAGTCGCTGAATATGATTGCGGTTTGTCCGTAGTTTGGGTGGAGTTTTGGGAGCCGTGTGGCGTCGTTGAGGTATGTGAGGGATGCTCCAGGGTGTGACCCGTTCACGATGGTTAATACTGGTGATCCGTGGAATGTGTAGGATGTGTCATCCCGTACCTGCCACAGATCTGGAAGAATGGGATTGCGGATTGGACCGTTGATTCCTTCCCTGATTTGAACCTCATACAGCTTTCCAATTGTGAGGAATGCGTTTTGGGAGTATCCGCCAAGCTCCCATGGAATGGTGGCAGGTTCGAAGATGGATGTTACACCGGCCGTGGTTTGTGTTGCACCTAGTTGTGTCCAGGTAATGCCGTCCGGTGATGTGTAGAACATGACGGAGTTCCCAGCCGCGCCGTTGTCTACGTCCAGTGTTGCACGCACCCATTTCATGGTTCCGTCTGCCGCCCCTACTGCAACACCACTGTTTTTGGTGATGAGCGTTGTTCCGTCTGCGGTCCATTCAAAGTAGATGTATCCGTTGGTGTGGATGTACATTCTCCATCCACGGTTTCCGGCACCGCTGAATCGGCCAACGAGCGTGTTGGACGCGGCGGGGGTCCAGTCATCCAGCGCCACTTTGACACGAACATCAATGTCACCACTGATTTGCTTTGTTGCTGTGGCGTCCACGATAAGGGTTTTGGTGAGGTTGACGTATCGTTCACCCAATGGGCCTAGCTGTTCAATGACTGGTGCTTGATATGCCTGTGTGGCGTCATCCCAGACGCGGTGTGAGACTGTGTAGTTGGGGTAGCGGGATGCTAGTCCGCGTGCCATGAGGGACACCCATTCTGCCGTAGCGCCTGTTTCGTTTCCGGTGGAGTCTCCACTTACACCCAGTGCGGTTGTGCGTCCGTTGTCCAGTGCTGCTTTCAGTGCGCTGAATGTTGTTTTCCCGTAAATGGGTGTGAGCGCTGCTTTTACAGGGCTTCCGTTGTGTGTGAGTTCATCAACGAGATTGCCGTCCATGAGTTCATCAAGGACTTCCCGCGATAAAGGCATGGGGCGGGGGTCTTTTGCGAAGGGTGTCATGCTGCTTTGTCCTTTGGTGTGTGTTTGGGGCACAGGTAGAATGCCTGTGGTTCATCGGGGTTGTCTACGCGGACGAGTGTTGCACATTCATGACAGGGTGCTGTCCAGATGATTTTAACCATTTACCCACGGCACCTTTCCGGCGATTGCTATGAGGACTGCGGCACCGGCTATGTAGGGGCCGATGATTGCTGCCATGCGTGCCCCTCCCCCGTCGCGTCGTGATTCCAGTGCTTGGATGCGGCGCTCATGGTCTCCGATGACTTGGTTTACTTTTTCTGTGAGCACCGCTATTTGCACTTCAAGATTGACGTTGGGGATTTGCACCGTGTCAGGCTGTGTTGCCTGTGCAGTGGTGGGCGTCATTTAGTCGCTCACTTTCGCGAAGGCGATTCCGTTGGTGACTCCCAGGAAGACACCGAACCATGACACCCACATTGGCACGGTGTCGGCTTCCAGGATTCCATATGCAATGAGTAGTGGCGCGGATGCTACCCCGACGCCGTAGAGCCATAGGCGTATTGCGCGGAATGATGGAAGTTTTGTTTTTTCTGCATGGTCCCCCATGTTTGTCCTCCCAGACTTTTACCGTTTGAATATTTCTGTGAATGCGTTGCGTGATTTTGCTGTGTCGAATCTTGTGTTTCCGTGACGCCATGCTGTTCTTAGAACTTGCATCATTCGATCGTTGTAGGTGATGAATGTTTTATTAGTGTCGTGGTTTGATTCGACCATTGTCAAGATGGACTCAATTTTGGGCCGTTTTTCCTGGATGAAGAACAGGTTATTTGTCCAACTGTTCCAGACTGAAAATGTACCATGCTTGGTTTCGATGGTGTAAATGTAGGTGGCATCACTGGTCTTGCTGCCCAACAGGTTTTCGCCATTGTCTTTGAATTCGTTGGCGACTGCGTAGTCTGCGTAGTCGGTCCCGGCAATGAATTTACCAAACTTGGTTTGGTAGACCTCACTGGTGAAGTCTTTTGCATCAACGAAATGGCAGAGTCCGAATCCATCCCCGAAGGTGAACAACTCCCCTGTTTCGTCCGGCTTGATGTTGTACGCCAGGAAATAGGGGTTCATGATGGAGACGGAGTTGGCAAGGAAGAATACGCGGGTTTTGTCTTTCCACCTGTCCACCGTGGAATAAAAGTTCTGGAAAGCCTCCGCTTCGTTGGGGAGGTAATGGACCGCACCCTTTTCAATGATGAATTCGTCAAAGATGATGGTCTTGACCAAGGGGAAGGAAACAGACTTCATGGACTGTGCACGCGATAGCGGGATGAAATAGCCAATTGTTTTCCACTCACGCTTTTTCTCATCACGCGTGGAGAGTGGCGCGATTTCGGCCAACCATCCGTTAGTGCGGAAATCCCAGTCAGGGAATTCATCTTCAATGTCAGCGAAGAATGTTTTAGCGCTGGTCTGCAATTCTTCCTTATAGCGGCGCATGTAAATGAACTGCTCCACAGGCTCTTTCGCCTGGAGGGATTTCACAGCTTTTTTCAGCGCTTTCAACTTTGCCCCGTAAGTTTTACCAACACCACGCATACCTACCAGAAAATTAAAGTATGCGTTGTATGAGTATATTTTATCAAAATTGTAGTAGCTTTTGGGTTGTGTGGCTGTAGTTGTCATTAGAATGTTACTCCATTTGCGGCGAATACTGGGGCAGGATCAATAGGGTTTCCGTATGGGGGTGCCCATGGATCATCAATTGCACCCTCATATAGTTCAATGTGGCAATGTCTACCGGAAACATTACCAGTGGCACCCTCAATCCCTATCTTTGAGCCCTTTGTCACGGTTTGCCCCACACTGACAACCAAGGATGCGTATTGCATGTGGTTGAAACTGAAGGTGTAGGCGTTGTCTGTGGTGTGCGCCTTCACACAGGTTCCGGTGGTCCAATTCCAGTTATCGGCCGCAACGGTTATTACCATGTCCGCTGGGGCGTAGATGGTTGCCGGTGGACCACCAGCCGGTGACGCCAAGTCAATGCCGTAATGGAATGAGCCTGTGACCCCTCCCCCGATGCTGGCGTCACGCGGACCATAGGGAGAGGTCATGACACCATCGGGCATGGGGTCCACCCATGCCCCTCCCCCGGTGGGAGGATTGTCCGTTGGGTCTGTTGGGCTGGTAAGTTCACCGGCACGTGGGAGGTAGCGTCCGCGCCCGTCCGGGTAGGCTTGGATGGTTTGCCCGTCTTTGTAGTGGATGTGCAGGTTTCCACCCACTGTTTCGATGTAGACCAGGTTGCCGGTGAAGTTTGCTCCCCCGTTGCCAACACCTGTGATGGGGTCGCCTTCTGTTCCGTCCGGATCATCAATGCCTGTCACATCCCCGGCAATGATCAAATCGCGTGCTTCGGTGTAGCGCGGCTCATAATCACCTAGTACAGGGTCCAACAGCACAGCGTCATAAAAGTCTGCCAGGCTGGCGTGTGGGCCGGTTACAGCCAACACATCCAGCGCCGATGCCGGGGATTGGTGGTAAGCGGTGAAAAACAGGATCATCATGTCCGTGTCGGCGTCGGGGTCCACACCCTCCCCCACTGCCACGTCTTTATACACATCCAGGTCTTTGATGAGTTGGTCTATCTGGATTGCTGCGCACGCAATCAGCACAGGTTCAAGGCTGGTGCCCTCATCGGTGGTGAGATAGCGCGTGTTCCAAAAGGTGTCATTGGGAGGGATGGAGCCAAGCTGATTGTTGAGGGATGCAACAACACCTGTCCAATGGGTTGTGGCTTTCATGCGCGACAGGATAGCGGCGGCACGTGTCCCGAACCATTGGGCAATGCCAACAGTGATGGGATCGCTGTAATTGATCGAATCGTATTGGAGGCTTGATTCAACAGTCCCAATTACTTTTGCCGCCAATTTCTTGGCTGTATCGTCATACGTCATGTAATTACATTACCCGTCATTTTGCGTAGTTGATAAATGAAACAAGTATGCCCCGCATTCACCATGCGGGGCATACTGTCAGGCTGTTCCGGAATAAATCAAGAGGAATCCGATGGGGTTTTGTGCATCATCGTAGACCTGTACTTTTCGTGCCAGGGTTCCTGGCGTGGTTGCTGTGGTGGATTTGGCTGTGCCAAGATTCCCGTTGAGGATCACCATTCCATTGCTGGCAATGGTCATGGCAAGGTTTCCTTCGTTGGTGAATGTCACACCAAAATCAGCACCACCCTGTGTACCGTTCCGCTTCATGGTGAACAGGCGTGTTCCGTCTGCGTAAGACAATTCAATGGAGGGTGCAAGGTATTTCTTCACCAACAGGTTTCCACGGTGCACCTTTTGAGCGGCACTGATAAGTGTTTCATCATGGATTTTGTATCCGGTGGATGCAATACCAACAGTGCTGGGTTCCGCCAGGTATTCGACTACCAGGTTCGCGGGAATGTCCGAGCCGATGAAACGCAAATCCACCTGTTCCGGAATGGCGTTGGTGGTGATCCATCCACCCAATACTCTGACACCGAGACTCGCTGCTTTGTGGTCGATGAAGTGGGGGCCGTAGCCAACAATGTTGTTCCGTGTGGAACCGTACACGTTGCCAACCAACTGCAAGTCCTGTGTGGATGCATTCACCACAATAGCGGGACCCTTTGGCTCCAGGAAGCACTTTTCAATGGTGGTGGAACGGTTGGTGCCATTGAATACAATGCCAGGGCCAACAGCGTTGGTGATTTCGGTGTTGTGGAACTTGTTGTCCAGTGAACCAAATCCACTGGCGGACAGAATGTTCACAGCACCAGTAGTGCCCTTGAAGAAACACGTTTCAAAGAGATTGGAGTTGCACCAATTCAATCCAGCAAGGCGCAAACCGTAACCGTTGGTGCTGATTGCCACGCAACGATCAAACACATTCCACAACGGACCAATGATCCCAATGTCACCACAAATCAGGGCATCCCCTGTGGCATCCATGATGTACAAATCAGAGTAGTAGCTGTTGACAGAGTAGCTAACCCGCAAACCCGTCTGCACATTCTCAAAGCGGATGTTGTGAATACCGGAATGCACGTTAGCGAGCGGGGAAACGTCGGACTGATTGAACGCAATGTTCGTTCCGTCGCCACGGATAATAGTCCCGTCTTGATTCTGGTATCCGGACATGACGCCACGGATGGTGACACCGGAAATGTTCACTTCACCGCTGGACAGCCACACACCGGCAGGGATGAACACTTCACGCTTGGACGCGCGAGCCTCATCCATGGCAGCGTTGAATTTCACGGTGTTGTCAAAGAAACCTCCGGGACGTGCCCCGAATTCCTTCACCACATCAATGACTGGGGGTTTGTTGAGGGTGCGAATCATCCAGTTGCCCGTGCCATCGGGCACCAACTCGATTTCGGTCATTACGCCCGGTGTTGGATCAATGCCAGCGGAGCCGATGATTTCACTGTCAAAAGTGACAGCGTGACCGCCTGTGGAGTCCTGCGTGAACTGGAAACGGATAGGGTGCTCATCCGGCCATACAGGGTCCACAGTCAGCACGTAATCCGCTGCCAACTCGACACGGTGCATGGATTCCGGGCCAACACGGTTATTGATCTGCATGACCGCTTCATTGATCTGATCAACAAAGGCAAGGTAGTTGGTTTCGGTGTTGGTCACACCTTCCTGGAATTCGTCAAGGATGCGTTGCATTTCCTCATTGAATTCCGGGCGCAACGAATCGTTGATGTAGACGCGGAGTTTTTCAAGCATCCCCATATGGGATAGCTGGTCACGGTAGGTGAACGGCTGGATGTTGTTGAGTGGACCAATATTAAAGGGAATACCCGTAGTAACCGACATATCGCGGCAACCTTCCGTTAGTTGTGTAATCGTCTTGTGTCATGAAAATGCCCATAAACAACGGTTCAAGTTGTGCTATCACATCCATGTCCGTGTTTACGAAAGTAGCACGCCATTCTGCAATAAGGACTGCCGGGTTTCCCTGGTAACCGGTTGTTTCAGAATCCACATTACCCGAATTGGTGGAATTCTGTGATTCCGTGGTGGTAGCCTCCGCTGTGGTCCCGGAAACATTGTCCTGCGCATTCTCCGCGTAGTCACCATTACCGGACAACATCACCTGCGGAAGGGTGGACGCCACAGCACGCGACTTGGCATCACTGCTGCTGTTATTCGTTCCCTCACCCGTCACAGCCCCAGTGGCTTCGGAATTGGTGGCCGTCCGATAATTGATCGTGAGCAACGGGTCAATGGTTTTCTGCGACGCCAGATAATGTTGGTTCCAGTACGGCATGATCTCATGCATTTTCCGGCGCAACTGCAAACGGAAATGACCGATGCTTTCCTGTCCTATTTCGCGGGTGTAGAAGTGTTGAATGATTTTGTCATTCAAATGCGCCCGATAGGTTTCATCAAAAATGGGGTAATCATCCAAACCAATATTGGTGACACCCTCCAAATCAATAACCTCCCAAAGTTCCATCGTAAAGTCTGCCATTACGCTGCACCCTTTCCACTGTCAGCACTGTCCGAACTGCTTTCATCTCCCACGATGTGCAATCCGCTGTCCGCGTCGGACGGGATGGCTGTGTCGATCATGTCGTCGAATTTTACGTTGATGTTGAGGTTGAACATTTTGTTGATTTTCTTGACAGCCATTTTCCGGGCTTTCAGGTGGATGTTCCGTGAAGCCTGTACTTGCTCATCGTTGGCCGATACTTCATCGGACACTAGGCGCTCTTTCTTGTCCTGATTGGCGTTGTTCAAACCAAGCAAACCCATGCATTCATTCCACAGCTTCGCTTTGGCTTCCAACAGCTTCGGGAGGGATTCAGGCATTGCACCCGTATCAAGTGCCTGGATAGCGCCGGAATCAATGGCGTTGTTGACACCGAAAATGAACGGTGCTCCTTCCTCCACCTGGCGGAACAAGTTCACCCACGTAAGCCGCTGCGATTCATCCACGGTCACCATTTTGGAGACACGCAGATTCTTGGCAGTCATCTCAATAGTCCGGTCAAGGTTCGCCAGTTTGTAAGCGTACAGGTTCACAATGTCCGTATCAGGGGTGCGAAGAGCGTTCCCGTAAATGGGCACACATTCTTCATCAGTGAACGTGAGTGAGGCAAGTTGTGCACCCATGACGGTCCATTCCGTAGGGTTGTCATACCAATTCACCTGTGACGTTCCGGCAGCATGAGCAACCATGTATTTGTCATTGTCAGGGTGCTTGAAGAAAACCACCACACCATTGAAAGACAAATGAAGCTCAAGCCAGCGCAGGGCATCCAAATCAATTTCTTCTGGCATGTTCTCCCATTTGAACCTGTTCACACAAAGCTCGGTCAAATGGCGCTGATACATGCGCTCCGTAAGAACCTGCTGATTAACCAACGCATTATTGGCCTTACGCAACCTCCCCGGCTTGTAATTGCTGTACACCAAATCCGCTTTCTTACTAGCCGCCATTACAGTGTGATTCCTTCCAGTGGCGCGTTATCGGCAATGTCAATTGTCCCAATTTTAACTGGGTCTCTCCAAACGGTAACACCCTTTTCAAAAATTCCACGCATGGTTTGTTTGAAATGTTCCGGATACGGGGCATTCACAATGTAGGTTTCCCGAAGCTTCCAATACGTGAAGTTTTCCATCACGCGAATATCACCCGGCATCTGGGCGAATTGGTTCACCTGGTATCCGTACCGGAGCCAGTATTCACCTACGGCACGCATGGATGACTTTTGAAGCATTTTCACCTTCACGTCATACCCCCATTTGTAAACGGAGAGGTTGAATGCTTCACCGCCTACCTGGCCGCTGGTGGTTGGCTGGATAAGGCGTGCATCCTGAATCTTGGCCTGAATGCTGGCAATGGTGTTTTCGTAGTCTCCCTTGGAGGAAAACTCTGCGTAGTCCATGTTGCTATCCCGGACGTAGCCAGCGTTTTTGTTTTGCGCCTGATTGGCGCGCGCCGATGCCGTATTGGATATAGCAGTTGACTGCATGTTCTGGTTGGTCTGAATCGCGTAATTCGCAATGGACCGACCAACACCTGTTACAGCACTGACAGGACTTCCACCGGACGCGGCACCAATCACAGAGCCAACACCATTCATGACAGCGTTTGACGCTGCGGTGTCATTCGCCAATGTCATTTGCTGCTGTGCTGCGGTGATGCCAATCTGATTGACCTTTTGGGAGGTGTCAATTCCACTACCAGCTTGGTTGTACTGATTCACGGCACCGGCCAATGCACGCTGTTGGGTCCACTCTGCGGACTGGTGTTGGTAGGCAATGCTGTTGGTGTTGGATGCCATGAATGAAATGTAGGCATTATTGACCAGGGAGAATGTGGGGAAGTTGTAAATGCCTGTGGAAATGTCCAGGAATTCCCCAGCGTCGTGGAAGTCGCCATTCTCGTCAATCATGTCTGCCCATGTGGGATCGTACTCCCCCGCTGCGTTGTAACGGTATGGGACAAAGGCAAGGCGTGGTGATGGTGGTGCGAAGTGGGGGAATTCCACCACAATGGCGTCTGGGTTTGCCCATGATTCCGGTTTGAGCAAAAGCGGCGTGGCTGTGTAGGACGTCATTTCCAGTGCGGTGTACGGGTACACCTTGAACTTATCAAGGTGCTGGTAGCGCTCCGGGATGGATTCATCCAATCCATCCCGCCAGTTTTCCTTGAGCTTGACAGGGAACGTGTTGAACATTGTTCCCTTCAATTCCTTGATGGTGATTGCACCTACGGTGTGTTCATCATAATCAAGGGCATAATCCACGTTCTGTGGAATTGCCATGATGGAAATAATACCCTGTGTCACCCATGGCATTGTCTGGAAGGAAAACAGGAATTCCTTGAAATGTGTGATGTTGTCAAACAGGTAAAGACTTGCACCATTCGGCAAATTCTCAAACGATGAGCCTTCCGCTGATTGCAGGTTGGGTTCCTTCACGGTTCCCGGCGCTGCTGTCAGGGAAGTGGTGGACGTGACCAGGATGGAATAATCTTCACCCTTGGCAGATGCAATGTGCCGCTTCCATTGGTCCACTACCTGATATTCACCACCAATGTCCAAGCCTTCGGGGATGGTTAGGAATTCACGCCCGTAATCCTGGAATTGGTTTTCATTGGCAATACCAATATGGCCGCGTTCGATATAGCAGTTACCCAGATAGGTTTCGTAGACGTAGGTTTGCCACACGTCCAATTGCAGAGTCAACTCGGTGGTGTTGGGGGTCAACATTTCCATGCTGTTGATGAAGTAATAGAACGTCCGGGGAATATCCCCCGTCACCGGCATTGCCGGATTAGTGACCTTCAAGTAGTTGTAACGGTTTGCCGCGTTGAAAGGAATGTCAATCCGTACCGGTTGCCCCATGCGCAGATACGTCATGTTGTTAATGGGCAGCTTCGGGCCGGAAAGATTCTCCAAGTAATTGTTCAAACCGGCTTGGTTATCGAACTTCACCACATCCCGGTAATCAGCATTCCACGGAACATTGTGAAGCGTGATGTAACTCCCTGCGGTCCAGGAAGAATAACTGAATTCATAACCAGCCGAAGACACCGATTCCGGCACCTGTGTAATCTCATTCATGGAAAGTCCTTTTAACGTGGCAATGGGTCCGGTATGAACCATACCGGACCCATTGCAATTTTGCTAATTATTTGACGATTGCCTTTTTCAGGTCGGCAATATCCTGTCGGATAAGAACGTCATTGGTGTTGATGAGTCCGGGAATGGACAATCCGCCGATGATGGACGAATTCTTTCCGTCGTTGCGGAATACAGCGTCATGCATGGCATCCACCTTTTTACCCCATGCCTCCATTTTTGCCCACTGTTCTGGTGTCACGTCATTACCCTGTTCTGTTGGTTGTTCATCATAAGCGCGTGCTTCATCATCCAAGCGTGCCAAATTCCACACACCAGGGCAAGCCGTAGTTGTCCAATGGTTGTGGGGGATCAAAGGCAGGTCGCCATAAATGCCCCGCAACATGTGAATGTAGGCACCAGCCGTCCGATAATCCGCGTCCGTTGCTTCGGGACGCAATTCAAGACCAATGCTGGTGGCAGAGCCGTAAGCGTTGCCAGCGTGCCATGCCGCATTTTCAGGGGAGACAATGGATGTTGCACGTCCACCCTGAATGATCGCATGTGCAGATGATTGGCGCGGGTTTGCGCTGGCAAGGTATGCAACTACAGCGTCAAAATCCTGTCCCAGATTTCCCCAGTGATGGATGGTGATTGAACTGATAATGCGTTGATATCCGAATGCTGTGGGACAATTAGCCGCCAACGTGTAATTGGCCGCGTTAATGGACTCATCAACAACTGTTCCATCCGCTAAAACTGTCATTCTCACTCCCTTCAAAATTGGTAAAAGAAAACCCCACCACACAAAGTGGTGGGGTTTTCCCAAGAGCGCCACATGCCCTTTCGTGAATTTACCCCGGCTGGTCCATCCACAAAGAATAGACTAACACAGCCGGGTTAAATCACGGATTAGTTGACTGTGACAGTGTAGGTGGGATCACCCGGCGACGTTGGCGAGTACACCGTGAAGCTGTCGCCAGCTTCATTGAGGGTAATTACCACATCGGCCGTATCGGGGCCGCTCACGACGATTTCATCAAGGGTGGTGGTGCCACCAGGGACAACGACGGTGTAGGCGAATGTGCCCGGTGCGAACGTCGGGGAAACAGCAACACCCTCAACAGTGATGCCCGTCACAAGAGCGGATTCGGGGTAATCCGTATCCAGGTCACCCGTCACGGTCAACACCAGAGTGTCAGTCTTCCCATCCTTCTGCGGGTCCTCCGAATCAATCCACGTGGTAGTGGCACGCGCCGTGATCGTGGTGGACTGCTCATCCGGCCCAACGTGAAGCACACCAGACTGCGTGATGTACGTCCGAATGGACTCGTGCCCGGTAACGGACCAACGCACACCATTGTTGGGACCATCTGCGGGAGTGGTCACAGCGGCGGAAGTCAGCGAGTAAATTTCGCCACGCTCAACAGTGGTCACGGATGCCCCATCCCTGTCATAAGCCACAACATCCACAATGCCGGTGACAGGGGTTTCAATCGAAATGATTTCATCCCCAGCCTTGGTGGTGAACAGAATCGCCGGAACGAACGTGGAAACGCTGTACACGCCATGGTGATGCAAGTAGTAGTTATGGGACAGGCCAACAGCATTCGGCTGGGAAGTGGTCTGCCACAGGGTGTCACCCACCATGAAGAAATCCTTGGTGGTAAGGACAGCCTGTGCACCGTCAATCCCCAAATGTTCCTGGGTGATCGTGATAATGCGCGTGTTGACCTCAGCGCGGTCAAGATTGAACGCACCAGCCAAAGCGTCAACATCCATGGCCGCCTTGAATTCCGGCGTGCAGAACAGCACCAGGTCTTCGGGACGTGCGAACGTTGGCATTGCTGCAGGGTTGTACCGGCGTGAACGGAACTTGAGGGTTTCCACAAACGCGCGGACAATCTTGAGAACCGTCCGTGCTTCCGCTTCAGTGCTGGTCGTGGTGGTGAGCTCCGGCACCTTGACCTTGAAGAATCCGCCGTTCCGCTCGTATTCCTTGAACAGGTTCACCATGATCAGGAACTCGTCCCACTCGTCCGATTCCATCGGCGCGTTCATGATCTGTCCTGCAAGACCTCCAAGACCGTCACCGCCACCGAGCATGGCACGCTTGAGCGCGAATTCCTTGATCGTTACCGGGTAGTAGTCTTCCCGGTTGATGCGGTGGAAGTTGGTCTTGACGCGCGGGACGTGTTGCCCGAAAAGATCCTTTTCCATGTAATCACGGTCATGGTTGTAGGAATGCGCCTCAACAAGGTCCACCATGTATTCCTCAATGGTGTCGCCATGCGTGAGCAAACCCTTCTTGAATTCCTTGAAAGGGTTCTGCCACGAAATGTTCTGCGCAATGATGAGACCAATCTGATTGACGAAAGCGTCAATAAACTGATTCATCTGCGGACGGTAACGCTCCAACGCGGACAGTGTGTCCTGGATGTTGGACTTGGAAGCTTCGGGAATGCGTGCCTGATACTCTGCTGTGCCCTCATTGCGAATGGCATTCACAATGTCATGGTTGGGAACGTCTTTCAGTGGGGTAATTGCAACACCCATATTTTGTTACCGTCCTTCAAATAGATCATTGATGGTGATTGTTGCGGCTCGGTCATCGTCTGAATCGTTGGCTTCGCCATTTTCGTTGTCAGGAACAACAGTAGACGCTGGCGACTTTACCAGCAAATCATAATTTTTCTGCTTCAAATCAGAAATGGTTTTTTCGTACTCAGCTACGCGCTCACGTTCACGCTTCACAGCCTCATCACGTACAGAAATGTCTTCCTCATAAACCTTGGATGCTGCGGTCATAACCGAATCAATATCCGGGGTAGCATCCGGTTCGGGATTGGTGAATGCCAAAAACGCGTTGTGCAAATCTTCAAGTGCCATGATTGTTTTCCTTTCAGACGGACGAAAACCCCCGCACACTAGCAGCGGCGGGGGTTTTCTTATTTCGGATGCAGAGTCCCAATCAACGTAATGCGCTCACATCACCCTGGCCATGGTCCGATTCAACGGGGGCACCCATGGTGGACGCGGATTGGGAGGTTTCTACATCACGCCTTCGGGGAAGCCTTCGGGGCTTCGGGAGCGGACGGGGTAAGCAGACCGTTGCGCTCTGCGTACTCCGTGAGTGCCAGCTTGACGAGGTCCACCATGTTGAGGCGGACCGTCCAGCGGTGGTCTTCGAGCTTCTCGAAGAATTCGGGAGCGAGGGTGGCGTGAACCTGGACGCCCTTACGGGACGTGGTTTCGGTCTTCGGGGTTTCTGCGGGAGCCATGTGGCGCAACCTTTCAATAGTGTTGAGGCGAACCATTCGCCTTATGAGTAAAACAATAGACTAGGCGGCTGACAATGTAAAATCAGAATCCAACAGAACCACACCACCAGGAACACGTTTAGGCGTCAACTTTCCACCGAATGTCCTGCCACCCACAAAATCATCGAATGTTAGTGTACGCTGCACTTCCACCGGCAAACCGGCAATGTGTGTTTCATGGCAACCATCCGCACCGTGGAAATGGCAATCCTCATCGTGGGTGTGGTCTTCCACGCATTCATCATGGTGGCAATCCCCCGGTACAACCAATTCGGTGTACGTCTTCGCACGGAAAAACAGTGCATTAGCGAACCTGTATTCACGCTTCCATGCACCGAGCTTATTCGGGTCAACGTCCAGCGTGGGAGGATCATAATCAATCAGCAAGTGCAGGGAATCCGTGTCAGCATAGGCAAACCACTGGTAATGGGTTTGCGCGGCGCGGATGGTGACCTCACGCGCATACGCTGTGATAAAGACACCCATGGCTGTATAGACGGGATCGCGGGTTTCTTCCTCACCCTGTTCAAACCCCACCACACCATCCTTGAAGACGGGGATTTTTCCTGTGACGTCGGGGTTTGTGGCGTATTTGCCGTACAAGCTGTTGAGCATGAGTTTGGCTAGGGCGCGCAATCCGCCGGTGGAGTTGGCTTTGACTTCCATCCACTTATCAATGTATTCCTTGAAAATCCCTGTCACGCCTTGGAATTGCCAGCCACCATTGTAGGAAAGAATATCCATGTCATAGTGGTCTTCCCACAAAGCCAGGTCAACATTGGAAACCATCAACGTGACAGGGTCAACAATTTCCCGCTGATACTCAGTGTTCACAAACCGTGAAGATCCCTTGATCTGGATGCACGGCACATGATCCTTTTTGATTTTCGCGGTGAACGTGATGGACACCAAAAACAACGGATAGTCCGGTGTGGCCACCGGCAACCCTGCACAATACACAGGCTCACCATAGGGGAGCATCCGGTCATACATCACAGACGGATACAGGCTGTTCACGTCATAGACACGGCCACCACAGGTGAGTTTCCCCTGGGTCCTGAAATCACAGTACGTCCACCCTCCCCGGTAGGCTCTGCGGATTTCCGCGTCCATCGATTCGGGGAGAATGGGAAATGTTTTCTCGAAAATTGTTTTGCCCAAAATGTCTTTGTACTCATTCAAGGCATCGGCACCCACGGTAAGCTTGGTCATGCCTTCGCCTAGCTGTACTTTCATGGCTTTCGCAATGATAAGAACATCATGGGCAATGTAGGTTCGCTCATCCATCGTTGGCTGGTAACCTACCGGGCGCGGTTTCTTGTAGTCGATTTTCAATTTCGATATTGAAAGCTTGAAAGCCTTGGCTACATCGGCCGCTGGCATGGGGAGTTTCTTCAAACTATCGCGGAACTCCGTACGGGTCCCGCTCCCCCAGTGCACCGTGAGGTTGTACCATGCGCCCTGGTCTGAAATAAGTGTGGTGAATTCCCCTTTCCGGGGATTGTCTTTGACCCACCTGTAACCTTTATTGAACAGGTAGTCAAGAATGAACACGCCGTCAAATTTCAGGTTGTGGAAATAGCATACGGAGGATTCCTCCGCGATACGGTCAAGGAAGCGGTGGATCGTGGTTCCAATTTCCACGTCCCACACTGTGTCCGCTGTTTCAATGTTCGCCAGTCCGTACCCCCACACCCGGCAGTCAAGCGGGTCTGTGGTGGTTTCAAAGTCAGCAACGTATTGCTTCCTTTTTGAGCCGGCCAATGGAAACCTGTTTCTCTAGTAGGGGAGTGTGGCGCACCCATCCTAAATCTTGAACTTTTTCACCCATTCAACGAGGGTTTTGGCTTGATTGACTTGGTTGTCAATCATTTCCTGTGGAAGGTCTTGTTTCCGTTTGCCCTTGGACTGGATGTGATGGTAAGTGAGGGACAGGGCATCAGCGAACTTGGTAAAATTCCACAACATGTCAAACTGTCCTTTGGTAAGACTAGCAATGTTGTTGGTCAAATCATCATCCTGGAAAACGGCAACCATCTGTTTCAGTTCTTCACGTGCACGCTTATGCTCTTTCGCCTGAAAGGTTTTCGTCATCCGCTTGGCATTGGCCTTGGTAAGCTTAGCCAAAGAATCAGCATCCTTGATGTTCTTTGGTTGCCGCTCCGGAGGCAAATACCCTTGGTTGGTCACGGTAGGGTGCTTGCCCCTGATTTTCGCGGCACGCTGCGAAATGGTTTCGTCACCCTCACGGATGTTCTTAGGTGTGCTACCAGGGCCAGGCAAGCGCACATCCTGCACAGGCTCCATAACTTTCGCGGCTTGTGCCCTGACAGCATTTTCCCCGGCTTTATACTTCTGCCATTGCTGGCGGGGGAGGGGAGCGCCACGGACACCAGCCTCAAACTGTGTGGAGCGACTGTTGAATGTTTGGAGTGACTTCACGTAAGACTCAAGTTGCCGGGTGTTGTACCGGCCAACCTTGGCAGGGTTACGGCGCGGGTCGGAGGGTGTTCCATCAATGATGACGCCCTTGGTAGACTTGTTACGGGATATTTTTCGTGCCGCTCTGCTTTCAAGAGTTGCGGCTTGTTCCCTTAGCTCATTGAGTCTGTTTTTACGTGAAACCATATGAGACGCAAACGGGGCACGCATAACGATATATGCGTGCCCCGTTATCCCCCGTTCTATTTAGTTATGGGTGATGCGATTATTTCTTCGGTGCTTCACCAATCTTGGCGGTGTAGAAATCTCCCTGTCCGCCCTTGACGGAGACGATGTGCAAGGGGAGGGGAGCGGGCCAGGTGGACGGCTCACCAACAATGTTGATGATGTTCTGCACGGAGCGCCACAGTCCACCGGAAATGGCGTGGAACGCTGTTCCATCGGCGTCAAGCAGGATAATGCGCGGCTGGTCATTGATTGCGCCGGTTGCCCGGTCTGCCATGGGAACCGACTGCACGATGACGTTCTTGACGTTGATGGTTCGGTTGAGGTTTTCCTTCACCGGCACGCTGTTGGTCATTGCCTCAACGGTGGCAATCTTCGTTGCGAAGTCATCACCCTTCAAGGACGAGTAGAACGCGGCACGTCCGGTGGCCAGGTTGGCAATTTCGGTGGAAAGTGCGGTCGAGTCCGAAGCGTCAAGAATGGCAAGATCGGTGGATACGGTGGTTTCAGACATTGTGGCGTCTCTCATTCTGTGTAAGTGGGTTGTGTTGGTGACGGGAGTCACATTAACACCTTTGGCCCCTCTGGACCAACAAGCATCACACTACACAGGTTCGGGGGAGTGCGCAAACCCATTTTCGTAACAAACCATTATTGGCGTGTAATAAGGGAATCCGCTGTTATTCACAGCCTGTGGATGGTACGATAGATACATAAGGAACACCCGCTCACACCACCAGGAGACACGCCATGCAGAAACACACGCCGGCACTCAACAGTCACGTAAAACACACAGGCGCGGCGCACAACCCAGACCAAACCCACTGGGTTGTCCAGGACACCTGGTACTTCGATAAGGCCATGACCGGATTCGAAACCAAACAAGAGGCAGAACTCATGGCCGGAATATGCAACAGCAAGGCCGGGACCGTGATGAGGTTCAAAGCCAAGGAAGTCAAGGGAGCATTCTAGTGGACGTGACCATAGAAATGTGGAGCAACGGCCCACACCACTACGCAGAATGCACCTGCGGATTCTTCATCACCAGCGAAGACATAACAGCCTTGGAAACCTACGTCAAAGAACACAAAGCCAAACACACCAACAATGGCGATGCTGTGGAGGTTATCTAATGATTGCCGCCGTACTCGCCACATGCATAATCTTCGGGGTGTTCATCCCATGGGCACGCCAAATGGACAACATCATCGACCTCCACAACGAACGACAGGACTCAGAATAATGACCGCACGCATTGCACGAGACGAATTCACCAACGATATCGCCATGAAATGTGAAGAATGCGGAATCATGGGGGAGTGGTTGGATGACAGGGACGGCAACAGGGTAGTTGTCAGCAACATGGTCACCACACACAACAGCGCACAACACTGGACAAACCCACTGAAACCCTTCCAGGCGGCCATTCTCACCACATCCGATTTCAACGGACACACACCCCACATGGTCACCGGCCAGGATTTCACAGAATCCCCCAAGGAAGAAGGTGAAGACAAAGCACTCAAAATCCTGTCAGACGCGCTCCGGGTGAAAAACATGCGAATCAAACAACTGGAAGACATTGAAGCTGAAAACGATCAACTCATAACCGATCTCCGGGAAACCCTTGATGAACTCATGAAAACCCCCGAGCCAATGCCACTCTGCAAGAACCTGGACGGCCACAACTACGTGCCCCTGGACCAGATGTTTGTATTCTGCACACGCTGCGGACACAGCATCCACTACAAAACCAAATGATGCACATCTCAGCAGTGCTGGCAGAATTGCCGCTCTGTAGACGGTGCCTGGACCGCACACACATCTGCGTTGTCTGTGACGCGTCCGTATCCCACGGATACAACCTCTGCCCCGGCTGTGACACCCAACTAGAACAGGAAGCCGCATAATGTACCCCGAACAGCTTGTAACCGAACTCCTGGAATTGCACCTGAAAATTGATGCAATCCACGAAATCCACAGAGACGGCACGCCCATCGATGAACAGTCACGAAAATTCCTGGACCTAGCACACGAGCGCCTTGACGAAATACGCGAAATACTCTGGCGAAACCACATCAACACAGAAACCACCGGACGCGGAGAATTCCACACCATCGAACTATTCCCAAAAATCAACGACGCACCCTCAAGCTACTGCACCGAATGCGGAGCCCACATCAGCATGCTCCACCAAACACTCCACACCCAGTGGCACAACAAAGTAGCAAACCTCTAATGTTCACGCCTGTTTACTTCTATTTCTTCCACTGGTTCAAACTCCCCATCTACGAATGCGGATACTGCGGAGCAATCACCAGAAGACAAACACTCCACACCAAATACCACAACCAAGGACGATAGCATGGCTAGCAAGTGGGTGCACCGAGACGAATTCGACTCCATGAAAGCACTCTACGAAATCCGCATAGCAAACCTGGTGGACGAGCTAGCTTACGCCAATAAACTCCTGGACGACTACGGAGTATCAAGCAACAAGGTACTAGGAAACCAATTCGACGAAGACGAAATAATAGACGCAGAAATAATAGAGGACTAATGGCTACGCTAGAAGGATTGTTTTGCTGGGAAGACGATCATGGATGCGTCTGTGGCAACGATTGTGAACCTCCCCAGTGGCTACAAAGGCAATGGCAACGGGAACGCAAGGAATCCTCACAGCGTGCTTTTGATGCACAGCTTGACATATTGGATGATTAAGTGTTTAACTCAACACAGCGCAAATACAGGACACGCGGATAACCGATAACCTGGACAGCGCCAAATAAATGCACCACCTAACTAATCACACGCCAACTGGCGAACTGATTGCCGATGACCGGCATAGTCATACAAATTGAATAGCAGTCCGTACGATGAGCACCCTGACAAGCTGTGGATGTCAGGGTGCTCATTGTTGTGTGGGCTATGAAGCTTATGGATTGTTACCGGATTGTGACCATGCCGGCCTCCCATAATCGCTTGACAATAATCCGTTTATATGTATCCGAGGAATGAACTTGACAAAACTAATTTGCGTGGTACCCCTTGACAGGGGAGTGCCATCCATGGTAGTGGAGTGGGAGGAACGTTGCCAAACCGTTACCGGGGGAGGG
>Ga0065714_10003009_pt1 | contig 19273 bp, 14 predicted proteins | sample MisRhiReplicate2_FD_59101 | JGI IMG/M metagenome (GOLD analysis project Ga0065714, IMG submission 59101) | Miscanthus rhizosphere microbial communities from Kellogg Biological Station, MSU, sample Rhizosphere Soil Replicate 2: eDNA_1 v2... | ecosystem: Host-associated > Plants > Roots >...
CCAACAATACATTGTCAAATTCAATACTAGCGCCTTCATCTCCTTGCAAACGGTGTACAAAAAGGTGCTGGTCTTTTGCAACTTTGAATTGCTGTCCTGCTATATTTACTATTGCGTACATTGTTAATTAATTATTATTATATAAATTGTTTATTTTTATCGAGGTGCAAATATAGAACTTTATTTTCTAAATACACAAATGATTTAGTTTTTTGATTCAGTCTGTTTGCCGTATCTTTCTTCTGCATCATTGATACTTTGCTGCAAAAGGGTTTTCATTTGCTCTGCAAGCCCTTTTAGTTTCGGTGTTTCATTAAAATCCGTAATATAAATTACTTGCTTAGATTTCTTTTTATAATTGAATTGCATCACATAACGAAGTACTTTAGAAGAATCAAGCGTGGTACCTGGATTTGCTATAAGTTCAGGAAAATTAAAAAAGCCCAATTCATTTGCCTTCGAGTGCAAATAAAGAATATCATCCTTCCTTAGTTTCACATTCGTTTTAATAACCGAATCCTGAGCGTTCACGTACTGGTAATCACCCGTAGCTGAGTTGTAGGAGTTCTCCAGATTATTCCCCATACCCCACTTAAAATCTATCGATTCAAATTCCTTCAGCTTGTAAGGAGCATTCCTGAACATTGGTCTATAATAAACGACGCAATAAATCAGAAACGGAACCACAATCGTTAATGCCAGGAATATTTTTTTTGCTCTTGTACTCATTCTATTTTGTTATTATTTATTGAAATTTTAATCTTAATCACCTAGCGGTTCAGTAAGATCACCTTCCCACTTACTTACTACAGCTGTAGCTAAACTGTTTCCAATTACATTGGTTGCAGATCTACCCATATCCAATAACGGATCTATTCCGATTAACAAAGCTAAACCGGCTTCAGGAATGTTAAAGGTGGCAATAGTACCCGCAATAACCACCAATGAAGCTCTTGGCACACCGGCAATACCTTTACTCGTTAGCATTAGAATCAGTAGCATGGTAACCTGCTGCTCAAAAGACAAATGAATTCCGTACGACTGTGCGATAAACAGAGAAGCGAAAGTCATGTATAGCATTGATCCATCCAGGTTAAAGGAATATCCTAAAGGCAGCACAAAGCTAACGATCTTATCTTTACAGCCAAAGCGTTCCAGCTGCAACATCGTTTTTGGATAAGCGGCTTCACTACTCGCGGTACTGAATGCCAGAATCACCGGCTCTTTCATTCTGTTTATCAAGTCAAACACCCTGGATTTAAGAATCATAAAACCAATCATAATTAAAATGATCCAAAGCAGTAACATGGTCGAATAAAACTCACCAATAAACAAAGCATAGGTCGACAATACACTTAGCCCCTGCTTAGCCACAATCGCTGCCATAGCACCAAAAACAGCAAAGGGAGCAAAGTTCATTACATAACCTGTAACTTTCAAAATCACGTGCGCAACAGCATCAAAGAACTTGATAATGATCTGTCCTTTTTCACCTATAGAAGCAGTAGCTACCCCAAAGAATAAAGAGAACACTACAATTTGCAGAATCTCGTTAGTAGCCATAGCCTCGGCCATACTTTTAGGCACAATGTGTGAAATAAATTCCTTAACAGATAAAGACACCTTATGAATTCCGGTATCTATATTACTTGGAGGCAATGGCAGGTTCATTGCTTCCCCTGGTTTAAAAATATTAACCATGATCAAGCCCAGTACCAGCGACAAAAGCGAGGCACTTAAAAACCAAAGCATGGTTTTACCACCAATCCGCCCTACAGCTTTTATATCCCCTACTTTTGCTACGCCCACAACCAGGGTACTAAACACAAGTGGTGCTACAATCATTTTAATCAAACGAAGGAAGATATCGCTAAGCAGTGTTAACGGCTCAAGTTTCTTTTCACGAATGGTTTCATTTTCATGACGTATTTTCTCTGTGGCTTTCTTCTCAGCTTTTAAGGCCACATAAGCAACTGAAGCCGTATCCGGAGTTTTAAGAATCTTTGCATCCAATTCCTTAACTCTGGCATCGGCCGCAACAATCCGGTCGTTATAAGCGCTAAATGTTGTTATGTTTAAATAGTATCCTAATGCAACCCCCAGAACAAGGGCCAGAAAGATAAAAAAGGTTAACATGTTTTTTTTCGACATCTATCTTATTTTAATGTTTTACAAGGGCGTAAAACTACAATAATTAAATTATTCTATAAAATTGTTCAGCAGCACCTTATTTTATATCTTCACTATGTAACAAAATACTTGTACAATGGTCTAATTCATGGAATAAAACCCGCTCAATTGAAAAAAAAGGAACAATTATTTAAAGAGATCTTCGATACCAATTCCAAAAAGATATTTCACTTATGCTACGGTTATACAGGAGATGAGGATGCGGCAAATGACTTATTGCAGGAAACTTTTTTAAAAGTTTGGCAGAACCTGGATAAATTCAGAAACAAATCACTGATCTCGACATGGATCTATAGGATTGCAGTGAATACCTGCTTAACCTATTTAAGATCTGAAAAAAGACAAGCAAAAGACGCGCTCACAGACAACATTATAGAGAACAAACCTGAAGAGCTGTCGGAAAAGAACGAGCAAGTAGCTCTCCTTTATAAATCTATTTCGAAGTTAGAGGAAAACGACCGTCTGATCATCACAATGGTGCTCGACGAACTTCCCTATAATGAAATAGCAGATATATCCGGCATCAGTGAAGGAAATTTAAGGGTTAAAATCCACCGGATTAAATTAAAACTTACAGAATTATACAACCAGCATGCAAGAATTTAATCATATACAGTCCCTTTGGCAGTCACATTCCCTTGAGGTAAAAATCTCTTCGGATGAAATGCTCAGGCAAGCAAAAAAAGAAGTAAGTGCAATTCGTAATAAATCCCTTTTCAATATAATTGGGATGATCCTCTCCTTTATTGCAATCGTTGTATTGTGGTTATTTTTCAGTTTTAACTCCTGGACCACCCATGCCGGCCTAACCATTTTCCTTTTTGCAATTGCAGTATCTACCTTTATGCTGTACAAAAGTCATCAACTGATCGCAAAAAATGATTTCACTACAGATCCTAATGAATTTCTAACCAACCTGAAAAGCTATCAGTTAAGCAGNTTCAGCNTNTACAGCAAGATATACTGGGTGTATGCCATCGCNTTGAGTCTTGGAATCACCCTGTACTTTTTTGAAATTCTGGCCTATTTCGACCTTTGGATNCAGTGCCTGATTATACTCTTTACTTTTGGATGGATCGTTTTCTGCTCAACACTGGTACGAAAAACTGTTATGAAAAAAGAAAAGGAAAGAATTGCTTTATTGATTGAAAAATTCGAACGTATTGGAAACCAGTTTAAAGAGCCTATATAAAAAAAGTCATCCGGACCTGCCGGATGACCTTATTATTAACTAACCTAAATTAAATTCATCCAAATTTATATAGAGGTTTCCTAATGCAAATCTAACTTAACCATATCGAAAACCAATAAGCGAAAGTCACCATTTAAGTATACTAAAACTATCTATATTTTCCCGGAGTAACATTAAAAGAGTTTCTAAATAACCTGATAAAAGAACTTGGGCATTCAAAACCGACAATATCCACAATCTCATTTACCGGATAATTTGTATTCTTTAGCAAATGTTTTGCCTGTAACAGACGTACCTTTGTTAAAAACTGATAAGGTGATTGTTGATAGGCCTGTTTATAGGTACGCAATAAATGATTCACCGACAAACACGCCATTTTTGCAATTTCCTCCAGACAAATAGGCTTGCTGTAGTTGCTGATCATAAAATCCCTTGCAATAGATAACCGCTTCAGTATCTCTGTTTTAGTTGCACCATTCAGAAACTGCAGCGCTTCTTCTCTATTCACAATTTCATCCTGATAAATCTCCTGGTAGCCGAGCAGACAACGATTTAAATATTCGCTTAAAAGCAACTGATCATTCATTCCACTTTCAATATACATCCCCAGCTGTGTCAGATTGAATTTGAAGTCTCCGTCCATCGATTGGATAGATTCAACTAAACGCAATCCCTCCTTTCCCAGTTTAAACGCAGCAAAATCATGTACAAAACCAGGATCAAATAAAATAATAAGCGTTTTTACTTCAACATCAGACTTAATACTCTTTGAATAGCGCGTATCATGGTTTAAGAAAATAAAACTACCGGGCAAAAGGGTAATATTCCGCCTTTCGATGATATAATCTACTTCCCCGCTAAACACTACATGGAGCGCATATTTACCAGAAAGGTTGGAATAAGCAACATTGTAAGTAGATTCACTTATAATCTCATTCTTATTAACCAGTATTCTCTTGTAAGCCATTATCTTGATTACTGCGCTTGCTTTACTTCATTTACAGAAAAGCTGTTTCCATTTAACTGATATTGTAACATCTTAATATCCCCGGCCTTAATTGAAGTATCTTTAGGGTTTACAAGTGGAAAAGAGCGAAACAAGTCACCATTTTTTATAACAAACTTATCATTACCGGCATAACTCTTCTTCATGTTACTGCTTAGTGGCGGAAAATTAATCTTTCTAAAATCACCACCGGAATACTCATAAACATTTAAGTCCAATACATTTTTCTTGCTCAGCAACTCTACATAAATTTCAGGATTACCATCATTATCCATGTCCATATTCCAGGCATCAGTAATAATTCCCTTACGTTCTGCTGAAAAAGAATTGTAATTGTTTTTTACGGAATCAGACATCAGAATCAGGTAACCACCAATACTGTCTACACCTTTACCCCAGCTTACTACCTCAAAATTCAATCCCGGCTTTACATTGATATCTTTATAAAAAGGGAATTGTTCTTTTGCTTTAGCTGTTGTACTTGCATCATCTTTTACAGCACCTGCTTTTTCATTTGTTTCATTACCACATGACACCATTAAAAGTACCCCTGCCATCAGCAGTGAATGTTGTAATAAATTGGTTATTTGTTTCATTAATGTATTGTTGTTTTTAAAAGCCTATTTCGTTTTAACATCGGGGGCACCATTGTTCAATACCGTTTCAGTCACCACACTACGCTTTCCTGAAGGTGTAACCACTACTGTTTTTAACACTTGCTTCTTTCCCTTAGGAACGCTAACCTTAATCGCTTTAGTGTATAAAGTACCAATTTCCGAAGGTCGTGTAAGATCCAAAGTATAATAAATCTTAGCTCCTGGCATCGGTTCTTTCAATTCTATACTGAACTGCTCACCATTAAGGACCTTCTGATCCTGTCCGAATGGTGTTGGCACCCAGTAATTTGTATTGGTCTTATCTAGTCTCGACAAGTGCAAAGGAAGACGTTCTTCCGAAAAGTTTTTAAAATCCTTACGCGATGTCTGGCTCCAGGCAATCTCAGCTAAAGAGAATAATCTTGGCAATAAGAAATATTCAACTTTTGAAGAGCTCTGCATATATTCTGTCCACACATTTGCCTGAACGCCAATCACATATTTCTGTTCATCAGCGGTAAGTTCAGCAGGAACCGGATCATAAGCATAAGACTTACTGTATGGAGCCAAACCACCAATATTTGTTGGTTCATCAGCAGAATCAGATTGTTTATGATCAAAATAAAGTCCACCGGCATTAGGTGTCATGATCACATCATGCTTTTGTTGAGCCGCTGCAATTCCACCTGCTACTCCTCGCCACGACATTACTGTAGCGTTAGGTGCTAGTCCACCCTCTAATATTTCATCCCAACCAATAATGCTGCGTCCTTTTGTATTCACATATTTTTCCATTCGCTGGATGAAATAACTTTGAAGTTCATGCTCATCTTTTAAACCAAGCTGCTTGATTAATTTCTGACAAAACTCACTTTGCTTCCAGTACTCCTTCGGACTTTCATCGCCACCAATATGAATGTACTTAGAAGGGAAAAGTTCGATCACTTCGTCCAACACATCCTGTAAAAACTTGAAGGTGTTTTCAGAAGGTACAAATACATCATCAAATACACCCCAGGTTTGTTGTACCTGCTTTCCTTTACGGGAGCCCGACCATGGTGTATTATCACTTACAAAGGTATCACGCTCCGGAAAGCAGCTCAATTCAGGGTAAGCTGCAATCGCCGCAGAACTGTGTCCCGGTAATTCAATTTCAGGAATCACGTTGATAAATCTCGCAGCCGCATAAGCCACAACTTCTTTTACGTCATTTTGCGTATAAAATCCTTTGTAAACTTCGCCATCGGTATTTACACCAGGGTGGTGACCGATAATTGTTCCGTTTCTGCTAGCCCCTACAGTAGTTAACTTTGGATATTTTTTAATTTCAATTCTCCAACCCTGATCTTCAGTTAAATGCCAGTGAAAGTTATTTAACTTGTACTGGGCCATCATATCGATGTATTTTTTTATGAAGGAAACAGGGAACATATGACGTCCCACATCTAAATGTAGTCCTCTGTATTTAAAGCGTGGATAATCATTAATTTCCGCAGCATTAATATTTACTCCATTCTGCATTTTCTCAGGTATCAGCTGCATTAACGACTGTACGCCGTAAAACAGGCCGGCATCTTTACCCGTAACCGTAATTTTTTTTGAGGTAATACTAATTTTATAACCTTCTGCAGGCAATTGATCGGCACCCGAAGCGCTAAGCACGATGGCACGCTCATTAGCACCTGCAGCTTTCACTGTTCGTAATGCAAAACCGCCTTTAGCGACGATATAAGCATTTAATAAATCAGCAGATTTTGCATTTTTTTCATCAGTGGAAATCAATACCACTGTTTTATCTAATTTAAAATTTCCTGCATTTTTCTTCACAGATACAGGGGCAGGGATAATCCCCAAGTTAATGTCGTTTTGTGCAAAAGTGTTAACATACACGAATGCCAGCAAAACAATTGATAGTAGTTTTTTCATTATCCAGGTTTTGTGAGTAGTTTATTTCATGCCTAAGATAAAAAAAAACCTAATAATTAAACCCATAAAAAAAGCAGGACCAATAAATGATCCTGCCTGTATATATATTTTATTTAAATACTTAAGATACCACTTTCACATCGTGCTCTTTAGCTGCTAAATAACGCTCTGCATCAAGTGCTGCCATACAACCCGAACCGGCTGCAGTTACAGCCTGACGGTAATAGCTATCCTGTACGTCGCCACTAGCAAAAACACCTTCAACGTTAGTTAATGTAGATCCCGGAACAGTTTTCAAGTAACCGGTATCATCCATATCCAGCTGACCTTTGAAGATATCTGTGTTTGGTTTATGACCAATAGCCACGAAGAATCCTTCAACTGCCAAATCAGTTTCTGCACCTGTTTGGTTGTTTACCACTCTAACTCCGGTAACGTTTTTACCATTACCTAATATTTCTTTAGTCTCAGTGTTATAGATTACTTCAATGTTTGGTGTATTTAATACTCTATGTACCATCGCTTTTGAAGCTCTGAACTCATCTCTACGAACCAACATATAAACTTTATTGCAAAGTTTAGCCAGGTAAGTTGCCTCTTCAGCAGCTGTATCACCCGCACCAACGATTGCTACATCTTGTCCTTTAAAGAAGAAACCATCACAAACGGCACAAGCAGAAACACCAAAGCCATTGTATTTACCTTCACTCGGAAGACCTAACCATTTTGCAGTAGCACCTGTAGAAATAATTACAGTATCAGCAGTAATTGTTTTGATGTCATCTACTACAACTTTATGTGGTAGTGATGAAAAGTCAACAGCACTTACATAACCAAAACGAATGTCTGTTCCGAAACGCTCAGCTTGTTTACGGAAATCTTCCATCATCTCAGGGCCGGTAATTCCCGAAGGATATCCTGGGAAATTATCCACCTCAGTAGTTTGGGTTAACTGCCCACCGGGCTCCATACCTGTATACATAACTGGTTTAAGATCCGCACGCGCCGCATAAATTGCTGCTGTATATCCCGCAGGTCCTGAACCTATAATTAAACATTGAACGTGTTCTAATTCTTCTGACATATTTTTTTCTATTGTTTTACAAAATTACGCTTTATCTCGCTATACGCAAATAGCAATTTTGTAACAAATGCAACATTGTGATATATAGATTATAAAGCGGATCAGGTTTGGATAATGCCAACATTAAACTGTTTTTTGATGGGCGACTGATTAGCGGCTTCAATACCCATAGAAATCACTTTTCGTGTTTCATTAGGGTCAATGATACCATCCACCCATAACCTCGACGCAGCGTAATAAGGTGTAGTTTGCCGGTTATACCTATCGGTGATTTCTTTCAGCAATTCAGCCTCTTTCTCCGGCGTAATCTCCTCCCCCTTTGCTTTGAGCGATGCCTCCTGAATCTGCAGCAATACCTTTGCCGCCTGCGAACCACCCATTACGGCGATCTTGGCACTTGGCCAGGCATAGATCAACCTCGGATCATAAGCTTTGCCGCACATTGCATAGTTACCTGCACCATAGGAATTTCCTACCACAATGGTGAACTTTGGCACTACAGAATTTGATACCGCATTTACCATTTTTGCACCATCTTTGATAATCCCACCATGCTCGGATCGGCTGCCCACCATAAAACCGGTAACATCCTGTAAAAACACCAACGGGATTTTTTTCTGGTTACAGTTCATAATAAACCTTGTAGCTTTATCCGCACTGTCGGAATAAATTACCCCACCAAATTGCATTTCACCTTTTTTCGACTTCACTACCTTCCGCTGATTGGCCACAATCCCTACTGCCCAGCCATCAATTCTGGCTAATCCACATAGGATACTTTGCCCATATAACTTTTTATATTCTTCGAAATCTGAATCATCCACCAAACGATGGATAATATCCAGCATATCATAAGGCTTTTCTCTATTTTCAGGAAGTATGCCATATAGTTCTTCAGGGTTTAACTTTGGCAATACCGGTTTAACGCGATCAAAGCCAGCCACCTGTGGCGCGCCCAGTTTACTCATGATGTTACGAATACTATCTAAGCAAGCCTGGTCATTAGGATGTTTATAGTCGGTCACACCCGATATTTCGCAATGCGTAGTTGCTCCACCCAATGTTTCATTGTCAACATCTTCTCCAATGGCCGACTTAACCAAATAAGAACCTGCTAAAAATACTGACCCCGTTCCATCCACTATCATAGCCTCATCGCTCATAATAGGCAAATAAGCACCCCCAGCAACACAAGAGCCCATGATGGCAGCAATTTGTACAATACCATCCGAGGACATCAGCGCATTGTTTCTAAACATTCTTCCAAAATGCTCTTTATCAGGAAAGATCTCATCCTGCATAGGCAGATAAACACCGGCGCTATCTACCAGATAGATCACAGGCAGTCTATTTTCCATAGCAATTTCCTGTGCCCTTAGATTCTTTTTGGCAGTCATGGGAAACCAGGCTCCGGCTTTAACCGTAGCATCGTTGGCAACAATCATGCATTGTCGGCCCGATACGTAACCGATACCGCACACAACCCCTGCCGAAGGACAGCCACCTTGCTCTGCATACATACCATCAGCGGCAAAAGCACCGACCTCCAGAAACTCGCTTTCCTTATCAATCAGGTAAGCTATACGCTCCCTGGCTAAAAGTTTACCCTTTGCTTTCTGTTTCGCTGCACTCTTTTCTCCTCCACCGCTATATATTTTCTTAAGCCTGGTTTTCAACTCATAAACCGATTGCTTATTTACATCTTCATTTTTATTGAACTCTATATTCATCTGGCCAAGTTAGATTTTATTTTCAAGGGAACAAAAGTCCGTTTCGGGCTTTGGTACAAAGATCAGCAGTATCTAAAGCTTGGCCAGTTAAAATTATTATTTTGTTAAACCTGCTTTAAATATCGAGATGTCGTCAATGCTTAGCCGCCCGTTTTGAACAGATGAATCAAGTACATTTGAACCCAATCCAAGTTTATGAATACGAAACCTTACAGGCCCCGAAATTTTCATTGGAAATACGATACGCTGCTTTTGCTTATTCAGCACCATAACGTCTTCACCTGTTTGCTCCCAGCTACGCCCACCGTTTTCGGAATATTCCAATCGCCACTGACAAGGGGGATCTGTTATACCCGCCCATGAGCTGTACCAGATCACAACTTTACTGGCGCCATCCGGCAGATCAAAATTCATTTGCGCATAAGCCGGTACATAAAGATTTTGCTGCATCCGAATGCTAAACCTACCGCTGGTAGGGCGGTCATAAACCTCATTCTGAACAACGGCATTATCCAATAACCATACCCCACTTCTAAGCTTTACTTTTCCCGCCAGGTAATTCTTTTTTGCCGGCGCGTTTTCAAAATCTTCCGGAAAGCTATCGTACAAATAAGCGACTTTATCTTTCTTCTTTTCGATATTAATGAGCACAGGGAAATGATCTGAAGGGTACTTATTCTCGGCATAGGCATCAAGAAGTACATTATAACTATTCACCTTAAATCCCCTGTTTAAAAAAATATGATCAATTCTGCGTCCTCTCGAACTATAATCTTTCCCGAAGTTATTGTACGTTCCTGCAGTATCATTCTGCAGGTCATCAGCAAGATCATAAGCATTTTTTAACCAGCCTGACTGGTTCAACGTTACGTAATTGGGATCATACTGATTGAAATTAAGATCTCCGGAAAATACAGCCGGCGATTTGCCTGCGATAGAATCTATTTTACGCATCATCAAAGCAGTGCTTTTTGCACGGGCAACCACACCTTTATGATCAAAATGAGCGTTGAAATAGTAAAAGCTAAAGCCTGATTTATCAATCAATTCTGCCCATAAACAATTTCTAACAGCGTAGGCATCCCATCCCTTACCCTTTTTATCAGGCGTTTCTGTGAGCCAGAAGTGGCCACTTTTAACCACCTTATATTTTGCTGTCCTGTAAAATATGGCATTGGGGCCCACTGCCCCAATGCCAACAAAATCATAACCGGACAATAAAGAATCAAGGTCTGCCAGCTGGCGCGCTGCAGCTTCCTGTACGCCCATTACATCAATATCATAGGTTTTTACCTGTTTAACAATCTCGGGAGCACGCTGCTCCCACATGTTACCGATATCTGTTGGCGACTTAAACCTGATATTATAGGATGCCAGATTAAATGACTGGGCCCGAGTAGTTATATTCAGACCAACAGCCAATAAAACCGCCATAGCACATTTTATTTTCATCAGCATATAGTTTCTTTTTAATGGATATGAATCTTTTACTGATAGATGGCAAAATCATCAATATTCAAACGGCCATTTATGATAGGCGGCTTAGCGCTGCTGTTTGTAGTCCCCAATCCGATCTTGTTAATTCTAAATCTAACGGGAACCTTGATATTAAAAGTAAATACTGCAAGCTTCCGATCCCGTGGTGAAGCATCTTTCACGTCAGGGCCTGCAGCTGTCCAGCTCGTCCCGTTATTTGTCGAATATTCCAATCTCCAGGTGCATCCCAGGTCATCGGTAAACACGCCATACCACACCGTAACTTTTGAAGCGGAAGGCACATTGTACATCATCTGCAGATAAGCTGAAACCGTCAGATTCTGCTGCATCCTAACCGCATAAACTCCGTTGGTTGGCTTATCCTTAGATTCATTTTGCATGACGGCATTATCTAAGCGCCAGGATCCTGAAGGCAGCGTAACATTTACTGCCGGCGTGTAGCTTTTTTTAGTACCATTCTCGAATTGCTCAGGGTAATTGGCATACATAGCACCACTGGAATGCTGTACATCATCAACGTTACGAACCCAGAGTTGAGGAGATGCATCGGGAGTTGCAAAAGCAATTCCGGTAAAGGTAGCATTAACAGGAAGTGGGACCTCCGCAAATGTAGCATTAGCCTCTGTATGCATAACGATGGTTTTACCCATATTATCACTCAACAGTTTATCACCTTTAAAAACATCACCTTGTACTGGCGCAGGTTCTGTGCTTGCAGTAACCTGTACAAGGGTTGATTCATAATTTAAAGCATTGGCCATAAAATCAGCATAAGTAAGCTGTATAGGCTTAACTACACTGTTGGAGGCCAGCTTTTGAATTTTGTTCTTATCGATATTCTTCACCTGCAAAATGCCATNCTCTCTTGTAAGGGAACCACCGGTCGCATCAACGCGTATAGAATCACCTTTACTTAACGAAGCAGCAGCCTCTGCTCCTACAGACANAGCAATACCCCTGTTGTTATCTTGTACCACAATCAAACCTGCAGGTATATTTTTTGAATTCGCATCCGAAATCACAACCCCAATAATTTTGCTTTCCGGAAGTTCTAAAGGTTTACCGGTATACAGTAGTCTTACCTGTTGCAGCGTATAAGGATCTGCTTTGTATTTATCTTTGGTGCAGGATGGCAAAAACAACGCGACCATCGCAAAGCACAGAAAAGAACCTATAAAGGTCTTCATTGCTATATTTTTCATCAGAATACATTTCTTATTCATAAACATTTCGATTAATAAAGCCGGTTAAGGCTTCTGCCACCAAACTTTGGTATTCAGATCATCTTTACCATTTCGCGCAACAACAGCAGCATAATTCACCGCATTATAAGCTGCAATATCCGTTGGATAAGGAATCCTGACCGGAAGAACGCCATTATTTTGTGCTGAAGGCCCTGACCCCAGGACCGGGAAACCTGTTCTTCTGTATTCAAACCATTGCTGAAAATCGTTCATAAACAAGGCATAATACTTCTGAGTGATAATCTGTTCCAAAGTACCATTATAAACAATCGCCGGGTTAGCAAGAAAGGAAACCGGAATATCAGCGGTTGCAATACCCCAATAATTGCAGGATGCCCTAACACCATTATCATAGTGCTTTTTCGCATCATCGTTCATATAGCCTTTCAAACAAGCTTCAGCAAGAATAAATTCCTGTTCGGCATATTGCATGATGCTTCCAAAAAGATTAGACTTCTTTAAGCTATTCACATATGTAGACCATGAACTTCCCGACACAAGGTCCTGATCCTCGAATGGATATGCAGTTGGAACACCCCGGTAAGTACCACTTACTTTGGTAGCCCACAATGGCAATCTCGGATCGCCAATTACATTCATGCTATTCACAAAGAACTCCGTAAAACCTACACTGCTACTAAACACCAGGTCCGTTGTATTGTAAAAAGGATTTAAGTTGGGTGCAACATTAGTGTGGTAAATTACTGCACTTTCAGCTACCGATGACATTAAAGGATAAGTGGTTGGGTCAGCCAGGATATCTCTTAATTTCTGTTCATAAACCGGAGATTTATGTGCAATACGCATTAACAAACGGATATGAAGGGCGTTGGTAAACTTTTTCCATTTAATGATATTCGCCGCACTTGTATTGGCAGAGAAGAGAATATCTTCACCACTCAAAACCTTAGTCAGGTCATACAAGCCATTTGCCGTTTCCAGATTATCGAGCAAGGTATCATAAATCAGTTTTTGCTCATCAAAAACGGGCCTTATTATCCCCTGATTACCTTTAAAGGCTTCTGTAAATGGAATATCACCATGGGTATCCGTTAAGATCGAAACCATATACGCTTTTAATGTATAAGCAATGGCGGTATAGTTTTTATCTCCAGTTTTAATAGACAGGTTCAGCATTTCCTCAATATTTGCTATTTGAGAATATGTGAGCCATAGCTGATCATAGATCAATGGTTTAAGTACATATCTGTGAATCTCATTATCAGCAGTTCTACCTGCCGTAACCTGCATCAATTGGTTATTAATGCTTTGTCCACGATAAATAAAAGTTGAATTNGCACGGTACAAAGCGTTGGATAAGAAGCTGGATGGCTGTGCATTTAGCACACCCTCAGGGTCAATCCGTAATTCTTCAAAGCTCTTGGTGCAGCCGGCAAACAGCATGGATATTGCAATAAGAAAGGCCGCAATTTTAGTATATAAATATTTGATATTCATGTCAATTGTCTTTTTTAGCATTAAAAACTTACCCTTACATTCATTCCGATAGTTCTGGCCGAAGGGAATTGGGCAATTTCAATTCCAGGCACTACCTGCGCACTGTTTAAGGAAGCAGTTTCAGGATCAAATCCCGGGAACTTCGTCCAGTTAAACAATTCCCTACCAAATAAGCCTATGCTCACATCCTGCAGCATTGATTTTTTTAACCAGGATTTTGGTAAACTGTAGTTCACAGTCACCTCTCTTAACTTAATGTAAGAGGCCGAAAAAAGATTGGTTTCAATGTTGGAACGGTCATACAGTCTGTTGTAATACAAACCGGTAATTTGCGCTTTTACATCATTAGGAACGTAGGTATTTGTTGCGGCGTTAAACTGAACCCCATCACCAATAATACCATCCTCACGTCCCGGAAGTGTTTTTCTCAACTTACCATACGAAGCATATAATGAATGCGACAGTGAATAAATGTCTCCACCNTGTCTGATGTCAATCAAGGCCGACATACTAATCCCTTTCCAGGTAAATTTATTCAAAATGCTACCGTTCCAATCCGGGTTTATTGACCCCAGGTTTTGCAGAACAGTTCCCATTACCGGATAGCCTTCACTATTGTGAATCACTTTTCCTTCAGGAGAACGTGCTAAGCCTAAACCATAGATCTGGCCTAGTGGCCTACCCTCTTCGGCAACGATATTCAAGCCCATGCTTACATTGTATAGTTCTATCATTCCTCCTGATCCAGGCACATTAAGCTCCATCACCTTATTGCGGTTGGCAGCCCAGTTTAGCGTTACATCCCACTGGAACTTGCGCTTTATTGGCGTACCTCTCAGCTGAACTTCCATACCCCAATTCACTACTCTACCTACGTTAGATAAAGCAGTGGTGTAACCACTTGAATTATCAATTGGCAGGTTGATGATCTGGTTAATGGTATTGTTTTTATACAAAGCAACATCAAGGCCTAGTCTGCTTTTAAATAACCTTAAATCAAGGCCTGTCTCAAAAGCCTTGGTAAACTGAGGTTTAAGATCAGGGTTAGGCACGATACTCTGCAATTGTAAGCCACCTGCAAAATCGGTACGGTTATAGCCCGCATTAAAACGATATGGTGTTTTAGCATCAACACCTGTTTCAGAATAAGAAGCCCTTATTTTAGCCAGGCTTATTGCCGATGGAAGTTTAAATATCTGATCAAGCAGGAAACTGGTATTTACACTTGGGTAGAAAAAGGACTGGTTATTTTCAGGTAAAGTTGTAGACCAGTCGTTACGTCCGGTTAGTTCCAAAAACACCTTTCCTTTATAGTCAAAATTTAAAAAGCCATAAAGACTGTTCACTAGAAATTGTGCTTTATCGCTCGACACTAATACAGGATCTTTAGAGTTTGCCAGATTGTATACACCCGGAATACTTAAGCGCTCGGCCATTTCATTGCTGTACTTATAGTCACTGAATCTCTGGTTACCACCAATACTTGCAGTATACTTTATCTTACCCGGTAGTACGTTGTTGTATTTCAACAAGAAATCAGTATTTGCTTCCATTCTGAAAACATTCTGCTGTCTGTACATCCCCTCTGCAAACTTGTAAGTATCCTTTGGCCTTTGCTGTGATCTGAACTCATAGCTAAAATCAAGCCCCGACCGTAAAGCCAGATTAAGGTGTTTATTAAACTGAATACCTGCATTGATATTACCATTTACATTGTGTTTATCACTGGCATTCGTCATGGTATTTAAAATCACAAAGGGATTATCTATACCAGCCCAGAAAGGCGTAAGCTGCTCTACATTCTCTTTTCCGGGAGTCCACATCGGCTTTAACCATTCGGGATTCGTATTGGGTTGTGTTTGAGGAAGGAAATACATGATCGCCTGATTATTATATCCCTGAGAAGGAAGGTTATCTGTATACTTTCTGTTATAATTCACCTTACCTGAAAGGGTTACTTTTGTAGATACCTTTTGCGAAGCGGAGAGCCAGCTTGATATCCTATCAAAGCCCGTATTTGGTAAAATCCATTCATTTTTCAAATAGGAAACTCCTCCTGAAAATCCCTGGCCAGAGATCCCTACCGTAGTTGTTGCAGTATATCCGGTTCTGAAAACACCCGAGTAAGCATTTTCATAAGGAAGCCACGGCACTCTTTCGGTACGGGCACCGGTAGCCGGATTAACTGGAGAATTGTATTGAAAATAAGGTTGTCCTAAAAATCTAGGTCCCCAGGTCTGCGTACTTCCAGCCGTACTACTTCCATCTGCAGTAGCACCATAGGAATAATAAGTAGCGCCGGTGGTACCTGCGCCATATTCAAACTGAAAGTCCGGCCACCTGTTGATCTCATCGATAGAAACCACCTGATTCACGTAAATACCAAACCCAGGTAGTTTTCTGCCTGCTTTGGTAGTGATAATGATTGCACCATTTGCAGCCCTTGATCCATATAACGCAGCAGCACCCGGGCCTTTTAACACGGAAATGCTTTCTATTGTTTCCGGATTTAAATCACTTAATGAACTTCCAAAGTCAATGGGACTGTCGTTCCCGGCATATGGATTATGTCCTGTGCCCGACTGTCCTGTACTGATAGGTACACCATCAACAACAATCAAAGCTCCACTTGAACCTAATGCCAACACATTATCTCCTCTTAATACTACATCGCTTGTCCCAAGAGGCCCGCCTATTTTGTTCAGATTTAAACCGGCCACTTTACCTGCCAACGCATTGATCATATTGTTTGTAGGTGCAGCCGTTACTTCCTTTCCGTCTACTACCTGCACGGAATACCCCAGCGACTTCTCATCTTTTTTGATACCCAATGCGGTTACCACAACCTGATCGAGATCACGTGCAGCCGGCATAAGTTTTACAACCAGTGGCATGTTGCCAGAGCTACGAACTTGTATCCCGGCAACTTTTTTGGTTTGAAAAGATATATAACTTACCTCAAGTGTATAGGTACCTGGTTCCACAGCAATAGAGAAAGATCCATCGGCTTTAGTCACCACCGCCCTATTCAATTCTACAACTTTTACAGAGGCTCCCTGCAAGGGAAGATTTTTATCGTCGGTAACACGTCCTGTGATATTTATTGCTGCCATTTTTGAGGACTTCTGNCGCCTCTTGATCAAAACCATTGTATTNTCGATACTATAGGTTAATGGCTGATTGATAAAACACTGGTCCAATGCTTCATTTAAACTCAGATTACTAAAATCCAGACTGACAAGGTTGGCATCTTTCAAATCTTTTGAATTGTAAAGAAAGTCGTACCCGGTTTGCTGTCTGATTTGTTCAAAAACATACTCAACAGGAGCATTTTTGGTCTTTAAAGTGACTTTTTGGGCAAAAACATTGGCACTGGCTTGTAAACAAAAAATCGTTAATAAAACAAAAGTAAGCTTCATTATAAGCAAAAATTTAGATAAGCAGCAGGGTTGCCTGCTGCAAATAAATGCAGTAAAATTTTTATACATTTGGATGTTGGGTTTAATTATAAAAGGTTGTATTCTAGCAATGATTATGGTTACCTGACCCGGCTTTTCCAAGCTGGAAACCGGGGGCGCTGGAACGCTCCTGGTTTAATGTAACCAATGGGGTGAGTATCGGTTAAGCCATAACGATGATCCTCCTTCCCGTTATCTTAAATTTAACAGTGCCTAATTTCTCAAGATAGTTAAGTAATTCAACCAGACTTTTAGCACGGTAAAATGTTCCGCCAAATTTCTGATCATCCACATCGCCCTGATATTCTACTTCCACATCATACCAGCGACATACCTTTTTCATGATGCTTTTGATATCTTCATCCTGGAACTTGAAATAACCATTCTTCCAGGCCATTGCATCTGCTGTATTGACTTCAGAAACTAAAATACTGTTGTTTCCTGCTCTTTTAACAATTGCCTGCTGTCCCGGTTTGATCGCTAATTCACTATCAGCCACACCAACTTTAACAGCACCCTCAAGCAGTGTAGTCGTCACCGCATCCTCGTCATTATAAGCCATGATATTAAAATGCGTACCTAAAACTTTTACTGTTGTCCCATGGGCGTTTACTTTAAATGGCATGCTTTTATTTTTCGCCACTTCAAAGTACGCCTCTCCATTTAGCTGCACCACTCTATCGGCACCTGAAAAACGTGTTGGAAAAGTTAACACGGAAGAAGAGTTAAGCCATACCCTGGTTCCATCAGGTAAATTCACCTGATACTCCTTCCCTTTTGCCGTTGATAAAGTATGAAATACAGACTGATTGTTATCGGAGCCTGAAGAAATATCATAAACCAATTGTCCCTCTTTTGATTTACTGATTTTAGCGCCATTGGCGATCATGATCAATCCATTTTTAACACTATCCAATTCGATCACCTTTCCATCAGAAAGTTTTAATACCGATACGGAAGACAGCGATTCGCTTGCGTTGTTTCCTGCTAAGGAAAAACCGACTTGTCGAAGGGTCTGGTTATTCAAATAAAACAGCATCCCTATTGAAAACACAACAACCACAATTGCAGCAACCCTGAACCAGNCTTGTTGATANAGGCGTTGTGGTGATTTACCTGAAGTATTCGNTTTNCGGGTAAATTCCGGAGATGTTTTAATCCGGTCAAAAACCTTATCGGCATTTTGTGAATGAAAGGCAGGGCCATCGTTCCTGTTCAGAAGCAATTCATCAAAAACNCCTGATGATTCGGCAACATCTCTATTTGCAGACAGGTAAGCCAATAATTCCTCACAATCCGCCGGATNGATTGTATGATCAAAGTATTGGGCTAATAATTCTTTAAGCCTGATTTTATCCACGTTCTTTAATTTATATTCCCTAAAAGGGGTTGGTTATAAATAGAGAACACAGAACTTGCTGCCTATAACTAGTCGAATATGTTTTTTTTTAATAAAATATAATTGCAATTAAAAAAGTGAGGTCTGAATACTGCAATTTCGCTCTCAAGGTTTTAAGCGCCTGTACCAGATGGTTATTTACAGTACTTGGGGATATGTTAAGTCTTTGCGCAATTTCATGATGAGAAAGGCCTTGTGTTCTACTTAAATCGAATACAATTTGCTGCTGAGGGGGAAGCCCGCCCACCAGCACTTCCGTATAGCGCTCCAGATCTGATACCAGAATTGTTTCTTCTGTATAGTTGTGCGCCTGTTGAATATTTACAAGTAGTTTTTCAAACAGATTGGCAGATTTATGAATCTCTCTGATGGAGTTCAGGCAAAGTCGTTTGGTAATTACATACAGGTATAACCACATGTTACCATGCTCATCCAGTTTTTCCCTGCTTTGCCAAAGACTAAGAAAGGCTTCCTGTACAATATCTTCACTTTG
>Ga0065714_10064777_pt1 | contig 19269 bp, 17 predicted proteins | sample MisRhiReplicate2_FD_59101 | JGI IMG/M metagenome (GOLD analysis project Ga0065714, IMG submission 59101) | Miscanthus rhizosphere microbial communities from Kellogg Biological Station, MSU, sample Rhizosphere Soil Replicate 2: eDNA_1 v2... | ecosystem: Host-associated > Plants > Roots >...
AATATTCCAGCTTTTCCAAGCACGGTTTTAAGACCTGGGGAGCATTATAAGCAAACAACAATTTACAAAATAGAACATAGCTAATGAAGGTAGATATTTGGTCGGATGTAAGGTGTCCGTTTTGCTATATAGGTAAAAGAAAATTCGAAATGGCTTTAGCTCAGTTTGAGCATAAAGATAAAGTTGAGATAGAATGGCATAGCTTTGAACTCGACCCAAATGCGGAAACGATGCTTGATAAGAGTCCGTATGATTACCTGGCCGAGCGTTATGGTAAAAGCAGAGAATGGGCAATTGGCACACATGAGCAGGTGGCGCAAACAGCAGCTGAAGTAGGATTGACCTTCAATTTCGACCAGTCGATCATGGCAAACTCATTTGATGCACATCGTTTAATCCAATTGGCTAAGGCGAATGGAGTAGCTGATCATGTTGAAGAAAACCTGTTTAAAGCACATTTTACCGATGGTAAAAACATAGCAGATCATGGGGTGCTTATCGAAATTGCTAAAGCCAGCGGATTGGATGCACTTGGAACGGAAGTGATGCTAAAAAGCGGCGACTTTACCGATGAGGTAAGGTATGATGAGAAAACAGCACAGAATATTGGTATTTCGGGAGTTCCTTTCTTTGTGATCAATCAGAAATATGGTATTTCCGGAGCACAATCTCCAGAAACTTTTTTAGGTGCTTTAGTAAAAGCCGAAGAAGAAAAGGGATAAAAAAAAGTATTTGTTGAAAACCAAACATGATACAATTACGTATATATGTTTGAAAGCGTTAATTTGGGTGCGTGTCGTTCTGGCACGCGCCCTTATTTTTTAACTATAATACGGTAATTACACCCAGGTATTGACTATTACTTCTTCTTTTCCTGTCTTCCGATACGAAGGCAATATACACATGAACAGATTTGCCGGAAAAATCTTTACCTGGTTTAAAGACACCTGTTTCCAATTGCCTTTTTACGGCGGCAGTATCAAATTCAGCCTCATGACCATCAATATCATATATTACAAACATTGCACGATCATCATGTTCACGTTTGCCTCCTGACCACTTAAAGGTAACCGTATTCGGATGCTCTGAAACTGCTGATGCCGTTTCTGCCAGATCCATATCTCCATAGCTAAGCAACGCTAAAGCAGGATCTACGTGGAAACCAGCGTCGTCCTGTTTCATGGCGGTTTTCGAAATATAAGATTTAGCAGCGACGAAACCTTCATACCTTGTGTTGTAGTCTTTATAACCAACCCGTAAAAATTCAGTTAGAGGCTGAAGCCAGCGCTGAGAAACTCCAAATTTTGACTGATTTTTTAATTCTCCTTTGGTAAAAGGAGCCGTGCGCCCGTCGCCAACTCCACGCATGATATCCTGATCCTTTAGCTTATAGCCAACAACAGTACCGGTTTTGCCTTTAAAACCTCCTAAAATTCCATTCTTAATAATTCCCATAATCCATGATTTATAATAAAAAATAAACAATTCGAGCTGATATAGTATGTTGCTTTTAAGTGAAAAGAATCTAGCAGGGATTAAACAAGGAGTCAACAGGGATTTGCCCCTGTTAACCCCCTGTTTGGTCCCTGTTCGATCCCTGTCGGATCCCTGTTCAAAAACTCCGGAATATAGAGGACAGCCAATCTGCTTTAAACTTATACTATATTTATTAATCTTCGGTTAATAGCTGGCGATATCGTCATTTTTTAATAAAAAAGGACAGAAAGAGATACGCCAATTATTGATTCGTAACAAAGAACAATGATTTGACGCTTTTGTTTTATATTACACATAGGTATTTTATTGATCTTCAACACGGGAAATAACTACAAATAAATTTATGCCTGGGGAAATTGATTTATTAGTACTATTTTACCGTTTTAAAAAAGCGGTGAAATAATTGCGATTTTTTTTAAATATGGAGAAAAGTTTAATTTCAACTGACGAAGAATTGATCAAATTGATCTCTCAAGGTGACGAAATGGCTTTTTCCCAACTTTACAGAAGACATTGGGAGTTTCTTTATACAACCGCTGTTAAAGTACTTCGTTCTGAAGATTTTGCAGTGGATGTTGTACAAGATGTATTTCACTCCTTGTGGATTAGACGAGAGGAAATAGTCATAAAAAATGCTGTAAGAGGATATCTGTATACCAGCGTGCGTTATAAATCTTTAAATATTATCAAAAAGGAATTATCTGATAAGGATTACCTGGATGTATTGATGCTTACTATAGCAAAATATGATAACGATGATGGACAGCAGATACTCCAGCTTAAGGAATTAAAGCAAAATGTCGAAAAGGTAATTAATAGCATGCCTGAGAAAATGAAAAAAGTGTACGAACTAAGCAGATTCGAAAACTTATCACATCAGGAAATTTCTGTTGAGCTTGGCATTTCAAAAGAAACTGTAAAAAAGCATATTCAGCATGCATTGTTAATTTTAAAGAAGTCAATTTTGCTGCTGTTTACCATTTTGCTATTTGTCAAAAGGTAATTCAATAGCAATTCTAATTTATTTTCACTTTTTTTTACCCCTTGCCTTCATTTTTTTTGACGTGCATATAAGGATCATACTATGAAGCCAAATAATGTAATCAGACTTATTGAAAAGTATCAACAGGGATCAGCAAACGCTCAGGAACAGGCAATTATTGAGCAGTGGCTGGATGATTTGGAACTTACAGGCAATATTGATCTGACTGGGGAAGATAAGCTTAAAAAAATGCAGTTAATGGAGTCGGATCTACTAATAAAGATTCGAAATCAACAATCCGCTCCAAAGGATACTAAAAAAATTGCGTTACGGATTGTTGCTGTTGCTGCAAGTTTATTGTTGTTGTTATCAGTACTGATATTTTTTATTGGACAGCCACAAGACTTTAAGGAGGATAGAATGGCTGAGGCGAGAGAAAGTGGAATTCCTGAAGAAATAAATAAAGCAACGCTGATTTTATCCAATGGAAAATCTATTCCTTTGGAAAACCATCAAAATGTCCCGATTGTAACGGGCAATAATTTGTCAAATGCTAAAACTAATGCCGGTAAATTAATTTATGGTACGGATGCTGTAACTGATGAAGATAATACCCTGGTTACACCAAAAGGAGCAGGTTATGAAGTTATATTACCGGATGGTTCAAGTGTGGTACTCAACACATCTTCGAAACTAATTTATCCAACAGTTTTTAGAGGGAATACCCGTACAGTTAGATTAATCGGTCAGGCTTATTTTGAAGTCAGGAGTAATCCTTCAAAACCATTTGTTGTAGTTGCCAACGGGGTAAATATTCAGGTGCACGGGACAGGTTTTGATGTAAATGCTTATCCTGACGAGCCTGTCGTAAAAACCACTCTTGTTCATGGTGCGGTAAAAGTAATCAATGACAAGGTTTCAATGATGATATCTCCGGGACAACAGGCGATTTTAAGTGAAAATGACGATCAAATAAAAATAACTAAACCAAATTTAGATGAAGTGCTCTCCTGGAAGAAATGGGAATTCAGATTTGAGGGTGCAGACATCGTTTCTATACTCAAAGAGGCATCGAGATGGTACGATTTGAAAATCGTTTATAAAGGTGAAATCAGTGATCACCATTTTTCCGGATTAATTTCAAAGAAAGTAAGTTCAAATGAACTCTTAGAGATTCTGGAGAAAACACAACATGTCCATTTTGAGATTAACAACCAGACGGTTACTGTCTTAAAAGGCCCAAGAAAAGCAAGCAATTAAAAAACCAAATAAGAATAAACCTAGACCAACAACATGAAAAGAACCACTCAACGACCTGTAGATTAATCACGATCAAAGACGATGTCTCAAAAAAACCGGAAGTGATTGGACCCACTCCCGGCAATAAATTGATTCTCGTTTATAGTCAGCAATTAATTGTCTTTTAAACTGAACCAAAGAATTACAAAAGTATGCAACTTATTTTTACTATTAAAGGTAAATGTTGGCCTATGTCCGCATTTTTTCCTTTACCTACAAAACCATTATTACGAAGGTTTTGGTGTATGGATACCATCAATAAAATATTGAGAATTATGCAGTTTACCGCAGTTATAATCTTCTTCGCGATGTTAAGCGTTAGTGCAAAGACGATGTCACAGACTGTCACAATCACCAGGAATAATGTACCCCTTCAAACTTTGTTTAATGAAATAAACAAGCAAACAGGATACAGTTTTATTTTTGACGATCAGATATTGAAGAGTACAAGGTCTGTTAGCTTGAAATTGGTTAAGGCACCTTTGAATGAAGTGCTGGATCTGGCCATTAAAAGCCAGGACCTTGATTACTCTATTTTGCACAAAACCATTATTATTACAAAAAATCTTAATCCTGTACCGCAATTAAGAAAGGATACTTTAATACAGGGATTAGTGACAGATACCTTAAAAAGAGGCTTGCCCGGTGTGACTGTATTTGTTAAGGGTAAAGGCGGCATTGGTACAACTACAGATTTAAATGGCCGGTATTCGTTAAAGATTCCGGAAAAATCGGTTCTGGTATTTAAGATGGTTGGTTTTGTATCTGCTGAATTACCTGCAGATCGACCGATCGTTAACGCAACGCTAAAAGAAGAGGATTCTTCACTGGATGAAGTTGTGGTGACCGCCTTTGGTCAAAAGCAAAGGAAAGAGGCGGTAGTGGGATCTGTTACCACTATTACACCTTCAACTTTGAGGGTTCCTTCAAGTAACCTTACTACAGCTTTAGCTGGCCGTATAGCTGGTGTTATCGCTTATCAAAGGACTGGTGAACCGGGGATGGATGATGCTCAGTTTTTTATCCGTGGGGTAACAACTTTCGGAACAGGAAAGGCAAACCCATTGATTTTAATTGATGGTGTAGAAATGACAACCGGAGATTTATCCCGCCTGATTGTTGATGATATTGCAAGCTTTTCAATTATGAAAGATGCTAATGCAACGGCACTTTATGGAGCAAGAGGGGCAAATGGCGTTATTTTAGTGACTACTAAGGAGGGTCAGGAAGGTTCAGCAAAGGTTCAATTCCGCGCAGAAACCTCTTCTTCTTCTCCAACGGAGAATGTACGCTTTGCAGATCCGGTAACGTTTATGAAATTGCAGAATGAAGGGGTAAGAACAAGGATGCCGGGGACAAGGTTACCTAATAATGAAGCTGACATCTATTACACCGAATTGGGAAAAGATCCTATTAGGTATCCCGCTATTGACTGGCAAAACGTATTGTTGGATAAAATGACCATCAATCAACGCTATAATTTAAACGTTAGCGGGGGAGGAAAGGTTGCCCGATACTATATAGCAGCTTCGAATGCTTTGGATAACGGTATTATTAAAATGGATAAAAGGCAGAATTTTAATAATAATATTAAGATTAATAAATATTCTCTGCGATCCAATGTTAATGTAAATTTAACAAGAACAACCGAAGCTATCGTACGACTGAGCGGAACGTTTGATAATTATAATGGTCCTTTAGATGGAGGAACGAGCCTGTACAATAAGGCTGTTTTAGCTAATCCGGTTAAATTTCTACCATTTTATGCACCAGATGATGGTAATATTTATACCAATCATATTCTTTTTGGGAATAATGAAAATGGAGAATATCTGAATCCTTATGCTGAGATGTTGAAGGGATACAAATCGCAGGATCGTTCATCTATGTATGTTCAGTTTGGATTGAAGCAAAATTTGGATTTCCTGGTTAAAGGTTTGGCTTTTAGAGGGATGTATAATATTAATCGATTTGCCGACTTGACTGTTAGCAGACAGTATAAACCATTTTTCTATGCCCTGTCTCCTTTATTGATGGGCGCTGCAGATTATAAATTGAATGCGTTGAATCCTAATGGAGGCACCGACTTTTTAGATTATGTGCCTGCTGATAGAACTGTGACTAATACCATGTATTTGGAAACGGCTTTAGATTATAATACTGTAATTAAAGAAAAACACACACTCTCGGCGTTGGTGGTTTTTACTTCCAGAGAAAATAAGGATGGATCTTATAATGATTTGCAAAGTTCTCTTCCTCAGCGTAATGCTGGTTTGGCCGGTAGGCTTACATATGGCTACGACAATCGTTATTATGCGGAAGCTAATTTTGGATACAATGGCTCCGAAAGATTTGCTATGAACGAAAGATGGGGATTTTTCCCTTCAGCTGGTGTAGGATGGATCGTGTCTAATGAGAAATTCTGGGAACCGCTAAGAAATGTGGTTTCGAAATTGAAATTAAAAGCAACTTATGGTTTAGTGGGGAATGATGCTATTGGAGAGGCAAAGGATAGGTTCTATTATCTTTCTAATGTGAATATGAACGATACCGGACGTGGATTTACTTTTGGTGAAAATTTCGGATATAATGTTTCAGGGATTTCAATTTCACGTTATTCAGACCCATTTATTACCTGGGAGGTAAGTAGAAAGGGCAATTTTGGCCTGGAACTTAACCTGGCGAATAGTATAAATATTCAGGCAGATTATTTTACAGAAAGAAGGAGTAGAATTTTACAGACAAGATCTGCTATTCCAAGCACAATGGGATTACAAGCAACCCCAAAAGCAAATATTGGAAAAGCAAAGGGTAGTGGTATTGATATTTCACTCGATTATAATAAGACATTCTCTTCTGGTTTATGGGCTATTATCAGAGGTAATTTCACTTATGCTTCCAGTAAGTTCGAATTATATGAAGAACCAGACTATTCTGCTACCCCATGGAGAGCACATGCGAATCAAAAAATTTCTCAGCGCTGGGGATACATAGCAGAAAGATACTTTTTGGATGATGAGGAAATTAAAAGTTCCCCACTGCAAACTTTTGGAGAATATAAACCAGGGGATATAAAGTATAAGGATATTAACAGAGATGGGCGTGTTGACGAAAATGATATGGTTCCAATTGGATATCCAACTACACCTGAAATTACTTATGGGTTCGGGATGTCTCTTGGTTATAAGAATTTCGACATCAACTGTTTTTTCCAGGGCTCTGCACTTTCTTCGTTTTGGATTGATCCTAACGCAATTGCGCCTTTTGCAAATGTTACGACCGGAGGTATGAAAACGAACAGGGCCTTACTTCAGGTAATTGCGGATAATCATTGGTCAGAAGATACAAGGGATTTATTTGCATTTTATCCTCGTTTATCCCCTGAGAGTGTTGCTAATAATAGTGTGTCAAGTACATGGTGGATGAGAAATGGAGCTTTTTTAAGACTAAAGACAGTTGAGATCGGTTATAACATCTCAAAGAATTTTGCAAAAAAGGTTCACTTAAAAAATATTCGCCTGTATGGTTCAGGTAATAATTTACTGCAAATAAGAAATTTCAAACTTTGGGATCCTGAACAAGCAGGTAATGCATTTAATTATCCAATTCAACGCGTTTTTAACCTCGGAGTTAATTTAGAGTTTTAATTATAAAAATATGAAAATTATCATAAGGAATTGTAAGCTGAGTTTATTGGTTTTGTTGATTGTAAGTTTCTTTGGTTGTTCAAAATTTTTGGATGTAGTTCCGGATGGTGTAGCAACTTTAGACAATGCTTTTAGTAATCGAAACAATGCGGAGAAGTTTCTTTTCACTTGTTTTAACATGATGCCAAATCAGAATGCTGCATTTGATTACCCTGGCAATATTGGATCGGATGAAATATGGTGGGATATAGATTACACTGCAATGAATGGTTGGAGTGGACCGCAAATAGCACAGGGAAATCAAAATATTACCAATCCTTTCCAAAACTTCTGGGATGGTGGAAACGGAGGGAAAAGTTTATGGATCGGTATTCGGGATTGCAATATTTTTCTGGAAAATATTAGCAGGGTTCGTGATATATCAGAATATGAAAGGGAACGATGGATATCCGAAGTCAAATTTGTGAAAGCGTATTTACATTATTTTCTTTTTCAATTATATGGACCTGTTCCAATTATTGATAAAAACCTACCTGTGAATGTAGACCCATCAGTGGTGAGAGTTTATCGCGATCCCGTGGATAAAGTAACTGACTTTATTGTTAATACTTTGGATGAATCCATGACTAACTTACCAGACATAATCGACGACCCTGCAAAGGAAATGGGGCGACCAACAAAAGTAGCCGCCGCTGCACTTAAAGCTAAAGTTTTAGTTTGGGCAGCCAGCCCATTACTAAATGGTAATCCGGATTATGCCAATATTACTGACAAGCAGGGGACGAAATTATTTCCGGCAAATGTAGATCCAAATAAATGGTCGCGCGCATTAACAGCGATAAAATCTGCAATTGAGTTGGCTGAACAAAATGGCCATAAACTCTATGACTATAGAAATCCGCTATTTAATATTGCAGGTGAAATAGCCATGAATTTTACCCTTCGGGGAGTAGTAACAGAAAGGGCCACTCAAAACCCTGAAATTATTTTTGCGCCTACTACATCTGCAAATACCTTCCAAAATTATTGTACACCTAATTTTTACAATGCTCAGGTATTAACGGTTCAAGAGGTATCAGCTCCGATGAAAATCGCAGAACAGTACTATACAGATCATGGAGTTCCAATAGATGAAGATCCATCATGGGATTATGCTAACCGGTTCAAGACGCAAAGAAATGCGGATGCAACACACAAATATTACATAGCTGCCGGTGAAACTACCGCTAAACTGAATTATAGACGTGAAGCACGCTTTTATGCACATTTAGGTTTTGACAGAGGACTTTATGACGTTCAGTCTCAAACCGGAATTACAACCAGCACGGTTAAAAATAGAGCTGGAGAGGCAATGGCCGCTGTTTTTAGTGCACAACATATTCAAACCGGGTACTATATTAAGAAACTGGTTAGCTTTCGTTCTTCAATTACGGGCTCAGCTCCGAGTGCTTATAATTATACGATACCAGTAATCCGATTAAGTGATCTTTATTTGCTATATGCGGAAGTGCTCAATGAAGTGAAGAATGCCCCTGATAACGAAGTGTATCAATGGATAGACAAAGTTAGGACCCGGGCGGGACTGGAAGGTGTGGTAGCATCCTGGAATAAATATTCTTCTGTACCAGGTAAACCTACGACAAAAGAAGGTATGCGCGAAATCATCAAGCATGAGCGTATGATCGAACTCGCATTTGAAGGTCAGCGGGCCTTTGATTTAAGAAGATGGAAAGACGCAATGAAATATTTAAAACAGCCTGTTGAGGGCTGGAATTTTCAAGGGAAAGATTTGAATTATTATTCTTTGACAACCTATTTTCAAAATCGTAATTATACCTATAAAGATTACTTGTGGCCATTAAATCAGAACTCTATTATCAAGAACTCAAGTTTAATGCAAAACCCCGGTTGGTAATTTTTAATTTTTAAGAAATTAATATATGAAGATATTTAACAATGACCTTCACAAAGGTCCGTTTTTGAGAAAACTGAAAACAGTAGTATTATTGGTTATTTTTTTTAGTGCATGTAAGGAGGAACCAATTAGTGAGCATCTAAAAGATAAAATAGCGCCCGCATCAGTCACCAATGTAAAAGCTGAACCCTCCGCAGGTGGGGCTGTTATCAGCTATAATTTGCCAAATGAAAATGATATATCTTATGTTTTATGCGAGTATACTTCCAGCTCGGGAGAAAAAAAGGTAACACGATCATCTATATATCAAAATTTTATTACCGTAGAGGGATTAGTGGAGGTTAAACAAACTGATTTCTTGCTTTTCCTTGTGGATCATAGCGAAAACAGATCTCAACCATATAAAGGCAGTTTTGTGCCAAAGGAACCTAATTTTAAGACTGTATTTGAAACGATAGAAATGGAAGCCGATTTTAGTGGTGTTCTTTTCAAATGGAAAAATGAAAATAAGGATCTGTTGGGTTTTTTCCTGTACGCAGTTAACGATGAAGGAAAATGGGAAGAGAAAAGCTTGTCATTTTCAAGTAAACCGATAGATAAGCGTTCTTTAAGGGGATTTGATACAAAGCCCCGAAAGTTTGGATTACAAATTATGGATCGGTTTGGGAATAGAACCGACACTTTAATTCTGGAAGCTACACCATTATTTGAAAAAATGCTGGATAAGAAGAAATTTAAAGATGGCTACCTGTTGGGCGATAACAATTCAGTTAGTGGTAGCAGACCCCTTTCGAATGTATGGGATGGTAATGTTAATGTGATATGGCATACGGATCCAACGAAGCCCTTCATCATGCCGCAAACATTTACAATCGATCTTGGTGTGACTGCACAACTGAGCCGGTTAATGTTATGGAACAGGTTGGATTATTCTTTCACGCAACACAACCCACGCTATATTGAAGTATGGGGAAGCGATAAATTGAGTCATGATCGGCTTGACCCTTACTGGCAAACGCAGGATTGGAAAAATGAATGGACGCTTCTAGGGGATTTTGAAGAGGTTAAACCATCAGGTTTACCCGTTGGACAAACTACTAATGAAGATAAGGCTGTTGAGCAGGCAGGGTTTGAATTTATTTTTGAATCCGGAGTGGGGAAGATGCGTTATCTAAGATTTGTGATAAAGGACACGTGGCAGAAAACAAATGCAATACATTTTGCTGAATTGTCAATATTTGGGGATGATGGTACACGATAGATTAAAATTGATTCATATTATGAAAATATACTTCATGTTAAAAAAAAGAAAATCTGATTTTTCTTCAATAAAATGTAAAGCATTTATAATTTCTTTTGTCATGTTTCTTGTGGTAAGTATGCTTACTTCATGTGATAAGGGGATGTATGATGTTTCCGGTGAGTTTTATCATCGTGGCGAAGATTTATATTTAGGCGTTGTGGACTCTGTTAAGGTAGCGCCCGGATATAATAAAGCCAGATTGTCATGGGAAATTAAAGCTGATCCACGCATTACTAAAACTGTAATTTATTGGAATAAAAGACAGGATTCTACTGTTGTTGACGTAGTACGGAAAAGTAATGGAAGGACTCCTATGGAAATCGAACTGAAAAATTTAGATGAGAAAGACTATATTTTTGAACTCATTGCGAAAAATGATAAAGGCCTTTTCTCTTTACCAAAACAATCAGCCATATCAATTTTTGGTGATGTTTATATAAAGAATTTAAGAAACAGAACTATAGCTTCTATTACCAGGCAGCAAAACGGAGATCTTACTATCGTGTGGAACCCGATAGCCAGTTCAAGTATTTTATATACGACATTAAAATATGAGGGAGTTGGAGGATCCCAGGAGGTTAAAGTAGCAAATAGGGACACTCAGACTATTTTAAAAGGACTGAAGGTGGGAAGTAAAATCAAAGTATCAACAGCGTTTCTTCCGGCAGGGGCATTGGATACATTGAATGCCCTCGATGAAGTTGTATATACTTTTCTGTAATACATCTTTCACTTATATCAAAATCGAGTAACTAAAAGCTCTTTAATTATTTATATCAAGTTAAAAACAAATATGAAAATAACCACAAAAGAACTTTCAAGAAGACATTTTTTAAAATATACCGCGTTGTTATCCACAGCTGCTGCTGTAACACCCGGTATATTGTTGGGGATGACCAAGGGGGATGTAAGATTGGCCAAGCCAAATGAACGCGTGAATCTCGCAGGCATTGGAATCGGAAATCGTGGAGGAGAAATCATCCTTGAGTTATATAAAACTGGTTTGGTAAACATTGTTGCCTTATGTGATGTGGACATGGGCGCACCGCATACATTAAAGCTTTTAAAGGAATTTCCTGATGTGCCGCGTTTTCAGGATTTCAGAAAGATGTTTGATAAAATGGGTAATCAGATAGATGCTGTAACTGTCGGTGTGCCTGATTTTTCGCATTTCCCAATAACGATGATGGCTATGGGTTTAGGAAAACATGTATATGTTGAGAAGCCTATGGCACGTACTTTCAATGAAGTAGAACTTATGATGAGGGCCGCAAAGAAGTACAATAAGGTAGTCACGCAAATGGGAAATCAAGGCCATTCTGAAGCTAATTATTTTCAATTTAAAGCCTGGAAAGAAGCCGGCATCATTAAAGATGTAACTGCTATAACTGCCCATATGAATATGGGGCGACGCTGGCATGGCTGGGATGTCAATATAAAATCTTTCCCACCTGCACAAACCAAGCCTGGTAGTCTAGATTGGGACTTATGGCAGATGGCAACAACCGGACATGATTATAATAAGGATTTTGTGAACGGGCAATGGCGTTGTTGGTTTGATTTCGGTATGGGGGCACTCGGGGATTGGGGCGCACACATACTGGATACAGCCCACGAGTTTCTTGACCTGGGGTTACCTTATGAGGTTCGTCCGAAATTAGAAGGACATAATGATTTCTTCTTCCCGACATCCTCAACGCTTGCATTTAAGTTTCCAAAGCGGGGAAGTATGCCGGCTTTAGATGTGAACTGGTACGATGGGGTAAATAATTTACCGCCAATTCCAAAAGGATATGGTGTTTCGGGGTTAGATCCAAACATACCGCCGCCAAGTACAGGAACTGTTAGCCCTGCAAAATTAAATCCCGGAAAGATAATTTATAGCAAGGAACTTACTTTTAAAGGAGGCTCTCATGGTAGCACACTTTCGATTATCCCTGAAGAAAAAGCATTGGCAATGGCAAACTCACTACCAGAGGTGCCACAAAGCCCTTCTAATCATTTTAAGAATTTCCTTCAGGCCTGTAAAGGGGAAGAGCAAACACGTTCACCATTTGCAGTAGCCGGCCCGCTTAGTCAGGTGTTCTGTTTAGGCGTAATAGCTCAGCAATTAAATACAAAACTTAAGTTTGATCGTAAAACAAAGCTCATTACAAATAATAAAATTGCTAATGCTTTACTTATTGGCCCTCCTCCACGTAAAGACTGGGAACAATATTACAAAGTATAAGGTAAGTATCATTTATGGCTGGAGGAAAATCCAGCCATTTTTGGATGAAGGAAATATTTATTTAAATAAAAGAGCGCGTTCCTATGTATTCGAATAACTTTTGAAAATTGTGGGGTATTGTTAATTATTGTTAGACGAAAAATGCAGCCATGTTAAAATATTAACTTAGCTTGAAACAGTATTAAGAAATTCATTCATAAATATTTTCGAATCGATTGAACGTTTGTGTTTCTCATGTGTATATAGATCCGAATATTAACCTGATAATTTAAAATACCCATGAGAAAATTAAAAAATTACTTGATGACCGGCGCCTCCCTACTAGCGGTTTTAACGATTTTTGCTTTTAAACCCATAGATTTTGATGATATAAAAGGATGGTTCTTAGCGGGAGACGATCCTAAAAGCTACCAAATTGGAGTAGTAAAAGATCAGGAAAGAAGTGGAAATGTTGGATACATTAAATCAGTTAAAGAATCAAATGGTTTTGGAACCGTTATGCAAAGCTTCATTCCTTCGGATTATTTGGGTAAACGGGTAAGACTTACAGGCTACATAAAAAGTAAAGATGTAAAAAACTGGGCAGGTATGTGGTTTAGAATAGATGGGGAGGACAAAAATGCGCTCGGTTTCGACAACATGCAAAAAAGAGCAATTAAAGGAAGTACTGGCTGGAAAAAATATGAGATCGTTCTTGATGCTCCTGAGAATAGCAAAGCATTTGCTTTTGGGGTATTGTTAGCTGGAACAGGCGAGGTTTGGCTGGATGATTTAAAATTTGAAGTTGTGGACAAAAGTGTGCCAACAACAGACATTACGTTAAAAAACTCATCACCAAACAAGCCACAAAATTCGAGCTTTGAAGACCAGAATTAATAATTTACGTATTAATTTAAATTAAGAATGCTCAAATTTCTTTCTAAAAGATACGCCGTTTGTTCCGATGAGGAACTAATGGCGTATTTAGTAAAGGGTAACCATAAAGCATTCGAAGAAGTTTATAAAAGATATGCTCCCTATATGCTGCGCTTTTTTTATCGGCACCTGTATCAGGATAACGATAAGGCTCAGGATTTTTTACAGGACCTATTCTTGAAAGTAATCGAAAAAGCTGAAAGTTATCATTCTGATAAAGCGTTTAAAATATGGTTGTATTCAATCGCCAGCAACATGTGTAAAAATGAATACAGGAGAAACGAGATCAGAGGAAGTAAAGTGAATGATTTTGATTTCAGTCTGATTATGGATGATAGCATAGCATTTAATTCACAGGATAAATTTGACCGTAATCTTTTTAATCAAATGCTTACTCAAGAGTTGAAAGCAATGGATGGTGTCCAGAGTCTTACATTTGCATTGAGGTATCACGACCATCTTTCGGTAAAAGAAATCAGTGAGATCATGGAATGTGCTGAAGGCACTGTAAAATCCAGGTTGTTTTACACCATAAAAAAATTGACCACTAAACTTGATATTTTTAATCCATACAAAGAAATCCAATAATGGAAATGTTAGAAGCTAAATTGGAAGCACTGATGCTGAACAAAGCTTTTGAGGAGTTGGGGGCTAAAGAGCGCGCCTACGTTTTGGAGCACATTACTGAAGTAGCATACACTAATTATCATTTCATTTTGACAAATACGGTTGATGCATTTGGACGTGATGAGATTGACCTAGTGCCAAATCCTAATATTGCTGAGACGCTGAGGGAGCGTTTTGACGCTAAGTTTCTACCTGCAAAAACACCTCTCTTTTCTAATATTTTGCAACTTCAGACTTTGTATAGGTCTGTCGCTGTATTGGCGGTTATAGCCATAATTAGCAGTTTTTTTATAGTAAATAAGATCAGCGAAAAAATTAATACACAAAAACAGGAGAATAAAATTGCTCAAGGCACTGCAATTGGAACAACAGAGAAGTTGGACAAAGTTGAAAAGTCCTATCCGTCTTCGGCTACTGCTAAAATTAAGAGAAATGTAAGAATAGCGAAAGTGAAAAATGAGAAAGATGCTATGGGTAATGAAACGAATGTACTGCTAGGTCTTCAGGTTTATGAGCCGCTTCTTTGTCTTGATATTGATATCAAAGAAGAAATTCCCTGCCTTAATGATGAGACATTGGTTAACTAGATAGAAATTTTGGATTTATTCCGCCATGGCTACTCATCATTACGGTTGCCATTAATAACACGTTTTCTAAAGTATTGAGTAACTCGAAAAAGTGTAACGTCCTCTTAGTAATAGATTATTGATACATTTGAGGAGACCCTTTTAAGTATGACTACAATTACATTTAGAGATTGGACTTTTACAGTTGACCGTGAGGCTACACGATCGGCTTGTGCCTCAGTCGTAAATGGAAGTGCAGAAGATTGCAAGTGTAATGATTGTCAAAATTATGTTGCTTGTAGGGCAATGGCATTTCCGGATGAGATTATCTTACTATTAGATCAACTAGGTGTTGACTATAAAAAGGAGATTGACATTTGGCGAATGTGTAAGGATGAAGATGGAAAACATCGTTACAGTGGATTCTTTCAGTTCAAGGGAAGCTTTGAAGGTAAGGATTGTTTCGTTCCAACAACTGGTAGAGGTGGGAAAATGTCAATGACGGCTATAGATGAATCATTTGGCATTGGTTTTACAGTTGCCGAGGATTTTACTTATTTTAAAGATAAAAATAATCTAGTTCAAGTCGAGTATGAAACAAAAGTACCATGGACGATTGATAAAAAGCTAGAGCCCGAGTGGTAGACTTCAAGCGGAAGCATCCAACTGATAAAGTGCTCATGTTATATTTATAGATTAAAGAAAATCAAGTTATGACAAGAATATTCTTAGTGTTATTGACCTTAACGTTTATCATGCCGTTAAGCTATGGACAGTCAAAGCCGAATATTGATTCTGTTATCTTAAACTCAACTCAACCCTCTTATTCTAAGCTGACTTTTTTATCTGACTGCGAAAAGGCAAAAGATATTGCCGAGCATGATATCGGGACAAACAATATGAGATTATTTATTATCGGAGGTATAGCACCTGTTACATATTCAGGTGATGATGCCTTTGAAAGGAGATACCGGATTAAATATTACGATTATGGATGCATCAGTCCAAGAAATGAATGTTTACAACTTTACAACAGCACTATATTCCAACATCTATATATAATGTATGGAAAGAGTTGGAAGCATAAAGTCAGACCGGATGTTGTAGGGTTGAAGAAGTATAAAAGAAAACGTTGATAACTAGATCTTAAATACAGACCATCTCTTTAAAGATCACTTATTAAATGACAATTTTGGCTTCGCCTTGTAAAAGGTAAAAGTGGAAATTCCATTATTACGATTCGTCATCAGACCAATATCCAAAATCTGAGTGTACCCGTTAATAATGGTTTTTTGATACATTTGTGGGTGTTATCGCTGCTTATGAGAAACACATTTAAGTTAATTGGTATTGCCTTAATGGTTGGAGGATGGCTCTGTATAGGATTAGGGTTTACAATGGATGTACCTCATCCCATAAATACAACTATGTTGATCGGAGGTTTCGTTTTAATGTATATCGGGATTATTACACTAGGCATAATAGTTCTGAGGAGCTAAAGATAATCACTCTGTCTGTCACCAGGTGTAGGTTACTAATATCCAAAATCTGTACTTACCTCTTGACAATGGTTTTTACACCAATAAATGGATATGTAAAGGTGATAGCAGCGATTATTATTGCCACTACTGAGTTACGAATCCTTCAGACCAAGAGTCTTTATCCAACGTGTAAGTAGATATTTCGAATCCGTCCATGTAATCCATGAAACCTTCATAGTTTCCTTTTCGTTCAATAGCAGAGTTGGCTTCATCAATTGAGCTGTAGACCCCAATTAGTTTTACATCTTCACCACCTTCAAGTCTGTCATCAACATGAGTATGCCATAGTAAATATACGTCCATCTCATAAAGATATTATCCTCTATCAATATCCACAATCTAAACCTTCCCTATAAACTACAAATAGGTAAAAAATGTGGATATAGATGTAGCTAGTGTATTAATCATTACACAAAGTTAAGCTTGTCCAATCGACACGTACAAAGAAGTTCCGGCATAAACGCTCACGTGGCCACGCACAGTCCATTTATTCCGTTGCCTCTTTACTTAGTCGCTCGGAAAGCTTGGTTTGGTTACCATAATTAATAAAACTATGGTACATAACACATTATTTAAAGTGGCAGAGATAGAGACCAGGTACAAACGATTATTAACACATGTTGCTCCTCAGTTTAGAGCTTAACTGTCTGAAAACCACAATTACAAAAGGTCTATAAAAAAAGAAAGGGTTGTCGCATCCACGCACATCCCTATTCTAACCAAATATAAACCTGTATGAACGGGTTTTCTCTTTAAGTTCTATCAGGATTGATTAGCTACCTGAGTAGAAGCTGTTGTTCATTTTTAATAGGACAAATATAAGGAGTTATTTTCATATAGTGTACATAATACACTATTGAAATGTCATAAAAATGACTTTTTTATTAATTAGAACGACTAAATAATGCTCTAAGTTGCTGTAGTAGTGGTTTTTTGCTAAAATTTCATATTTCAAATTATTTTAAATTTGTTTTAAAATTCATAAATACAAAAACACTTTAGCAAAAAACTGCACCTTTTTGACTGTTCAATAGGGGCTGATTAAAGTATCGATTTAATGTAAAATAATATCGACAGCGATAAGGTCTACTGGTTTTGAACTAAATTTGAAGCACATTTAAAAAGCAAACAATGAAATCTTTGAAACCTAACGCTCGCATCCTTTTATTAACCTGGTTTTCTATCAGTTTATTTTTAAATGTAAGTGTATATGCCCAAAATCCTGATGATGGAAACCCATCTCCAATAAAGTTTCCAACTCCAAAAGGCATAAGCAATCAGCTTTTTTACTTGCAGCGTGACCCAAATACCAATACAATTATCTGCGAGTTGAATGTAGATCGCGACGGGGAAGTCAATAAAAATGAACCTATAAAGGTTTATTGGATTAGGTTCGGAGAAAACGGTAAAAAGGAAGACCTTAGTTATATCCAAAGAAAATTTGCCTACGGTATTCAAACTAAAAGTATTGGAGACGATCAATATGAATTGAGATTTGTGTCGCATAAAAAACTTCCACTGTATTTAATGAAGTCTGCTGAGGATAAAAAATACCATGTGTATGTTACTGTAAACAAAAAGAAAATTCAGCTGGATCGCATATTTGTTAGGATAGAAGGCGGATCGTTCTGGTTACCAAATGTAAAATATGTTGAGCTAAAAGGTATCAATACTGCCAACAAAACACAGATAATAGAGAGAATAAAAGTTTAGTTTTTACTATCTTTAAATAACAAAATATTTAAAGTCATGGAAAAGGAAGCTATTAAATCACTATTGGAGTATATTGATATGCAAGTTAACACCGCCATACTTGGAGGTACTGAAGATACATACGAAGAGTTAGAAAGGCTTGGTTACGTAACTATAGATAAACATAGGGTACAACATTTTGCAACCTTAACACCGGCAGGGTTACAGTATCTGGAAATGTTGCATAACGAAGAATAATCTAAAACCCTAAGGTTTTAGATTAGATCATTTTTCCAACTGACATCCAGATAATACGAATGCTGGATAGGATAACAATTACCGCAACACCAATAAACATCTTTTTAATTGGCAGTTTACCTACCAGGCGTGCAGCTATTGGGGCAGCAAGAACACCGCCTACAATTAGGCCAATTATAGATTGCCAATGGCTAACACCTAAAACGAAAAAGAAGGTGACTGCACTGGCCATGGTCACAAAGAATTCTGTTAAACTGACAGAGCCGATCACGTATTTAGGTGTCCGGCCTTTTGATATTAAAGTTGAAGTAACCAATGGTCCCCATCCACCACCACCAAACGAGTCGAGGAAACCTCCTGCACCCGCCAGCCAGCCTGCGTGCTTTACTTTTTGTGGCTTAGGTCTATCCTTAAAAGCATTACTAAGTATTTTAATGCCGAGCAGGAGTGTATATAAGGAAATGACCGGTCTGATCCATTGCGAAAACGCGTCGCCGGCATAGCTCAATAATAAAGCTCCACCTATAGCACCAAGCACACCTGGAATAAGTAAGGTTTTGAATAGTTTCTTATTCACGTTTCCAAAACGGTAGTGACTGAAGCCTGATGCTCCACTAGAGAACATCTCAGCAGTATGGATACTTCCGGAAATAACAGCAGGATTTAAACCGCCGGATAACAACAGGGTAGTGGAAACAACACCATAGCCCATACCTAAAGCGCCGTCGACCAATTGGGCAAGAAAACCAACAATGAGCATCCAATAAAACTTTTCATCCATTTGTGCATATAAAGAC
>Ga0065714_10003123_pt1 | contig 19265 bp, 22 predicted proteins | sample MisRhiReplicate2_FD_59101 | JGI IMG/M metagenome (GOLD analysis project Ga0065714, IMG submission 59101) | Miscanthus rhizosphere microbial communities from Kellogg Biological Station, MSU, sample Rhizosphere Soil Replicate 2: eDNA_1 v2... | ecosystem: Host-associated > Plants > Roots >...
AAGACGGTAATCCAATTGGTGAGTGAATAATCCTCGCCCTTGACCAGGCCGGCGTCGATGCAGCGACGCAGCAGATCGATGTCATGCCTGTGGGTGAAATCCGCAGTTGAAACTAATGTCGATCTCGACGCTGGCGTTCGAACTGTTCTGGACTCACCCTTCTGCGAAAATCGCGATCAGCTCCGCCAGGAATGCACCCACCAACTCCCGTTGCCGCGCCGAATGGCGAACGGCCGCATGAAAGCCGACTTCATAGCGCAACAGCTCAGGATTGAGCGGATGCAATTGCCCCAGTTGTTCATGTTTGGCCGCGTAGTGCTGGGGCAAAAAGCCCACATGCTGGCCCGACAGGATCAGCAGAGCCGCGCCGTCCATGCTGTCAGTGAGCACCGTCAAGCGTTCGATGCTGGTGGGTGGGGGCATTTCCGGCAAAGGATGACTGGGCCAGACCCAGTCGTAATCGCGCACGTCATCGCGGGTCAGTGCACCCACGTGGGCGAACAGCGGGTGCGCAGGGGCGCAGTAGGCGATTTGGGTTTCCTTGAACAAGGGGTAGTAATCGATGTTGGGCAAGCGGTGCCAAAAGTAACCGATGGCCAGGTCGATGTGGCCGTTGATGATTTTCTCTTCCAGCAAGGAGGACGACAATTCAGTGAAGTGGAAGTACAACCCCTCATGTCGTGATCGCAAACGGGCAATGGCGAGGGCGATGTTTTTGTTGGCGGACGGATCGATTTGACCCAGCAAGCCGATGTTGATATTGCCCGATACCTTGCGATTGATGTGCTGAACCTCAACCCGAAAGCCCTCGGCCGCCGCCACTAACCGACGCGCCGCGTCGATAAATTGCCCACCCTTGGGTGTCACCGAAAATCCGCCGCGCCCACGCTCGCACAGGCGAAATCCCACCCGCGCTTCCAGCGTCGCCAATTGCGCGCTGATGGTGGGTTGCGTGGTATTGAGCGCTGTCTGCGCGGCCGAGATACCGCCCGCCTCAACTACAGTCAGAAAGACCCGGATTAGACGCAAATCCAGTTCCGATACAGTGCCCAGCATGTATGCCTCCGAGTTTCGCTACATAGGCGCGAATCTATGTAAACAGTGCGCCTGCGATATTTTACCGTTCAGACCAACCTCCTACATTGCAATGAAACCGGCGCATTGCCCAGAAAAACAACAATTGCCAGCATAGGAACATTCATATGTCAGGGTCCCCACAGTCTGCGCACGCCCTTGAAGCGAGCGGCGGGTTGGCCATCGAAGGCCACTCGATCGATTACATTCCGGAAAACGAACGTCACGCCAAACTCAGCAGCCAGGGACCTTTCTGGTTTCTGGGCAACTTCCACTTCTTCACCATCTCGATCGGTTTCGTCGGCCCAAGCCTCGGCCTGTCGGCGCTGTGGACTATGTTGGCCGGCGCACTGGGCATCATGTTCGGCACCATCTTCATGGCCTTCCACGGTTCGCAAGGTCCGGAAATGGGCCTGCCGCAAATGATCCAGTCCCGTGCACAATTCGGTTATCGCGGCGTGATACTGGCCCTGATGGCGACGATGTTTGTGTTCGTCGGCTTCAATGTGGTGAACATCTCGCTGATCATGAACGGCCTCGAACATGTGTTCGGCATCGACCCGACCATTGTCGCGGTGGCGGTCGTGCTGATCGGCGCATTGCTGTCGATCTACGGCCACGACCTGATGCACAAAGCCTTCAAATGGGCGTTGCTGGCCACGTTGCCGCTGTACGCGCTGGTCACCATCGCCCTGATGTTCGGCGCTGGCCAAGAGGGCGTCACCCCAGCGGCGGACCTCGGTTTCAACTGGGTAGCGTTCGCCACGCTGTTTGCCATCGGCGCCAGCTACAACATTTCCTATGCGCCCTATGTCTCCGACTACTCCCGCTACCTGCCGAAAAACACCAGCAGACCAAAACTGATCGCTGCCGTGTTCATCGGAGCCTCGCTGTCCGGCAGCTGGATGATCGGCCTCGGCGCTTGGCTGGCGCAGCAGCTTAAAGCGGTGGACGCGCTGGTGGCGTTGAGCCAGGTCGGGTCTTCGATGATTCCTGGGTTGGGCAATGTGCTGGTGATCGTCTCGGTGGCGGGGTTCCTGCCGATCATCGCGCTCAACACCTACAGCGCCATGTTGACGCTGCTGACTGGCGTCGACTCAATCAAAAAAATCACCCCGACACCCCGCGCCCGGATCCTGTCCATCACTGCGATTAGCGTGGTGCTGCTGACCTGCGTGCTGTCGATCAAAGGCGACGGCATCGCGTTGCTGAACACCTTCCTTGTACTGCTCCTGTACTTCCTCGTGCCCTGGACCGCCGTCAATCTGGTCGACTACTTCTTCGTGCGCAAAGGCCGCTACGCGATCCCGCACTTTTTCACGCCGAAGGGCATTTACGGCGCCTGGCAATTTCGCGGCATCGTCTCGTACCTGATCGGCTTCGCCGCGATGGTGCCGTTCTTCTACATCTTCGATGCCGCGGCCAACAAAGAAGTATTTGTTGGCCCGCTGGCACGCATGCTCGAAGGCGTGGACATCGCTTGGCTGGTGGGCTTGATGGTGTCGGGCCTGACGTACTTTATCCTCAGTCGATCGCTGGACCTTGCGGCGGAACGTCGGGTCATCGATTCAATTACCGAGGGCGACATCATCTCCATGACCAAACTCACTGTGGAGGAGGTGCGTTGAACACTGCAAAAAATACTGTAGTTGCTTGCTGCCAGGTGGCGCCGAAAATCGGCGACCTCGCGTTCAACCGCACACTCACCGAACGCATTATTCGTTCGGCGGCGCGTCAAGGAGCGCAAATCGTGGTGCTGCCTGAACTGGTGCAAAGCGGCTACGTGTTCAACGACCGTGACGAAGCCTTTTCCTTGGCAGAAACAACCGAAGGACCGACCTTGCGTCTATGGACGGCGCTCGCCCGTGAACTGAACCTGGTCGTGGTCGGCGGTTTTTGCGAGCGGCTGGAAGGTGATGAACTGGCCAACAGCGCGGCGATGATCGACGCAAAGGGTTTGCGTGCCGTGTACCGCAAAGCGCACCTTTGGGATGCTGAGTCTGAAATTTTCAGTGTGGGTAACGCCGCTCCACCGGTAGTCGAAACGGTTCATGGACGAATCGGGATGTTGATTTGCTACGACCTGGAGTTCCCCGAGTGGGTGCGACTTCCGGCATTGGCGGGTGCTGAATTGCTTTGCGCGCCGGTTAATTGGCCGGATGGGCCGCGGCCACCTACTGAACGTCCGGCGGAAGTGGTGCGGGTTCAGGCGAATGCTTCGGTTAATCGGATGTTTATTGCTGCGTGTGATCGGCATGGGCATGAACGCGGTGTTGGTTGGGTGCAGGGTTCGGTGATTGTCGATGCGGATGGTTATCCCTTGGCAGGGCCGGCGGAGCAGGGGAGTGAGCAGATTTTATTGGCAGCACTGAATCTTGGTGAGGCGCGCAATAAGCGAATCAGTGCACGCAATGATTTGCATCGGGATCGGCGGGAGGGGTTGTATGGAGGTGTCAGGGAATGAAGTAGCAGCCCGATCCTGTTCGGTTACCAGGTGACTGAACTGTTGACGACGTGAGCATTGCACCACGTGAGAACGTGAGAACGTGAGAACGGGGACGGATCTATTTTCCACAAGGTGGCGATAGAATAAATCCGTCCACTTGTTCGCGCATCCAACCCATTGCCGGCAGTCAGGAATGTCTGCAAAAGCGGTAACTCGCCTGAGTGGGGAGGCCACACCTCAGATTATTAAAACGATGTGAAGAGGTAAGTTGCTATTAAGCGTGTCTCGTCGATATCTCTGGCGTCGTCACTACGATAGGTTGCGTTTCTCAACCGTACAGAAAAGCCTTTAAGCTTTCCCTGGAAGGCATAGCTCACATCCACATCGCGCTCCCATTCCTTTTCAGTGCCGACTTTCTTCAATCCATCTCCATGGGTGTACGCGGTAAAAAAGTTCAGCCCAGGAACACCCATGGCTGCAAAGTCGTACCCGTACCGAAGCTGCCAGCTACGTTCGCCTGCACTTGCGAAATCGTGGTATTGCACGTAGTTCGGTAGGTAGGGGTTATTGATGTAAGGAAAGCCGGTTGCGCCCTCCATAACCTGATAGGCCGCTAAGACGCTATGCCCATTGCCTAAGGTGTAGCCCAGCGAAGCAGCGTATGCACGGTTATCAACTTCTCCGGCTTTGGCTGCGCCAACATCACTGCTTGCGAAAGCACGCAGATCAGTAGTCAACGTGCCTGTTCCGATTCGCGTGCTGTGTATCAATCCAGCGAACTGCTGACGGTAAACATCATCAAGTTCGCCATAAAAGTACGTCGCACTCAGCTCGGGTGTCAGCTTGTATGTGCCGCCGCCATATCGGTAGTAGTCGCCGATGCCAGTTGCACGATATCGTCCGTCCTTTACCGCAAGGTTGATGTCCTGAAGATCGGTTGAGTCAGGTGTGATCGTCTTATCGAACTGGGCCAAGTTTATGGTAAGGCGGTCGACGTCAGTAGAGGTAATCTGCCAACCTTGAAACGTCTGGGGGAGCAGCCGGCTATTGTTGTATTGCAGCACCGGTACCTTTGGCAATGACATCCCGTAGCGCAACGAAGTCTCGGATATCTTGAGTTTTGCGCCATAACCTGCTTTTGAGTATTCGTCAGCGGCCTCACCGGAAGCTCGTTTGGGGAGGAGGCCGCTACCAGAGCGATCTGGACTCGAATCCAGCTTGTAGCCTGCAAAGATCAACGCGTCAGCGCCGAAGCCAATGATTCCTGGTGTGTATCCTGATTCATAGTTGAGCAAAAATCCCTGAGCCCATTCTTCTTTTTTCGATACGCCAGCTCCCTGGCGATAATCACCGTTGTAATAGAAGTTTCGGGCTTCTAAACGAATTTTACTATCAGCGATGAAGCTGTCGGCCATAGAGGTGTCGATGTAGAACGATACGGATGCAAGCACAGCTACATATAAGGCGCGGTTCATTTTTATTATTTTCCTGACGCAGGGAGTCGCTGCTCGGTAGTAGACCGAACAGAGACTTTCTAGGGATGTTGTGATCGATAAGGCAGAAGGGTTACTGCTTAGTACCAAGTTCCTTGGCGAGTTTGTCGCGATCTAGCTCCTTCTCCCAAGCTGATACAACCAGTGCCGCGACACCGTTGCCAACCAGGTTAGTCATGGCAAGGCCGGTACCCATGAAACGGTGGATTCCCAGAATCAGCACCATGCCTGCTACAGGGACAAGTGGGACCACCATCAAGGTGCTGGTTAACATGACAAAGGCAGCACCTGAGACACCGCTGGCACCCTTGGAGGTGAGCATGGCCACGATAACCAATGTCAGTTGCTGCGAAAGTGACAGGTCGATGTTCAGCGCTTGTGCGATAAAAAGAACCGCCATCGTCAGGTAGATGTTAGTGCCGTCGAGGTTGAATGAGTAACCCGTAGGAATGACCAGGCCAACAACGGGTTTTGAGCAGCCCAGACGCTCCATCTTTTCCATAATTTGTGGCAGTACCACTTCAGAGGAGCTGGTTCCGAGAACGACCAACAGTTCCTCTTTGATGTAGGAGATGAAGCGAAGAATACTAAACCCACAGACTCTCGCCACACCGCCCAAAACGACGATCACAAACAATGCGCAAAGCACGTAGAAGCTGCCTACCAGTTTCATCAGTGGCAGCAGTGAGCCAACTCCGTAAGTACCTACGGTGAAAGCGATGGCGCCGAATGCGCCGACAGCGGAGAGCTTGGCAATGATGTGTACGATGCGAAAGAACACGCCGGAGAGACCTTCGATCATGTCGTAGACCGGCCGGCCCTTTTCACCCATAGCTGACAACGAGCATCCGAAAAGCACTGAGACCAGCAATATGCAAAGGACGTTGCCCTCGGCAAATGCCTGCACAAATGTCGAGGGGATGATTCCCATCAGGAATTCGACCATATGCATGTGTTGTGCTTTTTCAGCGAATCCGGTGACCGCCGATGCATCCAGGGTATTGACGTCCACATTGAAGCCACCACCTGGATTGAAAAGGTGACCACCGATAAGGCCAATCAGCAGCGAAACGGTCGAAATCACTTCGAAGTAGAGCAGTGCTTTGCCACCTACTCGACCAACCTTTTTCAAATCGCGCATTCCTGCGATGCCAGTGACGACTGTGCAGAAAACTACTGGGCCGATGATCATCTTGATTAGCTTGATGAAAGCATCACCCAGCGGCTTAAGGTCAGCGGCAAAGGTGGGCCAAAAGTGGCCGACGGCGACGCCTGCGATAATCCCTAGAAGTACTTGAAAGTACATTGCGCGATAGAAGGGCGGCTTGGTCTTCACCTTGATCGGAACGGTTACTTCGACCTGAGCGGTTGCTGGGCTAGGATTCATGGCGGTCACTCACTGAAAGTCTTATTTTTGGAGGTGCAGCGAAGGCTGTTGCGGTTATCGTCCGTAAAGCTTCATGGGGTTCTCGACCAATAGCTTTTGACGCAACTGAGGGTCGGTACAGAACTTGAACATCAGATCTACTAACTCCCCGTCGTTGGGCATATCTTTGCTAATGTTCGGATGCGGCCAGTCAGTGCCCCACAGCACGCGGTCTGGAGCGATTTCAATCAGTCTCTCTGCAAAGGGAACCGCGTCTTCGAATGGGCGACGGCCCACTGATACCCTTTCCGCGCCACATACCTTCACCCACGCCAATGGATTCTCCATCAGTTGCTGCAAGGCAATGAAGGACTGCTGCTCAATGCCATCCTGAGCTTTGACCCGCCCCATGTGATCGATGATGAAAGGTACGGGGATACGCGCGAGTCTTTCCGAGTAGGTCAGGATGTCTTGCGCATCAAGGTGTAGGACTACATGCCATCCCAGATCAGCCAGGCGATCAACAGTGCTGTCAAAGACATCCAGGTCTGGCGCGCCACCCAGATGTGCAACGAAGTTGAATCGCACCCCACGAACACCTCCAGCGTCCATCTCGGCAAGCTGCTCATCGGTTTCACTGCCGTCCACGATGGCTATCCCTCGATACCGCCCTTCGCTACGAGCGATAGCGTCCAACATCGCGCGATTGTCGCTGCCATGACAGCTGGCTTGGACAATCACACCACGAGTGAACCCCAGGTGGTCGTGCAACGCCCGCAAAGTTTCAAAAGGTGCGTCGGGCGGTGTATAGCTGCGATCTTCGGCATAGGGAAATTCAGCCCCGGGGCCAAATACATGGCAGTGGGCATCCCAAGCACCCACAGGAAGTGACTGCATAGGTTTTGTAGGATGGGAATCAGGTGCGAGGCAGGTTTTCATCTCGTGTCCTTTGGTCATTGTTAGCGGAAGCGATAGCCCCGATGGTGGCGGTCTCTACGCTCGACAACAACCAGATGCGGGCTCTAGCAGTTATGCTGATTTAGCATGCGCTTGCTTAGGCTATGCAGATTTCACGAACCAGAGCCATTGTCTCTACTGCCAAGCGAGACAAGGGGCGTTGCTCAAACGTGCCGATGAATAGATGTGTCTGGATAGATGGATCAACGATCTGCGCAGCTTTGAGCCCCTCCAGTTTCCCGTCGCTATTAGCGAGAGCCGAGCGAAAAAGCACACCGTAGCCCATGTTGAGGTTGATGAGTTCCAGCAGTGACGGAATGCTATCGATTTCCAGACATACGTTGAGGTGCACTTCGTGACGTGAGGCTTCACTTTCGATGAGACGACGTATGGAGTGAGGTTCGCTGGGAGTGATCAAAGGGTATTGACCCAAGTCTTTCATCGCTACCTGGGCGGGAAGGTTCGAGTGCTGGCCACCGATGAGCATCAGTGGCTCTGAATGGATGTGCTCATACTGCAATTGAGCGCTGTGGCCAGGATTGAAGAGTAGGGCGAAATCCAGGCGACCGAGTAGCAGCCACTCGCGCATCGAGTGAGTCAGACCCTCTTTGATCCCTAATATGCAGTCGGGAAAGCGTTCGCGAAAGGCCGATACCAGTGCCACGGTGTGTCGTCGGGAAATGCTGGGAGGAAGCCCGACGACCACTTTGCCCGACAAGGTATCGCGTTGTTCGCGGAGATCCTCACGAGCCACTTGCACTTGACGCAAGATTCCTTTGCCATGATCGAACAAGCGTTGTCCGGAAGCGGTAAGCAATACCCCTCGACCATTTCGCAGCAGTAGATGCTCCTGCAGTTCGACCTCAAGTTGCCTAACTTGACGGCTGACAACCGACTGGGAAATGTTCAGTACAGCCGCCGCCTTGGTGAAACTTCCGAACTCGGCCACCCTTACGAAACATTCGAGCTGTTTTAGATCCATGAGCGCGACTCTGGTAAAAGGCTATGTTACCGCTTTTCCTATATAGCGCTTTCACGGGCTACTGGACTGCCATACAACGTGTCGATTAGGTTTGGCCAGTCGAATGGCTCAAGACTTGGGTAACCGATATCAGCGTCACGCATGGCGTCGACGAGCCCTTTTTGAGCATCGACGATGGCAAGACTCATGTTCGGAACAACGTCTACGTCGCGAGAAGTTTTCGCCACCTCCTTCATTTCCTCAGATCGACGCCGACCATGTTCGGCCACACGACTTATCAAGTAGTGAGGCAGAGTGTCGTCCCAACCCATTTGCGGGAAACTTTCGTGCAACGACGCCAGCACCTCATCCTCGGCATGGTACTGGCGAGCAGTACTCAGGCATTCGGTTGTGAGCGCTTCCAGGCCTTTAATCATGATGCTTCGACACATCTTGATTGCTGATGCTACGCCGATCACGTTGGCCACTACCCGCACGTTCATTCCTAGCTCGCCCAATCGTTCGGCAACCTGGTCAGCACGTTCGCCGCCCAAAAGAATGGGGGTTTTCAAGCGCTGGGGGGGGACTGGTGCCATGACAGCCGCATCGATGTAATCGATGCCGTATTGCTGCATGGCCGTAGCCGCTGCACGCTTCGTAGAGGGGGCGACCGAGTTGATGTCGATGAACAGTTGTCCACGCCTCATCAGTGGCGCCGCGTTCAGTGCGACTTCGAGTGCGTTATCCGCCGTGACTGCTGATATTACCCACTCGCCAAGCGCTATCGCCTGAGCCGCACTTTCACATAGTTGAACGCCACACCGTTGAGAGCGAACACGCAGTGCAGTTCGTTGAGCAGGATCTTCAAGGAGTCGATCATAGGCGTAGATTTTTACATCCAGCGCGGCGAGGTCTTGGCCGAAAATAGCGCCTGCTTCGCCGAAACCGATTAGAGACAAGGTTGTGGTCATTATGATTTCACCGAGTTTTGCCAGATATCGCCAGGGATGAGAACGTTACCGTCGAACAGAAGTCGGGCCGTGCGCACCAATCCGCACCCGGCTACCTGACCGGCAATCAAACGAAGCTCGACCGTAAACTCTCCCGTTGGATGCTCAACAGACAATTGCACTCGATCAGCTGTTTCCACTTGGGCTAGGTTGCTTGCAACTGTCCCCCCAACCTGGCAAGCAGAGGCGACACTGACAGCGCCGAACACCCCGATCGATGTGTGACAGCGATGAGGAATGAAGGTACGGCTGCAAATTGCGCCACCATTGCGAGGGGCAGCTATCAATGACATTTTCGGTACTGTGCGCTCGCGGACATCCCCCAGATTCATCAAAGGGCCCGCTTGCAGTCGGATTGATTCCAATAACGCTTTGAGCTCGATGTTGGCGTCCAATTGCTCGGGGAGCTCGTAACCCGTGCAACCCACATCAGCGGCCCTGATCAGTACAACAGGCATCCCGTTGTCGATACACGTGACTTCGATACCGTCGATGCGATCAATGGCGTGACCAGTCGGTAGCAGTGTTCCGCAACTGGAGCCGGCAATGTTTTCAAACTCGACAATCAGTGGGGCACTGGTGCCTGGAACACCGTCGATTCGAGTCTCACCAGCGTACTCAATGATGCCGCCTGGCGTGGGTACATTAGCTACAGCGATCTGGCCGGTATTGACCATGAAAATCCGCACGCTTGTCTGCGATTTGTCGGTGTTTATCAGCCCACGCTCAATCGAAAATGGGCCGACGCCAGCGAGGATGTTTCCACAGTTCTGGCCGTAATCAACTTGAGCTTGATCGACTGAGACCTGGGCAAACAGGTAATCGACATCCGCATCCGGACGATCTGAGCGACTGATGATTGCGACTTTGCTGGTCAGAGAGTTTGCCCCACCGATGCCGTCGATCTGGCGTGCATCGGGAGATCCCATGACGGCCAAAAGTACTCGGTCACGCAGCTTGCCTTCGGGCGGCAGGTCGTCGGCCATGAAGTAAGCACCCTTGGAGGTACCTCCACGCATCAAGAGACACGGAATACGAGTCTGGTGCATGAAGGTTATCCTTGCAGGTCAGTGAGACTGTCGTGGTATCTCAGGCCTCGGTCAGCGAGCTTCTGACGCATCTCGTAGATATCCAGCCCCAATTCACCCGCTGCCAGGCGTACGCGTTTCTCTTCTTCGAGCCGAGCGCGTTTTCGGCTGGTTTCAAACACTTCGGGTAACTCGTCTCGGCGGACAACGACTACGCCATCATCGTCTGCCACGATAACGTCTCCGGGCTCGACCAATTGGCCAGCGCAGATGATTGGCACATTGACTGAGCCCAGGGTTTCCTTGACGGTACCCTGGGCATGAACTGCCCGCGACCATACCTTGAAGCCCATGTCGCGTAGTGTTCGGGTATCNCGNACACCGGCGTCAATGATCAGGGCGCGTANTCCCCTGGCCATTAACGAGGTNGCGAGCAAGTCGCCGAAGTAGCCATCGGTGCAGGGCGACGATGTCGCGACCACAAGAATATCGTCGGGTTGGCATTGTTCGACTGCTACGTGAAACATCCAGTTGTCACCAGGCGCGACCAACACGGTTACCGCTGTTCCGCTAATGCTCTGGTTTTGCTGGATCGGGCGAATGGCGCAATCTAGCAGGCCTTTACGCCCCTGGGCTTCATGCACGGTGGCAACCCCAAAGCGATCCAGTTCGTCGATCAACGCCGAGTCAGCACGGGGAATATTGCGTACGACAATGCCGGTTTTTCCGATCAATGTGCTCATGCCAAGTTCTCCGTTACCCGTGGGAAGATGCTTTGGTAGCCCTCTGCGTAAACGATGTTGCGGGTGGAGGCGATGCCCACGTTGCGTTTGGCCTGCACTCCACGTTGCAGCGCAACACGGGTGTAGTACTCCCAGAGATGTTCCTGGCCTGCCATGCACTGGATGGCGGCATATTTTTTGTCCCAGACCTCAGTGATATCCAGCAGTACATCCGGGCGCCATTCACATTGCTCAGGCTGATGGGGTTCGAAACTGTAGACAGGCGGGGCCCCCACAATTTTCTCGCCAGGTTTGTAGCCTTCAGCCTGGGCGATGATGCGGGCTTCCTGCGTCAGGTTCATCGCTAGCGGGTGATCATAGTTGTAGGGGTCTTTGATCGAGTGACTGAGGACAAACTCCGGTTGAACGCGACGAAATACATCGGCTAAGCGAAACAGCGTTTCTTTGTCGGCCCGCATCGGGTAGTCGCCGATATCGAAAAACTCCACGCTCGCGCCAAGGATCTCCGCTGCGGCTTCAGCCTCGCTGCGACGCGCTGTTTTGACCTTGTCTTCAGACATATCGCCTTTGCGCCAGAGCTTGGCCGACTCACCTCTCTCTCCATAGGAAAGGCACACGATGTGAACAGCGTGACCTTGTTGAGCATGCAGGGCTATGGCGCCACCAGCGCGCCAAACGAAGTCGGCAGAGTGGGCGCTGACAACCAGTGCGGTTTTTGTTTTTTCGATCATTGGAGGGCTCCTTTTGCGGTTGTTTGATAGAGCCCACGTTCGCATTTGAGGAGGGAGTTGAATAATGCGTTCGGCGGTAGTGGGTATACGTTTTACTTATCGCGATGGGTTCTGCATGTTGTGCATCTGCTTCCTCGAAAATTCGGTAGATGCACATGCACAGTCTTGAACTACCGAATCTCATGCAGATTCGGGCGTTCCTTCGTGTCGTCGAATACACAGTGTTTCCAAGGCATCCGCTGTCCTTTTTCGTGGTCAGCCTGTTGTGACGCTCTCCATCCATTCTTTAGAGAAACGGCTCGGTATTTCGCTGTTTGAGCGACACGTCGATGGTATGCGTCTGACTGAGTATGGTGAGTGCATCGTGCCTCGGACTAGCAGGGCAATGGATGCGTTTTTCGCCCACATCGGCATCACTGTACCTAGCCCAGTGATTGAAACGGGCGATTTGGCGATTTTGCGCGGCGTGTTGTTACGTTCAGACATGCTCGCCGCCAAACAGCTTGAGAGGTTCATAGCTTGCATGGCTTTGACTAGCCTTCAGACATGGCAGCCATTCGTCTGCAAGACGACTCGACCCTTCTTGACAGCCGAGTCGTCTGGGGAAATACTCGACGCAAAATTCATATAGATGACCATATAACAAGGTGAATAAAGTCCATGAGTTCTCTCCCCAGTGATACTCGCCTGCCGCTCTACCAACGCCTGCGTGACCAATTGGCTGAGCAGATCGCCAACAATCGCTGGCGTCCTGGTGAGGCGATTCCTACCGAGGCTGTGCTTTCAGCGGAGTACCAGCTGTCTACCGGCACGGTGCGAAAAGCAATTGATGCGTTGGTCAGTGAGGGCATTCTGGAGCGTCAGCAGGGGCGAGGGACTTTCATTCGCCGACCGCAGTTTCAATCCTCTTTGTTCCGCTTCTTTCGTTTCCAAACTGCTTCCGGTGAGCGCCAGGTACCGGAGAGCCGCATCCTCTCGATCGAGCCAGTTGCCGCACCCTCGGCCGTAGCGCAAGCGCTAGGATTGCCGGTCGATGCGCCGGTAATTCGTATTGTCCGTGTGCGTCTGCTCGATGTTAAGCCAGTGCTCGCTGAAGAAATCTGGTTGCCCCGCAACCGCTTTCAGCCGCTTCTGGAGATCGACCTGAGTCGCAAAGGGCCGCTGCTTTATCCGATTTACGAAGAGGTGTGCGGACAGGTTGTCGCATCGGCCGAAGAAACGCTGACCGCTGAATCAGTGAATGACCTGCATGCTCGATTGCTGCAAGTACCCGTAAACAGTCCGGTGGTGGTGATTGAGCGTCTGGCCCGGGATTACGCCGGTACGCCACTGGAGTGGCGCCGTTCTCGCGGGCACGCAGAGCACTTCCGCTACAGCGTGGATATTCGCTAGCGCCTGCCCGTGTAGCGAATTGTTCAGCGACGCCCAGGTCGTCGCTGGTTTCCTGATTGTTTGCCAAAACTGGCCCTGTAGCGGTGCGGTTCGCTCTCGGCTGCCTTACGTTCTACTTATAAGGATAAGAATCATGTTTAGCTGGTATCGCCAAGTCACTCCTCGGGAGCGCAAAACGTTTTGGGCCTGCTTCGGCGGATGGTCGCTCGACGCATTGGAAGTACAAATGTTCGGCCTGGCGATTCCAGCGCTGATCGCCGCTTTCGCACTGACCAAGGGCGATGCGGGGCTGATCAGCGGAGTTACGCTGGTGACATCAGCCATCGGCGGTTGGGTAGGGGGGACATTGTCCGACCGTTACGGCCGTGTGCGCACGCTGCAGTGGATGATTTTGTGGTTCTCTTTCTTCACTTTTCTTTCCGCGTTCGTCACCGGATTCCATCAGTTGCTGGTCGTCAAGGCACTGCAAGGCTTCGGTATTGGTGGAGAATGGGCCGCCGGCGCAGTACTGATGGCCGAGACCATCAACCCTAAATTTCGTGGCAAGGTGATGGGCACAGTGCAGAGCGCCTGGGCTGTGGGTTGGGGGCTGGCGGTCGGTGTATTTGCGTTGATTTACTCGTTCGTGCCGCAGGATATGGCCTGGCGTGTGATGTTTATCGTTGGCTTGCTGCCGTCGTTCCTGATTATCTGGGTACGGCGCAATGTTGAGGAGCCTGACAGTTTCCAACGTCTGCAAAAAGAAAAAGCCATCCCGCAAAGTTTCTTCAAATCCCTGGCAGGTATTTTCCGTCCCGAACTGATCCGCGTGACACTATTCGGTGGCCTGTTGGGCTTGGGCGCGCACGGTGGTTACCACGCGGTGATGACCTGGCTGCCGACGTTCCTCAAGACTGAGCGTAACCTTTCGGTGTTGAACTCTGGTGGTTACCTGGCGGTGATCATCTTCGCCTTCTGGTGCGGGTGTGTGGTCAGTGGATTTTTGATCGACCGCATTGGCCGTCGTAAAAACATCGTGCTGTTTGCGTTGTGCTGTGTCGTCACTGTGCAGTGCTATGTGTTCCTGCCACTGACCAATACCCAGATGCTGTTCCTGGGATTCCCGCTCGGATTCTTCGCGGCAGGCATTCCAGCCAGCCTCGGGGCATTGTTCAACGAACTGTACCCCGCTGACGTGCGCGGCGCCGGTGTGGGTTTCTGCTACAACTTTGGCCGGGTGCTCTCCGCGGTCTTCCCATTCCTGGTCGGTCACATGAGCGACTCCATGTCCTTGGGGTCTGCGATCGGTATCGACGCAGGAATTGCCTATGGTGTAGCGGTGATCGCGGCGCTTTGTCTACCGGAAACCCGTGGTCGTGCCCTCGAAGCCTCGAATACTTNGGTGCAATCCACGGTCAACGGTAACGAGAGTGCGCGGGCCTGATGACCCTTACCTTCGAATGATGAAAGCCATGCCTGATACCTGTAATACGCCGATCACCGGCATCGATTCCCATGCTCACGTGTTCANTCGTGAGCTGAACCTGGCNGCCGTGCGGCGTTATACCCCTGGCTACGACGCCACGCTCAAGAACTACCTGGCGCATTTGCGAGCCCATGGTCTGAGTCATGGTGTGTTGGTGCAGCCAAGTTTTCTGGGTACCGACAACAGCTACCTGCTAGACGCGTTGCGCCAGGCGCCGGAGGCGTTAAGAGGGGTCGTGGTGCTGGATCGTGACATCAGTCGCGATGCATTGAACGACATGGCTCGGATTGGTGTGGTGGGCGTTCGCTTGAACCTTATGGGGAAAGTCTTGCCTGACTTTCGCGACGCTGCTTGGAAGGACTTCTTTGGCCACATCGCTGAACTGGATTGGCATGTGGAGTTACACCGCCACGTGGAGGATTTACCGAAATTGATCCGTCAGCTGATGCCATTTGGCATCAAACTCGTGATCGATCACTTCGGTCGTCCGGATGCCCGTTTGAGTGTTGATCAACCAGGCTTTCGCGAGATGCTAGAACTGGGGGTAAGCGGGCAGGTATGGATGAAAGTTTCCGGCATCTATCGATTGGAAGGAACGGATCAACAGAACCTGAAATTTGCTCGGATTGCCTTACCACTACTGTTGCAGGGTTTCGGTGTGCGCCGTTTGGTTTGGGGCAGCGATTGGCCACACACCCAGCATGAAGACAGCATTGGTTTCGGTACGGTGGTGGAGCAGTTTCAAGCGCTGGAGTGTTCGACTCAGATTATGCGGTCGTTGCTAGTGGAAGCTCCCGGAGAGTTATTCGGTTTTCATTCCGGCTGTGAACTGTTGACTCCCGGCGGTTAAGGAGAGGGCTATTAAAGCCCGAACACCGGCGAACTCGTCGAAAGGGCCCTTTGAGGGGCCCATGTCATTAAGCGAAATGAAGCGAGTCCACATGAAACCATGCCTAAAGCCCGCAAAAGCGGGCCTTGGGTTGCAAACCGGAATTACGATTGGCGTGCAGTCAACGCCGAGTAGCTGTTCATCAAGTTGCGATAGTTTGGAATGCGCTGGGACAAGAGATTACCCAGGCCTTCGATGTCGTTGCGCCAGTCGCGCTGTAGCTCACAGGCCACCGAGAACCAGTTCATCATTTGCGCACCCGCCTGTGTCATACGGTTCCAGGCTGCCTGTTGCACAGTAGTGTTGAACGTACCGGAAGAGTCGGTTACTACGAACACGTCAAAACCCTCTGCCAGTGCCGACAAGGTCGGAAAGGCTACACAGACGTCAGTGACCACACCGGCAATGATCAACTGCTTGCGACCGGTGGCCTTGATTGCCTTGACGAAATCTTCGTTATCCCACGCGTTGATTTGGCCTGGGCGGGCGATATAAGGCGCGTCAGGAAACATCTCTTTCAGCTCCGGCACCAATGGACCATTTGGGCCTTGCTCGAAGCTGGTGGTGAGAATGGTCGGCAGCTCGAAAAACCTGGCTACGTCTGCCAGGGCCAGCACGTTGTTCTTGAACTCGTTGGGTGAAAAGTCCTGAACCAGAGAAATCAGGCCGGTCTGGTGATCGACCAACAGCACTACTGCGTCGTCTTTGTTCAAGCGGTTGTAGGTAGCGTTGCTCATGATGAAGTCCTTTTGAAGTGAGTGAATGTTGTCGTTCAACATGGGCTCAGATTAAGGATCTGGAGGGTGGGGAAAAAGCAGGTGAAATGCGTTTAACTGTCAACTGAGATGAGACAGTTCAGATCATTCTTGAATTGGAGGTGTTTTGAGGGCGATGCCTGACCTGCTTCCTCTTCTTTCTTGGGCGGTATGCAAGAGGGCGCGCTAAAATTTTGCGCCGTATCGTTGCCGTATCCATTGAGAAAAATGTCATTGCTTTTGAGTGAATGGTTTAGGGGAGCCATTCAAGGGTATAGGGGAGAGCTTTTATCGTCCGTGCTGGAACTGATCAGAACTTGAAACGCCTTATCGATTAATTTGACTTGTCGTAGCGAACATTAATGCGCTGATACGCAGCAAGCAGCATCTTGGGAACTTGGTTATCGGTGTGCTTTCTTCAGTCCTCTCAAGCACACATTCGCCGTCTGCACAGCGGCCTTTTCATCCACAGCGCTCGCTCAGATCACTTTAACGGCCCGTCCTATGAACTGAATCGGTCCTGTGGGTTTGCCAGTCGGCGATCCATTGGGGTTTTCCAGCGTCAACTCAAAAAGTTGGTTGGGTTCCAGCGGTGGCAATCTATCCAGGGGTACAGAAAGCGTTTGTCCAGGTTTGACCAGTCCAAGGGATACCGGACCTTGCCAGCCGTCACCCTTGGTCCAGAACTCAAGTGCTTTGTCGATTGGGACTTGCGCGACCCCTAATGGTATCAGTTGGATTTCTCTTGGGCTGCTGGCCTGTATCACCCAGCCGGGCGCCTGATTCTGGGGAGCCACCAGAACGACCAGGTAGGTGGTCGGATTCACCGGCGCTGTTTGTGTCAGCAGCATTGTTCCGAGCAACAACGCTGCGGCCAGACCTGTCCCCGCCAGCCCACGCCATAGCGGCAGAAGGTTCCACCATGAGATTGGCTGCGCGGTGGCCGTCACTCGTGGTGCTCGTCGGTCAATGCCGTTCAAGCTGCGCTCGATACGCCCCCAGAGTAATGCAGTAGGTGTTTGCGGTTCAGCCAGTTCGGTCAACGCAAGCAAACGTTGTTCCCACGCATCCACAACCGCTCGCAAATCGGCGTCATGAGCGAGACGCTTTTGTACTTCGCTACGACGCTCTGCCGACAACGTGCCTAACACATACTCACTCGCCAGCTCTTCAATGTTGTCGGGGCTTTCATCCTGTGGGCTCATGGTCATCTCATGCACTCGCGCAATGCCACCAGACTGCGTTTGATCCAGGCTTTGACGGTCCCCAGCGGTGCGCCCAGTTTCTGTGAAATTTCTGAGTGCGAATAGCCGTCGACATACGCATGAAGGATGCAGTTGCGACGTGCCGGCTCCAGTTGCTCGAGGCACACATAAATACGCCCTGAACGGGCTCGATAATCGAAGGCATCCACATCCTCCAGCGATGCCTCCATGGACGCTGAATCTTGCAGTGCTGTTTCCCGTTGCTCACTGACTTGTACCTCCCTGGCGCTATCACGCATGAAGTTGAGCGCCATATGCCGCGTTACGCAGAAAATCCAACCACGGGCAGAGCCTCTCGCCGGATCGAAACTGGCGGCACGGGTCCAAATCTTGATAAAGACATCGTGCACGATGTCTTCGGCCAGGGCGTTATCACGAGCGATGCGCTTGGCAACACCCAAAAGACGAGCACTTTCCTGCTCATACAAGTCCCGCAGTGCCTGCTGCTCGCCTCGGGCGCAAGCAATCAGGCAGGCTTCATAGTCAAAAAAGGGCTCAGGCAAGGACAAGGTTTTCAGCCATCAGCAGGTGGTAAATACCCCAGCCATAGGGCTGGGGTTGCATCGAAGCAGAGTAGACGACTTGTGCGCCGACAACCTGGTCTGGATCGTTGGCTTAATTGGCTGCCCAGAAAATATAGTCAGCCTGATATTTCACTACCTCCCGTTTGCCTCTGTTTGCGGCGGAGCATTCGGTCATGGGCGCTACGCCTCCCTTAATGGCCACCCGCTGGATGTAACTGACACCGTTCATCGCGCCTTTACCTTCAGCAGGGTTGGCCTTGACCAATTGATAAGGGAGGTCGCCGGTACCCGAGGGGGCCACTGCCAGTTGTGTCCCTGTGATTTTAGAGCCGTCCTTAGCTTGCCAGGTAGCAGGCGGTCCGAAGTAAGTGCCAACCTGTATGCCGTTGCGGTCATTGAGTACCGCTTTGGGGCCGACGAAAGTCCACTCAGTCTGGCCAATGGCGTTAGCCTTGTCGCGACACTCATACGTGATTTCGCCCGTCCCCACGGTCTCCAGCGCGATCTTATGACCGTCCGGGACCCTGATGGTGTCGGGCAGGTCTGTTTGCGCATAGGCAGCTGGCACAGTGACCAACAGGCAGGTAGCTGCAAGCGTAGTACTAACAGTGCACAGGAATCGTTTCGCGTTCATGCAAGTCTCTCCAGAAAGTGGTCAGTTCAGCAGCTATGGCTACTACCTTTACTACCCGCGGGAGGATTATCTGGATGCACCTGATTGAAAAAATATCTGTGGAGAAAAGGTCGTAGCGTAGACCTGCCAATTTGAACGACGGACAGGCGCAGTGTGGAATGGCGGCTTCTGGCCCAGAGTGTGTAAAAACGCCCGGACAAACCCTTGCTATGATTTCTGAGAATTTCATCGCAAGGGAACCCATGAAACGGTTTATCCAGGGTGAACACCGAGGTCAAAACACCTTACTTCCCGAAAGCCTCGACGACTATGTCAGCGATACCCATCCGGTACGCATGGTTGACGTTTTCGTCGATGAACTCAACCTGGCCAAGCTGGGTTTTGATGGCGTCATTCCAGCCGAAACCTGCATACCACCCTGCGATCCTGCTGAAGATCTATATCTACGGTTACCTCAACCGCATTCAGTCGAGCCGACGCCTTGAGCGAGAAGCCCAGCGCAACGTCGAGCTGATGTGGTTAACCGGGCGTT
>Ga0065714_10002888_pt1 | contig 19263 bp, 15 predicted proteins | sample MisRhiReplicate2_FD_59101 | JGI IMG/M metagenome (GOLD analysis project Ga0065714, IMG submission 59101) | Miscanthus rhizosphere microbial communities from Kellogg Biological Station, MSU, sample Rhizosphere Soil Replicate 2: eDNA_1 v2... | ecosystem: Host-associated > Plants > Roots >...
AAACCCTAATTTCAGGGTTAAATTACTTCACTTCTTTATCAACTCTGGTATTACCGACTCTCCATATTACTGGAACGAGTTAGAGAAATATGTAACGCTGTATTGCAAATTCAAAAAGATCAATCCTGAATTAGATACGCTTGATATCGGTGGTGGTATGCCATTTAAAGATTCATTGGTATTTGATTTCGATTACGAATACATGGTTAATGAGATCGTAAAACGTATTAAAGAGATCTGTGCTGAGCATGATGTAGTGGAACCGGATATCATTACCGAATTTGGTAAATATACTGTAGCTGAAGCTTCTGGTATTTTATACAAGGTATTAGGTCGTAAACAACAGAACGACAGAGAGAAATGGTTGATGCTGGATGGTTCATTCATCACTAACCTTCCTGATGTTTGGGCATTAAACCAGAAATACATCCTCCTTCCTATCAATAACTGGGATGCAGAATACGAAAGAGTAAACCTTGGTGGTATTACCTGCGACGGACAAGATTATTATAACCAGGAAGCGCATATGAACAGTGTGTTTATGCCTAAAACACGTAAAGTACAATACCTTGGTTTCTTTAACACCGGAGCCTACCAGGAAGTACTAAGTGGATATGGTGGTATACACCATTGCTTATTGCCTAGTCCTAAGCACGTCATCATCAGAAGAAACAGAGATGAAACTTTCAACTTTGAAGTATTTGGTGAAGAGCAAAACAGTAAACAAGTATTGAAAATTCTGGGTTATACCTAGGATTTAATTACCTCATAATTTTACAGCCCCGAAAGTATAGTGCTTTCGGGGCTTTTTAGTATTTTATTGTAGCCTTAATTCATTTGGATTCCAGGCATCATATAATCATCCGACATCTAATCTAAATAAAGCTGATTTAACAACTCTATTAATTTCTTATGGTCATCCTCAGACAAAGCCAAAGTAGTGTGATAAATATTGATTGGTAAATGATTTTCATCGTAAGATTCGAAAAGAAGCCTCGTATAGATTCCGTTCGCTTCTTTTACTTCATTAAAAGGTATAACACGAAGTTCCTTAGTTATAGCGACAGAATTTAATTCGGTTACAAAAAAGCCATAGTCAAATTGATAACTCAATGATCTTGTATTTATGATCACATGTTCTTTCCCCATCACGTTCCATAAAGTATACCTAATTATAAGAAGTTCAAGTACAGTAAAACAGATAGCTGCAATCCCAATATTCATCACCCAAAGAGCGACGATTACAGAAATAATAAAGGAATTTATAAACAAAAGAATTAGCTTCCCAAAAAGCGAAATTCGGCCTGTGAGTGTAACATAAACACAAACCCCATCGTAGGATGCTGTCAAATCACCAGGGAGCATAGCCAGGAACTAATAAAATGAAGGAATGGATCATCGTTGAGTAGCGCTGAATTATTTTAGTTATTTCAAATATATGCTTCTTTTCTTATTTAAAAATGAAGACAGAAGAAAAAAATACTTACTTTGAAAGTGCCTCCGAATTTCTGCCTATTTTAGAGAAACGGGCAAAAAGGCTACAGCAATTCAAGCGAATGGTTATTTTTTACAAGAAATAACTAGCTTTACCGTTATATAAAAGTCTACACGAAAAAAACGTTTTATAAATGGAAGAAAAACCTTCTTTTTGGCAGCGAATAGGTATACAAGATTGGTTTTTAAATAATAGCACTACCGATCCGGTTGCTAAAGCACAGCCACTTACCCCCGATACCGTTTATACATACATCATTGAAAAGTTCAAAGAATCTATAGCGGAGCTCTCATTTGCCGAGCGCGTGGTTTTTTACCATGAATTTATCATTTGCCTGAATACCGATGATTACCGCGCATTTATGGACAACAAGAACGGTCTCTTCGGATTAATTGCCCAGGAATCTGTAAAGAAGTTTTATGAAATACTGAACGACTATGCTGCTACAGGCAAAAGAGTCGAACCATCCAGCAATAAATGGGTATTCCGCTTTGTTTCGCACCCGGATTACAAAACCGGCGACAAAGGCTTTATTGGTAAATTAATGCCCGATAGCGGACAGAAACAGGAAAACCTGAGGGTTACTTTTATACCCCGACAAACCGGACTGGCTCAAACCTTCGACATCAGCAACGACATCCTTAAGGATTTTATATTTTACAGCGAGGGCTATTATGAAATCCCATATCTGGCCAATTTAAAATTTGCGCAGAAAAACGAACCAGTAGTAGAAAATGTATTGCTAGCCAGGTTTGAAACTACCCTACCGGATAGAGCATATTCCGGACAAAAACTGGAATACCTGATGAAATCCAATGATATCACCATTTCAGGTAACGAAGAAACCAGGGAAGATGCGAATGTATTTAAAATCCCATCTGAATGGGTAAACTCCCCACACCTGCAAATCAGGTATCGCAAAACCGAAGATAAATTCTTCCTTGCTTCTTTTGGAGAGAAAACCATTCTTAACGAAAATCTCGTTGAAAGAAGCAATCCTGATGATCCAAAATGGGTAGAACTACCGGTAAATTCAAGGATCATCCTTAATGGAATTATTGGCGTAAATATATTTAAAGCCTAACCTATGTCGCAAATCCTCTCTATAGCATTATTGCTTATATGTTTGATCTTACTCATTGCGCACTTTGTGTCCATAAAAACTTCGACTGGCAAGAATGATAGATAGCAACTACTTTGGTATAACAGACACAGGAAGAGTACGCAGCAATAATGAAGATACCTTCATTGCAGAAAAAATATCAGGGACAGACTTTGTCCTTGCCTGTGTTATAGATGGTGTTGGTGGCTATACCGGCGGCGAAGTTGCTGCTGCAATTGCCAGAAGAACGATATTGCAGGTGATAGATAAGCCTGAGGGCGAGATCTTACAGTTAATGCAGGCTGCCATTACAGAAGCTAACGATCAGATTCTTGCTGCCAAACAACAAAACAATGAATATGAGGATATGGCTTGTGTGCTTACCATAGCACTGGCAGATCTACAAAATAACAAGTTCTATTATGCGCATGTAGGTGATACCAGATTATACTTATTGCGCGACCATTCCTTGATTAAAATTTCTAAGGATCAATCCTTCGTTGGTTTTATGGAGGATTCAGGACGCCTGACCGAAGAACAGGCCATGCAGCACCCTAAACGTAACGAGATCAATAAAGCGTTGGGCTTTGCAGGAAATATCGGTGTACAGGAGGATTATATCGAAACCGGGCACTCTCCTTTCCTACCTGGTGATCTGATCCTACTTTGCAGCGATGGCTTATCAGATATGGTGAATAGAGAGGGTATCATCAATGTACTGTTAAAAGATATTACACTGGAAGAAAAGGGCACTGAATTAATTGATACAGCTAATGCAAATGGCGGTCGCGATAACATTACCGTAGTATTGGTGAAAAATGATAAAGCCGCGTTTATACATGAAGCTACCAAACCCGTCTCACAGTCTAACAAAAAGAAAACTGTAACAGCTGTTCCCGCAACAGTCGCTCCTGTAGAAGAAAACACAGCGCTAAAGAATGAGTTAGTTACAACCAACGAACAAGCGCCAAAGCAAAACAATAAACTAAATCCGTTACTGTTTTTTATTGGCTTTTTAGCACTTGCAGCGATAGCCTACTTCTTTTGGAAACAATCGGGCACAAACGCTACAAACGATGGGAACCCGATCCCCGATTCTACGGTATACAAAAGCTCCCAGGCCTATAAACTTCAAGACACCTTAAACAAGTTAAAAGGAAATATACTCATACTGGATACGACTAATTTTAAATCGCCAATATTAATTACTGAACCCATAATGATCAACAGGGATAGTCTGTATCTTAAGGCAGAAATTAACCTGGTGATTAAAAGCGATACCGGATATAAAGGACAGGCTTTTCTGATTGCACCAACCAACAAAAGCACCCTACTGGAGAACTTTACTTTAGAGAATTTTGATGATGTAAGTTCATTACAGAAAAAGGGTGTGCTGCTAAAAAATGTGCAATTTATCAGGACTGACGCTCCGCAGGTAAAGCCAAAATAGAAAAACCAATAAGCTGAAAACAAACCAATAACAATAATCATCTAAATTAATCTTTAACATGGCTAAACAAACAGCAACCACCCAGAACAGAAAGGTTGAGCGTGTATTTTTACTGCTCATTACCCTTGTATTGGGTGCTTTATTTGTTACGCTTTATTTTACCCAGCAGGAAAATTTCAGTGATGTACATCCACGCCTTGCTGATGGTACGATGGTTAATATAAACGATGCTGAGCCTGGTAAAAAAATAAAGAAACTCCTTACCAAAGGTTATTACTTTGAAGACAAGAAAGACATCAACCTGATTGAGGAAGTCGTAACTGAGCAGTTTTCTGTCAGCAAAGAAGCTATAGACAATATCGGAGAATTGAATAAACGCAGATTCTTTGTTCCCGCTGATATCGCGTATACCAATGGCGGAAAGAACTTCAAGGAAAGAGCAACAGCTTCGCGCCTGTTACTGGGCTTTACCGGAACGGATTCCTTAAAGTATAAGCAGGAACAAAAGCGGCCTCAGCAATTACCTTCGGTGAAGGATTTTGCGAAAGGTGAATATGGAATAAGCGGAAAGATTACTGACACTGCTAAAAGGCCAGTTGCAGGCGTATTGGTACGCTTACAAATGATCCTCCCACAGGACACGGCTTATACGGAAGACGAGGTGGTGAACGACTTCATTGCATATCTACGTACCGATGTAAATGGGGAATATCATTTTCAACATCTACCTGACAGTAAGGCCTATGGGGTACTACCCTTAAAGCCTAACTTTCAGTTCGGCAAGTCTCAGGGACTGCAGGAACTGGACAAGGATGTAACGCTTAATTTCAAACAATCGCCGCATAGCATTAGACTCTTTTCAACCCGAGATTTCAAAATCCTTAAAAAGGAAAAATCACTCATTGTACGTACGCCTGAAAACTACAACCAGTGGTACTGGATTATTGTAGCCTGTTTCTTTGCAGGCTTTTTCCTACTTCATTTCCTGTTGCAGGCTAAGTACCCTCAGGCTGATCAATTGATATTGCCCATTATCATGATGATGACGGGACTTTCCTTCCTTACGTTATTAAGTTTACAGGATCCTCTACGAGATCGCTTCCTGGCCAGGGATAGCCTTGTTTTTTACGGCCTGGGAATTTTGAGTATGGGAATTATGCTTTCATTGAACATACGAAAGTTCAATGTCGACTCCCGCTTATACCGCATGCTTCTGGTTAAAAATGCAGTCAGCAAGGCTAAAGGATGGCAATGGGCCATTATGGCGCTTTGTTTACTGGCCTTAACCATAGTATTTGGTACCGGCCCTGAGGGGAGTGGCGTGAAGGTTAACCTGTTTGGTGTGCAACCCAGTGAAATTGTTAAATATGGTATCATCCTGTTTCTAGCCGGCTTTTTCGCTTCCAACGAGCGATTCATTACCGAATACAGCAGCTGGCAAAAACGCTGGTTCTTCTTCTCTTTTGCCCTGATTGCCATTCTGGTTGCCATACTCATGTATTTACTACTGGGTGATCTGGGGCCGGCAATGGTAGTTTGTTTTACTTTCATTATCCTGTTCTCCTTTTCGCGTGGCGATTTCATGATGATGCTGACCGCAATCATTATTTACGTATTTAGTGCCTGGTTTCTGAATGTATGGATTGCCACTTTGGTTACAGCAGCGCTGGTATCATTGATTATGGTCATCAACAAAAAGACAAGCGAATCGGCCATAATGATCGTTATTGTGATGGCTGCTTTCCTATTGATTGATCAGGTTCCATACTTAGACAAACTAATTCCAGGTCCGGTAAACAGGCTTAGCGAACGTAAATCGATATGGCAGGATCCATGGAACAATGAAGTGTATGGTGGCGATCAGGTAGCCAATGGAATCTGGGCTATTTCCAGTGGCGGAATCAGCGGTCAGGGTGTTGGTCAGGGCTTTGCCAAAACCATTCCTGAGGCACATACCGATATGATCTTGCCGGCAATCGGTGAAGAGTTTGGTTGGGCTGGCATTATAGGGGTGTTTATTTTGTTCCTGATATTTTTACATCGCGCAATCCTCATTGGGCGGCAGACAGGCATGCCCTTCTTGTTCTATTTATGCGCAGGTGTAGGNATCAGCTTGTTTATACAGTTCCTGCTCATAGCNGGNGGCTCTACAGGTGCTTTACCTTTATCTGGTGTNGCACTGCCNTTTATCAGCTATGGTGGTTCTTCATTGGTAGCCAATATGCTGGCAGCCGGTTTTCTACTTTCAACCTCCAGGGTAAAAGGGACAGATGTGCAAATGGCTTACATCACCAACCAGCAGGATAAGAACCTGGTTCCGGCCCTGCTGGCAGCAAGCGTATCTATACTTTTACTTACGCTAACTGTATCTAACTACATCACTCACAATAAAAAATGGGTAGTTAAACCTGCGCTGGTGGCCGACAGAAGTGGTGCGCGTATGTTCAGCTATAACCCACGTATTGCCATCTTAATGAACAAACTGGCAGCCGGTGATTTGTACGACAGAAATGGACGCTTGTTAGCAACCAGCAAACCAGAGCACGTCAAAAAACAGCAACACGAACTGAGTTCCGCTGGCGTTAGTTACAACCTGGATTCGGCAGAACACAAGCGTGTGGACAGGTATTATCCTTTTGAAGAGCAACTGTTCTTTTGGGTTGGTGATAATAATACCGGTGTTTTTAACGGCAGTACTAATGGTTATTTTGCAGAATATGAACATGCAGCAGAACTGAGAGGCTTTCAAACGCCAACAGTATCCTTTAATACCCACGCAAACAAATACAGGGAAAACAGATTCCTGCCAAGGGGCATAAAAGAAATGACCGTGAGCAAAAGAGATTATGCAGCCCTTGCTCCTCTTTTACTGTCGGGTATTAACAGCGATGAGGTTGAGAAATTTAAGAAACGTAACAGAGATGTAAAGCTAACCATTGATGCCGCGTTACAGACCACCATTCAAAACACCATGGCTCAGGACACTGCGATAAGAAACAGCCGTGTATCGGTAGTTATTATGGAAGATGCTACAGGTGATGTGCTGACTTCTGCAGTTTACCCCTTACCTCCTGTTAAAAACTGGGATCTGTTAAATATGACCACCACAGAGCAGAATAAGCTGACTGGATGGTATACCACAGCCGATCTGGGCTTTACGACTGCTACACCACCGGGGTCGACCGCCAAAGTACTTACCGCTATGGCAGCATTTAACAAACTGGGGCCTGATGCAGCTAAAAAGACTTATACAGTTAGCATGGCCGAGCGGATCAGGACCAAAGGTATTGAGCCCGATGAAACCGGACGTATCAATATGGAAAGTGCGGTTGTAAAATCAAACAATGTTTACTTTATAAAGATTGCCAATGAAGAACATCTTCAGGATGAAATGGCAACCTTGTATTTAAAAACCGGTATGTTTTTACATGGCGTGGGTGGCTATTATTATGGCCGGGATACCAGCAACATTAAGCAGGAAGCCAAATGGAGAGCCCTTTGGGAGAAAACAGAATTCAATACGAAACCTAAGTACGATCCTGCACGTATCCGTAGAACGCGGGCTAAGGGTATCTCAGGAATGGCATGGGGACAAGGTGAGCTGATTGCTACACCTGCAGGTATAGCGCGACTGGTTTCAGGTGTAGCCAACAAAGGCAATCTGGTAGCCAACCGCTACGTGTTAAAGATCAGCGATTCGGCTACTTCAGTTAATCCAGCTATTAAAATTGCCAACGATGCGCAATATGCAGATCTGATTAGTAGCTTTATGCTAAAGCAAAGTGAGAATAAAACCTATACGCTTGGCTTAAAGGTAGCCGGTAAAACAGGTACTCCTGAAAGGATCTGGAAGGACGGAAAAATAAATGATGGCTGGTACACTTTCTTTGCGCCAAAAGCAAATGGAAAAGGACATATTGTCGTCTGTATCAGGATAGAATCTACCCGTGGATCAAGTAAAGCTGTACGACTTGCAGGTCAGCATGTGGTACCGGCACTACTCAAACTAGGGTACTTAAAGAAAGAACAAAAAGAAACGAAGGAAATTTTAAACTAGACCATATGTTTAATCTATTTAATAAACGCAAAGAAGAGCCGCCACAGGATGTTAAAACCGTCCGTGAGTTATTACTTACTGCCATAAAGCAGGAATTACAAAAGCTTGAAGGTGGCGAAGGCAAGCACATTAAAGGTCTGGCTTTGCTTATAGCCTGCTTACCTGCTGAGCAATACATGTATGAATCGGCTGTTTATTTTGAGGATGAAGCACGATTTAAAAACGAAATTCAACGCATAGTTGATGATTTTGCCATAGATTTGCCAGAGAACTGGAACATGCAGATCAATTTTGTAGAAGAGCTGCCTGATGACGCCATAAAATTATCCAAAGTAAATGCAGCGCTTTACATCAAAACTCCGGAGCATGTGGTGGTTACAAAATCAAAAACTGCTTATATCCGTACATTGAATGGAGAATCGGAGAAAAAGGAATATAAGATTACAGCTGCAGATGGCAAGATTAATATTGGCAGAGAGCATCAGGTACAGGTAAGCGATGGCTTTTTCAGGATTAATCACATTGCTTTTCCCGATAACAGTGCAAATGAAGCTAATAAATATATCAGCAGACAGCATGCTCATATTGAATGGGATAGCAATACGGGGACCTTTCTTTTATTTGCCGATGAAGGTGGCATACCTCCACGCAACAAGGTAAGAATGAGGTCNGTGGGCGACCATACACCGGTAAAATTAAATGTAGCCGAACTGGGTCATGTNCTGCAGGAAGGCGATCAGATCATTTTAGGTGAGCTGGCAGTTTTAGAATTTAGCTATATTGAAGTCAAGAATAATTAATATTGTACAATGAGTAAAGTTTTTACGATAACTGAAGGATTAGAAAATCTGGGTGCCCTGAGTACAGGCGGCCAGGGTTCTGTATACAAGGGTAAACGGGTTGGCACCATAATCACGGCTGTGAAGATTATGCCAACTCCCATACATACAGAAAGTGAGGAGGATAAGAACTTCATCAAGTTTAAAAATGAGGTAGAAAAGCTGAAGAAGGTTAATGAAGTACCGAACCCTAATGTGGTAAAAATACTGGGCTCAGGGCTTACTGAAAGCGGCTCCTTCCCNTTCATTGAAATGGAGTACATTGAAGGACCGGANCTGGAAAAGCTNNTAATGCCACCNCACAGCCCTGTCTTCACCATNCAGGAGGTAATCAAACTGGCCGAACAACTGGCCAATGCNCTTGCGCATTGTCACCGTGTAGGTATTAAACATGGCGATATAAAAAGTAACAATGTAAAGTTCAATACGGAGACNGGNAATTATGTACTGCTTGATTTTGGTCTGGCCATCATGTCCGACGAGCAACGTCGTACCAGTCTGCGTCATGCGGGTGCGGTAGAGTTTATGGCGCCAGAGCAGCATGACGGCGAAATGTTTTTCCAGACTGATATATACAGCTATGGTATTATCCTTTACGAACTGCTTGCCGGTACTGTACCTTTCCCACTGATCAATAAGAATGAGAGCTCACGCAATCACGTTATGGTTTCGCATATAGAGGCTGAAGTACCAGATCTGATGACGCTGCGTAGAAACAGATTACCGGAGAGCTGGGATGCTGAGAAACGTAAAAAAGAAGTAAATGTTCCGCAATGGCTATTACAGATCATTAAGAAGTGTTTAGAAAAGAACCCGGAAAAGAGATATGCTAACGGCGCTGCGTTGCAGGATGCCATTATTCATAGAGGGGGTGACTTAATAGCCCCGGTTGCACAAGTGGCAGCAAAGCCCGCTCCTTTCTATGAGAAGGAAGTGGCTGAGGTGGTGCCGCAAACCGATCAGGTAATGATATCAAGGCCTGTTTTTGCAATCATGATCTTATCCATTGTTATTCTCGGTATGCTTTCCGCCTATGGCCTTTTCATGAAGAATGATGGCAAATCTAATACTGAGGCGCTAATTGATTCCAGTCAGACGTCTGTGGTAGATACCAGCCATACAGAACCTACTTACGAGCCCGATACCACAGCAAAAGTTCAACACGTAGCCATCGATACAGTTGCTCAGAAAGCCGAAATTGATAGTCTGCAGAAAGAATATGAGGCACAAATGGCAGCTTCTGCAAAGCGAGCCGAAGCTGAGGCTAAAGCAAAGGAAAGTGTGCCTGTAATTGTTAGCGAGGGAAAAAAGTATCAGTTACCTAAGGGAACCGTTTACTTTTATGAAGCTGCAAATAGCAGTTCGCAAAGGAATGGAGTACTGGGCCTGTGGAACAATGCCAGATTTAATGTAATTGAGGAAGATAACGGCTTTATTTATGTAACACACACGAATAAAGACGGGCAGGTTACTAAAGGCTGGCTAAATAAAAACGACCTTAAAGAAGTGAAGGAATAAGCATAGCTTATTCCTTCTTCTATTTTACTTCAATAATTCATCTATGGATTGTTGTGCTTCGGCGGCTGAAGGCATTGGGGCATTCATATCAACCATTTTAAAGTTCTTATCGATCAACAAGCTTCTAGGAATCCCTACAATATTGTAATCCTGCAGCTTAGCTCTGTTGATTTGCCATTGATAACCATCCGCCTTACGCTCGTTCACACTAGCCTTCCAGGGTGATATGGTATCGTCCAGTGAAAGTGAAATGAAAACTACATTTGGGTTATCCTTGTATTTTAGTTTCAGCTTTTCAAAATGCGGCATTTCCTGCATACATGGGCCGCACCAGGTGGCCCAAAGATCTACATAAATAACTTTACCCTTTAAGCTACTTAGGCTGATTTGGTTACCACTGATATCCTGCGCAACAAAATCAACCGCAGTATCACCTTTACCAAAAGCCATCTGACGCGTTAGCATCTGATTTACCGCATTTTTCAACTCAGGAGTTTTAATAGCTGCTACTTTAGATTTAAAAGGGGCCAGCTGCGATTTATCACTAACGCGCTGCATAGCTTTAACCATTGAATAGCTCGTATACCAATCTTTTATATGCTGTATGTCGGCAGCTTTGCCACCGTTTTTGATCAGATCGCTTGCAATATCCCTGTAAACAACCAATTTCATGAAAGATGCGTCTACAAAATCCTTGCTGTAGAAGGTTAATTTAGGCGCAATAGCTTTGTTGTAAGCAACAGAAAATTCCTTTGCTTTATCATCTTTCAATCTTAAGATCGAAATACTATAATCTTCACCACTATAAAAACTATTGATCAAATCTGCCTTGATGCGGGCATTTTCCAGACGTTTGAACTCAGCAGTCGCGTTTTTGGTATTAGCCAGGTCCTTTCTTCTAATATCAGCCTGCGCTTCTATTGCATTGATAGTGGCCTCCGGACTTTCTTTGACCTGACTACCGGCTTCGATAAATGAACCGCCTTTTGGAAACGGCGTGCTCCTTAAATAAGCGTTGGCTTGTGCCCCATTACCTTTAAATGTTGCAGCTATCGGATCGTTGTAATCAACAAACATCTCCAGGTTATCGCCTGGACTCAGGTATAAAATATTGCGTCCAAGTCGGAAATAATTAGGTTTGCTTAGTTTAAATCTGATATGGAATGAAGACTTTGCATCCGGAACAATAATCCGTTCTGTTGTGGGTGGCAATAGATACTGAAGTTCAGACAGGTCTTCTACCTGCACCTGGTTGCTGAAGTTTTTAAGTTGCCCTTTCAGGCTTACCCATTCATTTTTTTTCTGAGCTGATGCCGCCGTAAAGAGCAACAGGCAAAAGCATAGTAAGGTGTTAAGTTTTTTAGTCATATACCCATAAGAGTCACGAAATGGAAAACAGGACTATTGACTATTAAAATAATTTCAGGCAAAAAAATAAGGGCAGTCTTACGACATGCCCTTATCAACCTTAACCAAATAAACCAATTATGAAACTTTTATTTCCTTTGTGGCTGATTTCGACTCATCTTTTTTACCAATCGTAATGTTTAAGATGCCGTTCACATATTCAGCAGTAATTTTATCTCCATCTACACTTTCAGGCAATATGAATGACCTTGCGAAAGAGTAGTAATCAAATTCTTTTCTTGTATAATCTTTTGCTTGTTCAGCTTCGGTTGTTTTTTTCTCAGCCCAAACTGATAGCGTATCTTTTTTCAGGTTAATCTGAAAATCTTCTTTAGTTAACCCCGGTGCAGCTAATTCAATCTTGTAATCGGTCTCAGATTCCAGAATGTTTACACCTGGTATTTTATTAATCGTCAAATTCTTATTTAATGCTTCGCTAAACAATGAGTCGAAAACATTGTTAAAATAAGGTGCAGTGTTTCTGGTTCTGTTGTTAAATTTTACTAGTGTCATTGTTATTTTCTCCTATTTTAAGTTTTTTATTAGTTACTAATTTTATATTAACCCTATATTCAACACTCATACCAACCCAATTTTATATGATATTTAAGACATTTTGGCGCAAAGAAAATAAAAAACAAGACAAAAAGACAGATATTGTTAACAATTTAGACAGTTTTAAGTATAAAACGGTGATCGAAACCCGTTTCACAGATTTCGATATGATGGGCCATGTAAACAACGCCAAGTATTTTACCTATATGGAGATAGCCAGAGCGAAATACTGGAACCAGGCAATACAATGGGATTGGAAAAAAACAGGAGTAGTTATCGCGAAGGCTTCCCTTGAATATATTTTACCTGTTTTTATGGAAGATAAAATAAGTATTTATGTGCGCACCTCAAGGATTGGCAGCAGCAGTTTCGATCTGGAGTACCTGCTGGTAAAGCTGGTACACGGAAAAGAGGAAATCTGTAACAGGGGAAAAACCACCTGCGTGGCTTTCGATTATGCAAGCAAAAGCTCCTTCCCCATTCCACATCATGAAAAAGAAAGGATGATTTCCTTTGAGCAGCTTGAACGTTAAACAGCCTTATAACTTAACTGGACAAAGGAATGTCCAACCTGACCCGGCATAGCCGGGTTCAGTTTCCTGATCCCCACTGTCGCGCTTAGCAAAAAGGGATAATGATCCAGACAACGGTCTATAATATGTTTCACCACCGTCTCCAGCATTTTCTGAGTTCTGGCCATCTCTTCTAATATAATGGTATTCAGAATTTCGTAATTCACGGTATGTTGCAGGTTCTCCGTATCGCCAAAACGACTAAACTCAACAACAACATCAACAAGGAAATAGATACCGGTTAAATGCTCTTCAGGATAGTACCCATGCAAGGCAAAGCATTTAACATCTTTAAGAGCTACGGTCTGAATATAATTACGATCTTGGGCCATGAGGCAAAATTAATTTTTTATTAGGTATTAACCAGCCCTTCCCTGAAATTAGTACCTTTGGAGCGACAGCCGATTGCTTAACCAAATATAGTTTAAACAATGAATAAATCTGCGAAAAAAGACCTTTACGAAGCCCCGGATTACTATTTACTTGATGAGTTACTCTCTGAAGAGCATAAATTAATCCGCTCTACTGTTAGAGCCTGGGTTAAAAAAGAAGTAAGTCCGATTATTGAAGATTACGCACAAAAAGCTGAGTTTCCTAAACATATCATTAAAGGACTTGGAGAAATCGGTGCATTCGGCCCTACTATCCCGGTTAAATATGGTGGCGCTGGCCTCGATTATATTGCTTATGGCATCATGATGCAGGAAATTGAACGCGGAGATTCAGGAATCCGGTCGACCGCCTCAGTGCAAGGATCATTAGTCATGTACCCTATTTATACTTACGGCACAGAAGCACAGCGTGAGAAATACTTACCTAAACTGGCTACCGGTGAATTGATGGGCTGCTTTGGTTTGACAGAGCCCGATCATGGATCAAACCCAAGTGGAATGGTAACCAATATTAAGGATAAGGGCGATCATTATTTACTGAACGGTGCGAAAATGTGGATCTCCAATGCCCCTTTCGCAGATATCGCCGTGGTATGGGCAAAAGATGAATCAGGCAAGATACGCGGGCTAATTGTAGAACGTGGCATGGAAGGCTTAACTACACCTGAAACGCATAACAAATGGAGTCTCAGGGCATCGGCGACAGGCGAACTGGTGTTCGACAATGTAAAGATTCCTAAAGAGAATATTTTCCCGGACATTATGGGTATAAAAGGTCCGTTGGGCTGTTTAAACCAGGCGCGTTACGGCATTGCCTGGGGCGCTTTAGGTGCTGCTATGGATTGCTATGATACAGCGTTGCGTTATTCTAAAGAACGCATCCAGTTTGACCGACCTATTGGAGGTTTTCAGTTACAGCAAAAGAAACTGGCCGAAATGATTACAGAAATCACCAAAGCACAGTTGTTGGTATGGAGACTAGGTGTACTGAAGAGTGAAAACAGAGCTACACCGGAACAGATATCAATGGCCAAAAGAAATAGTGTAGAAATTGCGTTGGATATTGCGAGGAATGCCCGACAGATGCTGGGTGGCATGGGTATAACAGGCGAATATTCAATCATGCGCCACATGATGAATCTGGAATCAGTGGTGACTTACGAAGGTACACACGACATTCACTTATTAATTACAGGCATGGATGTTACAGGTATAAATGCATTTAAATAAAATTGATGAAGACTTTTAAAAAATATTATCATGTCCCTGCTTCTCCGGAAGAAGTTTATTTAGCCCTAACAAAAGCACAAAGCATTCAGTTATGGACGGGGTCAGAAGTTGAATTTACAGAAGAACCAGGTACAGAGTTTTCTTTCTGGGATGGAGATATTGTAGGTAAAAATCTGGAATTTGATTACGGTAAGAAAATCGTTCAGGAATGGTTCTTCGGAGAAGACAATGAGCCTTCTATCGTTACCATTAAACTACATGAAGATAAGAAAGGGACCTCACTGGAATTTGTACAAACCAATATCCCTGAAGAAGATTATGATGATTTTACTGAAGGATTAGATGAGTATTACATCGGTGGCCTACTCGATTTCTTTGAAGACTAAAATTACAAGCCTACAAAAAAGCGGGCATTTCTATGGAGATGCCCGCTTTTTTTATACTATGTACTAAATATGCACTAAGCTTCTTCGCTATAAACCGATCTGATTTCATCACGAAGGTTATATTTTGAAGCCATAACTTCACCATATGCACCGGCACTTCTGATAGCATACAGATCACCTCTGAATGTTTCAGGCTGCTCAACTTCTTTTCCAAAGCAATCGGTACTTTCGCAAATCGGTCCTACTATATCATACTTCAAAACAGCTTCGTTACCTCTCGTTAGATTTTCAATTTTATGGTAGGCCTGATATAAAGCCGGACGCATTAGCTCAGTCATTCCCGCATCAAGAATAACGAAGTTCTTCTTCTTTCCATTCTTTACATATAGAACCTTAGAAATTAAAGAAGCCGATTGTCCAACTAAAGCTCTGCCTAATTCAAAATGCACCTCTTGTCCTGGTTTAATTTCCAGAAAATCTGAGAATATTTTGAAGTAGTTTGAAAAATCAGGTATCTGCTGATCCGGGTTATGGTAATCGATACCTAATCCACCACCAACATTTAACACCTTAACGTTAAAGCCTCTTTCTTCAAACCATACAGCAAACTCATTCACACGCACGCAAAGGTTTTTATATACGTCGAGGTTTGTAATCTGTGATCCGATATGAAAGTGTATACCTACAAATTCAATATTTGCTGATGCTCTTAGCGTCTCTGCACATTGCGGAAGATCCCATGAATTTACACCAAACTTATTTTCATCCAAACCAGTAGTAATGTTATGATGAGTATGCGCATCCACATTTGGATTGATACGAATGGCAACGCTTGCCTTCTTACCTTTTTTCGCGGCCAGCTCATTGATTACCTCTAGTTCCTGAACAGACTCCACATTAAAACAGAAGATATTCTGATCCAATGCAAGGTTAATCTCTTTGTCTGATTTACCAACTCCGGCAAATACAATTTGCCCCTTGTCAAAACCCGTTTCAAGCGCTTTGCTCACCTCGCCCCCGCTTACGCAATCGGCACCGAAGCCTACGGCTTTAATGCTTTCCAACACTTTAGCATTGAAATTCGCTTTCATGGCATAGTGCACATGAAAATTGTATAACTTCGCGGCCGCTGCACAGGTATTTAAGGTATCCTGCAGCAGATTTAAGTCGTAATAATAGAAAGGTGTTTCTAAGTTTGCGAAACGTGATATATCTTTATTAGAAAACATAATGTTTAAATATCTTGTTATATTTTTTGTAATTGTACTAAGCCTGATCTACATTGGAATCCGAATAGATCTTGGCAACCGGAACATCAGTAAAAAAGAGTACGACAGAAGAATAAAGCTCTTTCTCGTACTCATTTTAATAGCAATAGGGATTCTCGTCTGGATAAAGAGAAGATAACCCCCATTAGTTCCTATTCAAACAATCTGTTATGTAAACTTTTTAAAGTCTCCGTTTTATCTGATGTATTGATCAGTAATGAGATGTTATAATTACTTCCGCCATAAGAGATCATCCTTAATGGGATGTGCTTAATTGCATCCAATACACGCGAAGCATAACCATGTTTTTCTGCACTGAAATCACCTACAACACAAACGATCGACTGGTCGGTATCAATTTCTACAGAACCAAAATCATGTAACTCTTCAACAATCTTATCCAGGTTATCTGTAAAATCAATTGTTAAAGATACCGCTACCTCTGAAGTAGTGATCATATCGATCGGAGTTTTATATCTTTCAAAGATTTCAAATACCCTTCTAAGGAAACCATAAGCCAATAACATGCGGCTCGACTGGATCTTAATGGCAGTAATGCCATCTTTTGCAGCGATAGATTTGATTTTTCCTTTTTCACTTTCTGTAGAGATCAATGTACCCGCAGCTTTTGGCTCCATGGTATTCAACAACCTAACAGGAATTTTGTATTTCTGTGCAGGGAATACAGATTGCGGATGCAAAATTTTTGCGCCGAAATAGGCTAACTCTGCCGCCTCATCAAATGAAAGGTGTGAAATTGGTTTTGTACCTTTTACAATCCTTGGATCATTGTTATGCATACCGTCAATATCTGTCCAGATTTGCACTTCTTCAGCTAAAATAGCCGCACCGATCAGAGATGCAGTATAATCACTACCTCCACGACGCAGGTTATCTACTTCACCAAAGCTGTTCCTGCAGATAAATCCTTGTGTGATGAATAGTTTAACGTCTTTATGCTGATCTAAAATTGGTTGTAAATGCTTGGTTGCATAAGGAACATCAGGTTCATTATCCTCATCAATCTTCATAAAATCCAAAGCAGGCAATAGTACGGATGGTACACCAATTGATCTTAAGTAGATATGATATAAGGTAGTAGACAGTAATTCACCTTGCGCCAGAACAACTTTCTCTTCAACAGGTGTAAAGATATCATTAGCCAAAGTATTCAAAAAGTTGAAATGGTAATCCACAACTTCCTGTCCTTGCTCGCGGTATTCACCTTCAGCTAAAAGCTCAATTACGAATTCATTATATTTCTGGTGCAATGCGTTGATTAAATCTAACGCAACCTGTTTATCTTCCTTTAAAAGTTTGGCTGAAATCTCTACTAAACTATTGGTTGTACCAGACACTGCTGATAATACAACAATTTGTTCTTCTGCAGGATTAATGATATCCAGCAATTTTTTCATGCGCTCAGGGCTTCCAACAGAAGTGCCTCCAAACTTTAATACTTTCATAGTTCTTTAATTGTTTTAATGGTTGTGAAGCTATAAATAGCTATATTTATTTGCTTCAAGTATTTTATTTTTAACCAAAATGGTTATATACTTGTAATCGGGCGTGAATTTAGGTAAAACACGCATAATAAACGCAAAATAGACGAAATAAAATTTGGAAGGACAATTATATATGCAATTAGAACAAGCTACCTTAAGCACAATTAACGAATGGCTTAACGGAAATTACGATCAGGAGACCAAAGAAGAGATACAGAGCCTTTTAAATAAGGAAGCTTTTACTGAACTTACAGATTCATTTTACAGAAACCTGGAGTTTGGAACCGGAGGCTTACGCGGGATAATGGGCCCCGGATCAAACAGGATCAATAAATATACGATTGGCACTGCAACGCAGGGCTTATCCAATTACCTGAACAGCAAATATCCTGGAGAGAAAATCAAGGTAGCTATTGCGCATGATAGCCGGAATAATTCTGATTACTTTGCCCAAATTACTGCCGATGTATTTTCGGCGAACGGCATACATGTATATTTCTTTTCAGCATTAAGACCAACGCCAGAATTGTCGTTTGCCATTCGTCACCTGGGTTGCAAAAGTGGTGTGATGCTTACTGCTTCCCACAATCCTAAGGAGTACAATGGCTACAAAGCTTATGGTGCTGATGGTGGACAGTTCACCGCACCCGACGATACACTCGTAATGGATGAAGTAGCAAAAATTAAAAGTATTGATGAAGTTAAATTTGATCGTGTAGCCAGCAATATAGAATCAATTGGCGAAGAAATCGATCAGTTATATCTTGATAAAATAACCGCATTATCGGTATCACCGGATGCAATCGCCCGTCAGAAAGACCTTAAAATTGTCTACTCTCCTATCCACGGGACAGGAATTACTTTGGTGCCTAAAGCATTAGCGCAGTTTGGTTTTACCAATTTGACGGTAGTTGAAGAGCAAAGTAAACCAGATGGCAACTTCCCTACAGTGGTTTACCCTAACCCGGAGGAGAAAGAAGCACTTACATTGGCATTGAAGAAAGCACAAGAGATTGATGCCGACCTGGTGCTGGCGACCGACCCTGATGCGGATCGCGTAGGTATTGCGGTGAAAAACAACGATGGCGAGTTTGTGTTGTTAAACGGAAACCAGACCGGAAGTTTACTGATTAATTATCTGTTAACTGCATGGCAAGAAAAAGGTAAGCTTACAGGAAATGAATATATCGTTAAAACGATTGTGACCTCTAATCTGATTGAGGCTATTGCTGATGCTAAAAATGTTACTTACTATAATACATTAACCGGATTTAAGTGGATTGGTCAGATTATGACCCAGCTGGAAGGTAAAAAGACCTTTATTGGTGGTGGTGAAGAGAGCTATGGTTATCTGATCGGTGATTTAGTAAGAGATAAAGACGCTGTAGTTTCCTGCGCATTTATTGCAGAGATGACTGCATTTTATAAAGATAAAGGAAGCAGCTTGTACGATGCATTGCAAAACATGTATGTAGAATACGGCTTGT
>Ga0065714_10002395_pt1 | contig 19252 bp, 13 predicted proteins | sample MisRhiReplicate2_FD_59101 | JGI IMG/M metagenome (GOLD analysis project Ga0065714, IMG submission 59101) | Miscanthus rhizosphere microbial communities from Kellogg Biological Station, MSU, sample Rhizosphere Soil Replicate 2: eDNA_1 v2... | ecosystem: Host-associated > Plants > Roots >...
AGCCGCCGCAACTCCCAAAAAGATACAGCGGACAGCCCGACCTGAATGAGAAAATGGAGCGCGAGCGAAGCGAGCGCATAATGACCGAATGAAGGACACGCCATGATTACATTTGAAAGTCAAATAGTTATGATTTTGATTAAACACACTAGAAAATGAATTCGAAAATCTGAAAATTCTTGAAAATTGTTTTGTAAACTGTTGGCTAACAGAAAAATTTATTTTATTTTTGCAATCTGTTATTCAACCTCTGACGAAGTCCGTGAAAGTTGCTTAGCGTAACCTATTTTATTTTATTAATAATGGATTTATTAAAGTACGTACAAGACAAGTACATTACAAAAAAAGAATTCCCTGAATTCAAAGCTGGTGATACAATCACTGTGTATTACGAGATTAAGGAAGGTCAAAAAACAAGAACTCAGTTCTTCAAAGGAACTGTAATCCAATTGAGAGGAACAGGTTCTACAAAGACTTTTACAATCAGAAAAATGAGTGGTGATGTAGGTGTAGAAAGAGTTTTCCCTATCAACATGCCTGCTCTTCAAAAAATCGAAGTTGACAGAAGAGGTAAAGTTAGAAGATCTAGAATTTACTACTTCAGAGACCTTAGAGGTAAAAAAGCGAGAATTAAAGACGCTGCTTACAAGAAGAAATAATTCAGACAACAACACATACGAAAAGAGACTGCTAATTTTAGCGGTCTCTTTTTATTTTTGGGGAATTATAATTGATGTAGAACGAGATTCATCTTTTTAAACCACCCCGTCTAAATTTTCTTTGAAAATTTATCCACCCCTCCAAAGAGGGGAATTTTTATTTGGTTTATTATTAGGGTTGTAACTTCCAGCTTCCTGCTCCTATCCTACTTAATAAAATTGTAAAGAGCATTCCAGAATTTATCGTAGACTTCGATGTGAGGAAGATGTCCTACGTTTTCAAGTTCAACCAGTTTTGATCCCTCAATTTGTTGTTGTGTTTTTCTTCCTAATTCCTGATATTGTCCCATTGTAGGTTGAATTTCTTTTGGAGCACGGTCTTTTCCAATTGCTGTTCTGTCTCGTGTTCCGATAATTAATAATGTTGGAGTTTTGATGTTTTTAAATTCATAAACGACAGGCTGATTGAAGATGATATCACTCGTTAATGCAGCATTCCAGGCTACTTGAGGATAATCTTTGTGCAATGTCCAGCCTGCTATTAAATCAAGCCACGGTTGGTATTCGGCTTTCCATTTGTTATCGTAATAAAATTTCAACTGATAATTTTTGTAGCTTTCGGCTGTGTTTTTTAATTCTGACTGATACGCTTCGTCAACAGTCTGATATTTTGCTAAAGTTTTGTAATCTTCTAATCCGATCGGATTTTCTAAAATTAACTTTTCAACCACTTCAGGATACATTAAAGTGAATCTTGTAGCAACCATTCCGCCCATTGAATGTCCTAAAACAATCAATTTATCAATTTTTAAATCATCCAAAATTGCTTTGGTATTACTTGCCAATTGTGCAAATGAAAACTGATAACTCTGCGGTTTTGAAGATTTCCCAAAGCCGATCTGGTCCGGAATTATCACCCTGAAACCTTTATCTGATAAATCTTTTGCCGTTTTTTGCCAATACGCTCCATTGAAATTTTTTCCGTGAAGAAGCATGATAGTTTTTCCGTTCGATGTTTTAGGTTTTACATCCATATAGGCCATTTTCAAAGTTTGATTTTGGGATTTTAAATCTTTGAAATGAACTTCGTAAGGATATGGATAGTTTGAAAGCGTTGCATCTAAAGGTTTGACCTGTGAAAACATTAAATCTGAAGAAAGAGAAAGCAGCATTGTCACTACAGCATTTTTTAAATATTTCATGAAATTGATTTTAGATACTAAAATTAAAAAAACCACTTCAAAAGAAACGGTTTTAGGATGTTATTTTTAGTTTAATTAGTACTTTTTATTGTATTTCTGCTACTTCCAATTCTTTTTTAGAAGGTAGATTCATTAAAACGATTGCGAAAAGGATTAATGCGATTCCTGTCCATTGAATGAAAAGTACTTGTTCACCTAACAAAACAAAAGCCATCGTAACAGAAACCGGAAGCTCTAAAGATGAAATGATGCTTCCTAAACCCAAACCTGTATTTGGAAAACCTAGATTAAATAAAATCGGTGGAATTATCGTTCCAAAAAGTGCTAAAATGAATCCATAAGTCCAAAATATTGAATAATCAAACGGACGGATATGTTGCGTATTTTCTGTGAAATTTAAGTAAAAAGATCTTAGTCCTTCAAAATGCAGAGGTCCAATCTGAGCAAAAAAGAGAAATAAAAGCACAATAACCAATCCTCCGGAAAGCATAATAATACTTTTTCTGAGAACCGGTAAATTCGTTGCCAAAGTATTGGAAGTAAACATCGTCATGGTAAATGAAGCCGCTGCCAACAATCCCCAAAATATGCCGCGCCAATCGATTTTCACTTCTAAATTAATGATATTTGTGGCTAAAACTGTTCCTATTAAAACAATCAAGGTCGCAATGATCTTTTTAGCATTCGGGAATTTTTTTGTTAAAAAACTCTCGACCACCACACTAAACCAAACCGACTGCATCAAAAGAACAATTGCTATTGATACATTAATGTATTGAACTGATATATAATAAAAAAGACTGGTACAACCTAACGAAGTTCCCGCTAACATCAACATTTTAAATTCTTTGAAACCAGGTGATGATAAAGTTTTTTTTGAGGTAATTGTCTGAATAAAATTTAAAATCAATAATCCCAAAAATCCCATTACAAACTGTGCCGTTGTAACTTCTGAAGTTGTAAATCCTTCTTTGTAAGACATCTTCACAAATGTCGCCAACATCCCGTAAATACTTGCTCCAATACCAACAAATATAACTCCTTTTAAAATATTCTTCTTCTCCATATCATTTTTACAGCCGGCAAATTTACGACATAAAAATGTGATTCTGCAGAAATCTATATTAAATAAAACCGTCCCGAAAATTCTGAGGCTATCATGTTGGTACTTCTAAGGTTTATTTTTTAACGATTATTTTTGAAGTAATGTCAATTCCTACACCTTGTAATTTTACTACATAAATTCCGTTCTCAAAGTCTTTTGTGGAAACCGGAATTCTTGAATCCGGTGAAGATCTGTTTTCTGACAACACCAATTTTCCGGACATATCATAAACCTGAACATGAACTTTTCCTATGGTATAATCTTTTAAATAAATGAAAAATTCATCTTTAGCAGGATTAGGATAAATTGCGATCTGACTTCTATCAACAGGAATGTTTGAATTTCCTTCAGTACAATCTCTGGGTATTGAAAAATCTTCAACCTGATCACTGATATTCATTTTGTTACCCGCAGAAGCATTTAAACCTAAACCTCTTTTCGCAAAAGTCTTCCAGATCATACATCGGTTTTCGCCTTTAGTTGTCAACATTTCTGCGGATAAAATTGCATTACGACCGTCTATAAAAGTAGGATTACAAGCCTGTAATTTCAAAGCGTCAGTTACGAGTTGCAGTACTCGTGAGCTTCCACTGTTCATATTAGCAGTCACATCAGAAGAATATCCATATTTTGCAGCATATTGCCAATGTAAATCCCATAGCATTGTTGCCCAGACAAATCCTATCTTGTGTACATCAGGAACAATTTCAGAATCTTCTTCGATTTCCATTCCGTTAGTTTTGCCGTACGTATAATCGTTTATAGAAAAATCGGGAGAATATTTTACAGGTCTTAAACCAGCACCATTTGTTGACTGTCCGCTTGCATAGGTTCCTACACTTCTCGGAATATTTGCATTATCATCAGGGCTATTGGTAAGCATTAATGCAAAAAAATCTGACCAGCCTTCACCCATCTGTTCTTTACTTTGAGATTTTAAAAGGCAGGTGTATCCGTTTCCGGTGAGCCTGTTTGATATTCCATGACCGTATTCGTGGGTGATGATTCCGTTGTCAAAACTTCCGTCGGGAGTGACTGCTGTTGCGGGATCACTTTTTAATGTTACGTTGACTGTAAGTGCGTTACTCAATTGAGTTTTGATATATTCACCTTCACTATTGGTAATCAGAACTGAAGGAATAGTGATTGTAGGATCAGTTCCACCCATAGAAGACGGAAAATTTACAGCAGCAGCATTATTATAGATAATTGCAGCAATTGCTCCTGCATTTTGTGCATTTTTCACTTTCAGAGCAAATGTACATTGCGAACTTCCCCCTCTTTCGATAAGGCCTATTTTTCCTGCTAAAGATCCTGAAGGAAATGCTGTACAGCCATCAATTACTGATGCTAAAGCTACATCTCCGGTAACTCCTGTTCCGCTAAGTTGTGGCCCGAACTGAGCTGGATTGGCTTGTGGAACACGAGGAATAGCCGATAACGGAGAATTATAAAAGAAAAATCTGTTGACTGTAGACCAAAGATACATTTGCATCACAGGCTTGTTTCCATCAGAAGGTGTTGTGAAATTGGCATTATTTAAATCTCCTGAATCCTGACCTTCAGCAATTACATAGTCATTTCCTGCACCACCTTTTCCAAAATTATTCTGTTGAAAATTTCTTGCAGATTCTGTAAATCCGAACTGATAAAAAATATCGTGTACTTTGTTATTAATGTAAAACAAATTGGTAATCGCAGCATTTTGATTAGATACAGGAGTTCCATTGATTGAAAATGGAAAATTGAAATTCCTATTTGCACCGCCATCCGGAGAAAATCCCGGCTGGTTTGAATTTGATGTATCTGCATAAGCAAAAACATTATTTCCTCTCGTGATTGTGTAGTGAGTTGAACCATCAGAATGCCATCCTTCCGGAGATGCAGTTAAATTCCATGGATTGGTAAGAACTGACCTGTTGCCGACGAATGTAGGAGCTTCGATCGGCAACGGAAAAACATTATAAGATGCATTATCCGGTGCAAGTAAATCAGATGATTGAAATTCATTTTTGGAAGATTTATTAAAATATTCATTTGAATGATCATGACCATAAACTCCCGGATGAAAAGTACATGATAAATTAAGATTGTCTTTATTTAAAATATCTCCTGTATTTGCATCAACTAAAATATTCCATGAATTTTTAGATTGCGGTTCGTTAAGGAAAAATTGGTAGGCAAGTTTGAAATTTGAATTTACCTCAACAAAAACTAATTTTTGTTTTGCGAATTTTTTATGATTGGGTTCCGGAGAAGAATTTTCAAGGATAGTATAGCTTTTTATAACATTATTACGTAAAACGTCAGCAATTTTTTCAAGTGCATTTTCTTTACTTAATAGAGCAATATTTGATGTGGAATTATCATAATTTTTCACAAAAGAATCTGAAAAATAAACAATTTTATCATCTTTAATAAGAGCAGTCCCTACTGCATTATAAACAGGATAATCTTTAAATTTTTGCTGAATTTTAATAACCTCTGCTCCCAATGACTTTGATGAATCTATATTATCTATATCAAAATTCATTAAATCTGCTTTTTTAAAATCCTGAATCTGTCTTGTTTGGAAATAATTCGTTATCAGCCTTTTCTGTTGCTGAGAAAACATGAAATAAGGAAGTAAAATAAAAAGTACCAATGCAATTTCAACACTTTTTATTTTAATTTTATTAATAATATGGTGGTTCATGACTTTAGTTATTAATGCTTTATAAAAATATGAACATTTTACGAAATCACGTCTAAAATTTTGTAGAAAGCAATAAGATTTATTGATAATAACTTTCAATAATGTAGTATTAATATTTTATGTACGATTACTCAACAAAAAAGCCACTACTAAGAGTGGCTTCATATTCTAAAAACTACCAGAGATTATTTACCTCCTTCCATTTTCTTTTTAAGTTCTGCTAAAACATCGATATCACCAAGAGTTGATCTTTCTTCGTTGTTTGAAGATGATGATGATGATGTATTAGATCTGTTATTAGATTCTTTTACATTTTTCTTTTCTTCGTCTCTGAAGATACCTGTGTGAGATACCACTACTCTTTTGAATTCTTTGTTGAATTCGATTACTTTGAATTGAGCATCTTCACCTTTTTTGATTTTAGATCCATCTTCTTTCTCTAATAATCTTGAAGGGCAGAAAGCTTCTACTTCAGCATCTTCGAATTGTACAGAAGCACCTTTATCGTGTACTTCTACAGCTTTACCAGCGTGTACAGTTCCTTCAGCATATTTAGTTTCAAATTTATCCCAAGGGTTTTCTGTCAATTGCTTGTGACCTAGAGATAATCTTCTAGCCTGGATGTCTAGTTCTAGAACTATAACATTTAATTTATCACCTACTGCGCAGAATTCTGATGGATGCTTGATTTTCTTAGTCCAAGAAAGGTCTGAGATATAGATCAATCCGTCGATACCTTCTTCCAATTCTACGAATACACCGAAGTTTGTAAAGTTTCTTACAGTTCCAACGTGCTCAGAACCTACCGGATATTTAGCTTCGATATTTTCCCAAGGATCTTTAGATAATTGTTTCATACCTAAAGAGATTTTTCTATCTTCTCTGTCTAAAGTAAGTACTTCAGCTTCCACTTCGTCACCTACTTTTACGAAATCTCCTGCGCTTCTCAAATGAGTAGACCAAGACATTTCAGAAACGTGGATTAATCCTTCTACACCTGGAGCGATCTCAACGAATGCACCATAGTCAGCAAGAACTACTACTTTTCCTTTTACTTTATCGCCAACTTTCATGTCAGCAGAAAGAGCATCCCAAGGATGAGCTTCTAATTGCTTCATACCCAATTGGATTCTTGTTTTCTCATCATCAAAATCAAGGATAACCACTTTCACAGTTTGTCCGTCTTCTAAGATTTCAGATGGATGGTTCACTCTAGACCAAGAAAGGTCTGTAATGTGGATCAATCCGTCTACACCTCCAAGATCTACGAATACACCGTAAGAAGTAATATTCTTAACAGTACCTTCAAGAACNTGACCTTTTTCAAGCTGNGCGATGATTTCTTTTTTCTGACCTTCGATATCTGCTTCGATCAATGCTTTGTGAGATACNACTACGTTTTTGAACTCAGGGTTGATTTTCACAACTTTGAACTCCATAGTTTTACCTACGAACTGATCGTAATCTTTAATTGGCTTAACGTCGATTTGAGAACCTGGTAAGAATGCTTCGATACCGTGTACGTCAACGATCATCCCTCCTTTAGTTCTAGATTTTACAAAACCGTTTACGATTTCTCCAGTTTCGTGAAGTTCGTTTACTCTATCCCAAGCTTTAAGCGTTCTAGCTTTTCTGTGAGATAATTGTAACTGTCCTGTTTTGTCTTCTCTTCTGTCTACCATTACTTCAACATCATCACCTACTTTAAGGCCTGGGTTGTAACGGAATTCGTTAAGAGAAATAACACCTTCAGATTTGAAATCGATGTCTACGATAGCTTCTTTGTCAGTCAATCTTACAACTTTACCAGTGATAACGTCGTTATCATTTAAGCTGCTAAGAGATCCGTTATAGATTTCTTCTAGATCGCTTTTTTCTTTTCTAGCATCTGCATCAAGACCAGATTCGAAAGAATCCCAGTCAAATTGTTCTGGTGCTACGTTTTGGTTAAGAATAACCTCTGCTGAATTTGTCTCTTTTGACATTTTCTAATAAAATTTGTATTCCTATTCTTACAGACTTTGGCTTTGCTGTGAATCCTGAAAAATATGGAAGTCGTTAATTGTTAATGTTTTACTTCGCCGAAAGTACGTTCACAAAAGTGAGTGCAAAATTACGAAAAAATTTAATTATGACAATACTTTTTTATATTATTGTTTTATATTTTAAGCTTCTATTTATCAGATATTTATAATTCAGCTTAATTACACTCTCAAAGCATTGATACCTACAAGAGAATTAGCATCTAATAATATTTGTAAAGTTTTGTACGTACTTATAAATAGATTATTCAAAGGTTTTTGACGAGCCATCCAGTAGAATATTAAGCTCAGAAAGTTCCTCATCTGTCAAATCTCTCCATTTCCCTAAAGGAAGATCAAGTTTGATATTCATGATTCTAATACGCTTCAGTTTTTTCACTTCATAACCAAGAAATTCGCACATTCTTCTGATCTGTCTGTTCAAACCTTGTGTCAAAACAATACGGAAAGTCATATCATCAATTCTCTCCACCTCGCATTTTTTGGTAACGGTATCCAAAATAGGAACGCCGTTTCGCATTTTTTCGAGGAATTTTGTATTGAGCGGTTTATCAACTCTTACCAAATATTCTTTTTCGTGATTGTTTTTTCCTCTAAGAATTTTATTGACGATGTCACCGTCATTCGTCAATAATATCAAACCCTCACTAGGTTTATCTAATCTTCCGATGGGAAAAATTCTTTTTGGATGGTTAATATATTCAATGATATTATCAATCTCACGCTTTGTATCTGTAGTACAAACAATCCCAACGGGCTTGTTGAAAGCAATATAAATAGGTTTATCTTCAGAATCACGAATGGGTTTTCCGTCAACTTCCACCACGTCTTCATCAGATATTTTCGTTCCCATTTCGGGTACTTTACCATTGATCGTTATTCTTCCTTCCTCCAAAAGTTTGTCTGCAGCTCTTCTTGAGCAGAAACCAACTTCCGATAGATATTTGTTGATACGTGTTTTTTCCATTAGTCTATTCCTTCTACTGTGTAATTTTTATTACTGAAAATCGTGATTCCATAGCTTATTCCTATAAATACAGCACCTGTATTTCCAAGCTGGGCTCCTTCCAAAAATAAACCTCCCTCCTGGCTAAGTCTTTTTGAATAAGAAACCTGAATACCTGCTTTTAAGCTCCAGAAATCAGCATTTGAAACAACCGACTTATTAAATTGTCTACCATAGGTAAGATCAATAAAAAAAGCTTCGTCTCCCGGATTAAAAATAACTTTTGGCTGAATCATCCAGTACATTAAATGAAAATTGGGATCTATGTAACTATATTTTAATCCGGTACCGATTGCAAAGTTAGGAAGAAATTGATAACCGCCGATTGCCGAAATTCCGTACATATATTTGTTAGGAAGATAAGGCGCAATATTTTGTTGATAGTCGTAAGAATCTTTGTTCTGATTGTCTTTAATACTATTACCTAAATTATATCCTACGTTCAATGAAGGATTAAAATAGAAATTCATTTTCGGTTTTTTCGATTGATCTACCTGCGAAAATGATTGTAATGAAATCAATAAAAATGATATTAATAATAAATTTCTGATCATAAATTTTCAAATTTATATTCGTTTTCTAAAAAATCTGTCGTTGCATGTTCTACGTTGTAGTCTCCGATTTTTGTTCTTCTCAATTGTGTTAAATAAGCACCAACCCCTAATTCTTGACCAATATCGTGAGCCAGACTTCTAATGTAAGTTCCTTTCGAACAACCAACAGTAAAACTTACCAAAGGAAAATTGATTTTTACATCTTTTATATAAGTAATTGTAGTTTTTCTGGATTTCATTTCTATCTCCTGCCCTGCTCTAGCCATATCATAAGCTCTTTTACCATCTATTTTGATGGCAGAGAAAATCGGTGGCGTCTGTTCGATTTCACCTAAAAATTTTTCTAAAGCTTCTTTTACGTTTGTTTCTGTGATATTCGAAATATCCTGTTGAAGAATTTCAGGTTTTTCGGTATCATAAGATTCTGTCTGTGCTCCGACTTTTATCTCCGTCCAATATTCTTTGGGAGCGTCCTGTATTTCCGGAATTTTTTTTGTGAATTTTCCGGTACAGACAATCAAAAGACCGGTCGCTCTCGGATCTAAAGTTCCTGCATGACCGATTTTAAATTTTTTCGGAAGGCCAAACTCACTTTTGAGTTTGTATTTCATTTTATTGACCGCCTGAAAAGAAGTCCAGTTCAGAGGTTTATCTAAAAGAAAGATGTGTCCTTCGAGAAGTTGTTCTGCTGTCATTTTGAGTTGCTTGAGTTAAAAAGTTATCAGTTGATTAGTTATTTAGTACATAAATTCTATGCCTTTACGCGTTAAATCTCTCGCAGCCCGACTTGAACGGAGCTCTTTTTGCTGGAGCGAAGCGCAGGCAAAAAAGCGGGAGTGGAAGGCATAAATGAGAAAAAGCAAAGCTTTATCGAAGTTTACGAACGAAGTTCTTAGCTGCCCTAAAAGTTATTTAAACCAATAAAAATAAACCAACAAAGCAATTCCGACAATAATTCTGTACCATCCCCAAGGTTTGAAACCATATTTATTCAGAACACCGATGAATGCTTTGATTGCGATAAGTGCTGTGATAAATGCTACAATATTCCCAACGATAAATATCATGATGTGATCTTTAGATTCAAGAATCATCTCATATCCTTTCATTGGATTTGCAGTTTCTTTACCCCAGGTTTTTACAAAAACTGAATATACCGTTACTGCCAACATTGTAGGAACAGCGAGGAAGAAAGAAAATTCTGCCGCTGCCTTTCTTGTCAAACCCTGTGTCATTCCACCAATGATAGAAGCTGCACTTCTACTCGTTCCGGGCATCATTGCAAGACATTGCCAAAAACCGATGATTACTGCTTTTTTTATAGACAATTCTTTTTCGTCATGAATGACAGGATTTTTGAACCACTTATCCGCAAATAGCAGAACTACACCACCAATAACCAAAACTGACGAAATTGCAATCTGATTTCCTAAAACTGCCTCAATTTTGTCATCAAAAATATATCCTAAAACCAAAGCCGGAATAACAGCAAAACCCAATTTGAAATAAAACTGAAGATTTTTCAGGTCAAAAAACTTTTTCCAATATGCTATTACAACGGATAAAATTGCCCCAAACTGTATGGAAACCTGAAACATTTTAAGAAACTCTGTTTCTTCCAAGCCCATCAAATTGGCTGCAAAACCCATATGAGCGGTTGACGAAATCGGTAAATATTCTGTAAGTCCTTCTACAATCGCAATGATAATTGCTTTGATTAAATCCATTTTTCTTTATTAAAAATTAAAAGATTAAAAAGATTAAAAGATTCAAATTGCATTCAAATCTTTTAACTCTTTAATCTTTATGTCTAAAGTTTTTATTTTCTTTTCAGGATCGCATAAATTTCAATAACGAAACCAATTACAATTAATAATGGTGCGATTCTTATTCTTCTGATTGAAAATATACCGTCGTTCCATGAATTCGGATCTAATTTTCCATCAACTGTATTCGCATCTGGTCCCATCATTAAAAGGAAACCGACAACGATACAAGCTAAACCGATAAGCATCCATTTGTAGTTTTCTTTTCCGAAATAGAAAGCCTGTTTTTCTGAAACTTCTCTTTCCGTCCCAAAATCTGACGCGGAAAATTTATGTGTTTTTTTGCCCATTTTTTTAAGAATAATATAAGTCGTCAACATTTGATCTCAAGAATCTCCAAGTTGCAACGATTGTACTTAATATTGTAATGAAAATACCTACTCCGAAAATCAAAAGAACTAACCAGAAATATTGGTTGGTATCTTGTACAAAAGGAGTTTTTATAGTAGTTGTAAAATAATACCAAAGTCCTGACAATGCTAAAAGTGCCAATACAGCTCCTAACAAACCAAGAATCAAAGCTTCTTTGATGAATGGAGTTAAGATAAATCTTCTTTTCGCACCTACAAGCTGCATGGTTTTAATGATAAATCTCTTTGAGAAAACTTTTAGTCTGATTGAATTGTTAATTAAAACAATTGCCAAAACTAAAAACAGAACGCAAAATGCCAAAATCCATTTTAAAATTTTATTTAGTTTATCGTAAATCTTCTGAGAATCTGAATCGTTTTTCACATCTACAATTCCGGGAACCGATTTGATCTGAGATAAAACTGCACCGATTTTGGTTGAGTCTGTATATTCAGGTTTTAAGGCAATTTCTACAGAAGCAGGGAAAATATCGTCTTCAAAAAGCGCTTCACTATTTACACCTAAACTTTTTTTAGCCTCTGCTGAAGCCATTTTCTTAGAAATATATGTGGTACGCTTTACAGACTCCAATTTTTGAATTTGCTGAACTGCTTCCGCTTCCTGCTTTACAATTCTGGCAGAATCTTTTACATCATAATTTTCGTCAAAGTACGCGTTTACAACAAGTTGCTCTTTCAGATAGTCAGAGTATTTCTGTGCATTGATCAAAATTAAACCCATTAATCCCAACAAAAATAACACAAGGGCAATACTTATTACAACAGTAATATTGCTAGACCGAAGCCTTTTCTTATTAAACTCTTCTACAGATTTCGCCATTAATATTAAAATTTTTGGCTAAAATAGAAAAATTCTACCGAAATTTGGAACGAATAAGAGAAAATCATTGTTAACGAAATCATAAATAAACTTTGAGTGTAAGAGCAAAAAAACATCTGGGTCAACACTTTTTGACGGATGAAAACATCGCAAAAAATATTGTAGAAGGCTTAAGTTACGAAAACTACAACAACGTCATGGAAGTGGGACCTGGAATGGGTGTGCTTACCAAATATCTTTTGGATAAAGAACAGACCATTTATCTGGCTGAAATTGATACAGAATCTATAGATTATCTTAAAAAAAATTATGCTAAAGCTACAGAAGAAACCTTCGTAGGAGATTTCCTGAAGCAGGATTTTAACTTTATTAATAATGAGCAAATTGCCATAATCGGTAATTTTCCATATAATATTTCGTCACAGATTTTATTTAAAATCATTGACTATTATCAGATTGTTCCTGAGATGGTAGGAATGTTCCAAAAGGAAGTTGCCGAAAGAACTGCTGCTGTTCCGAGAACTAAAGATTACGGAATTTTGTCTGTTTTGGTACAGGCTTATTATGATGTAACTTATCTTTTTACAGTGCATGAAAATGTGTTTAATCCACCACCGAAAGTAAAATCCGGTGTTATCAGACTGACGAGAAATCCGAAAGAAGGTCTTGCAGGAAATGAAGTTCTTTTTAAACAGATCGTAAAAGCCGGTTTCGGACAAAGAAGAAAAAAATTATCCAACTCATGGAAAGTTCTGAATATTCCTGAAGCCTTAAAAACTCACGAATTTATGGATAAAAGAGCTGAAGAATTAAGTGTAGAAGATTTTATTCACTTCACTCAACTTTGGAAAGAAAATCAATAAACAGCAATTCATTTAATGATTTTAGCATAACATAACAAAATAGCCTTTCAGATTTGAAAGGCTATTTTTATTGATATCTGTTTTAAGATTATTCTCTGTTTTTCAACATGATCCATCCAGATCTGTTCATTTGTACTTTAGACTTCTTGTACTCGAAGTTGAATTTGTACCAATATGTTGCTGTTGGTAGTCTTTTTCCTGATACAGTTCCATCCCAGATTGGTCTTTCTTTTGAGAATCTGAAAATCTCAACACCATATCTGTCATAGATTGATCCTGTGAAATTATTGAAGTCTTTCAGGTTAGTAAGATCCAATACATCATTCACACCATCCTGATTTGGAGTAATGACATTGTTAATTGCCAATGTAAAGAATTCAACTGCCCCCACACAACTTGTCCCTTTTATTCTCACCTGAACGTTGTATGTCGTATTATCCGTAAGATTGGTAAATACATTAGAATCCTGCCAATTGATCCCATCAACAGAATACTCTAACGTTCCGTAAATATTATTTATGGAAGGATTGGTAGCAATCGCTGTCAACGTATTGTTTTCGTAACTAAGATTGGTAAAGAACGGTGATGATGCACCATGTACTTTAACCGTGAAAAGTTTCTGACAAATACCATTATTAATTGTTACGGTATAAATTCCTAACTGAGTTGCTACAATGGTCTGAGTTTCTGCACCCGTATTCCAAACGTAAGAATAATTGGTTCCCGCTCCTGCATCTAAAACGATTGTATCACCAATACACATTTCTACATCCAATAAAGGTGAAGTGATTTCCGGTACAACCTCAACAGTAATTTTTGCAGGTAAAAGAGATTGACATCCTTTTGCTCCGATTGCATAAACAGTAAATGTTGTGGTCTGATAAACAGGAATAGTTTGGGTATTGCCATTTCCGGTAAAATTATCCCACAAATAAGTTACTCCACCGGTAGCGGTAAGCGTCACAGATTCACCAGGGCATACTCTGATTCTTGAAGAGGTAAGTCCTGCAATTGGGGTAACTTCTCTAATTAGCGTTAACTTAATAGTCTTACTACAGAAACCTCCGTCTGAAACTACCACATATAAAATCTGTCCGTCTGTTCCATTATAATTGGCTGGATTTTGAATAAAATTAGCATTTTGAGCTATTGCATCTGCCTGATTTACATAAAACCTGAAAACAGCATTTGGTGTTGGACTTATTAATGGTTTTGCATTATTTAAATCAAATGTTGTAATATCCGGCGTACTACACAGTCGGAATGACGAATCCTGAGCTAAAGGTGTAGTTCCACCGTTAATTTTAATCGAAGCTGAACCAGGACAAGGATTTCCAGGAACACTTACTTCAATTTTATAAGTTCCGGGTTGTATTGCTGTAATAGAATTAGTATTTGCTCCAGGTATTACGGCTCCGTTCAGAAACCACTGGTATACTAAATTTGGACCGCTTGTAGAAGCTGTAATTACTTGTGGTACATTGTCGCATACATTGATCTCTTCAGGTAATGTTGCACCTGCTGGATCTAACAGCTTTACTCCTATATCAAAAGATCCGGCTTCTAAGAAAACAGCAGAATCATGAGTTCCGTCATTATCATCAGCCATAACCATCTTAATATGGTAAGATTGCCCCGGTATTACAGTTGCAGAAGCTGTTAGAGGAACCGTTCTTCCAAAAAGGTTGGTTTGGTTATTAGGGGATGATGTCTCATAATATTGTGCATTAATTGGACCACAAGTAAAACTTGCAGGTACAATATTGGTGGCAGTAACAAGTCCCGCACCACCCGGTAAAACAGCTAGATTGGTATATGTACTTCCTGGTGTATTAGGCTTTAATAAAAGAGCAAAAGCATCTTCATACCCTGAACAAGGGAATCCACCATCATACTCTTCTGAAGCAAAAATGTAATTAAACTTCATTTGTGTACTCGTTGGAACGAAATCGAACTCTAAAACAACCGCATCTTCCAAATCAAGTGTACTCCCTGCTAAAGCGGTTTCCAAATCGGTATCAGTACCGGTAGTAAGATCAACTCCAAGTTGTCCTTCAGGGTTATTTCCTGCCAGACGTGCTGTACCTGTTGTCAGTACAATACCTTCAGTAAAGGGAAAATTTGAAGTTCCTTTGTTAAAATATCCCCAAAACCTTTCAGTATTGGACACCTGTTGATTAGGTGAAATTGAAACATTTGTAATATTTGGCGTACCGCAATTAGATGTCGTTCCTACCAGTACATCTATCACCAATTGTGATGGTGTAAAAGTAGATGCCGGATAAGGAGGTACATTTACATCTATTAAATTACCAGCCTTAGCTGACGACGATGGAACCGTATTTTTTGCTGATTCCAATCTTTTTTGCTTTACTGTTTGCCCATAAGAAAAGGTACTGACAAGGAATAATAAAAACAGCAGTAGATATCTCTTCATAATAATTTTTGTTTCAACAAATTTAGTTTTTTTTTACATAAATGCCATTAATAACTCATATTTTTAACATAAAAAAGTCTTCCAAGCGGAAGACTTTAAATTTTATTTAATTTCTATTTTTAAGTAAAATCCAGCCTGATTTTAATTCGAGCTTTTTACTTGCAGGATTTTCCCATTGAACTCTATACCAATATGTTGCGGTTGGCAAGTTTATTCCTTTTAGTGAACCATCCCATCTCACATTAGATTTATCGGCTTTAAATAATTCCGCTCCGTATCTGTCAAAAATTGATGCCGCAAAACTTTTGTAATTACTGATTCCGCTAAAGTCTATATAATCGTTCACACCATCACTATTCGGAGTAATTGCATTACTTATAACAAATGTAAAATACTGCAATGAATTACCACATTTCGCATCTTTTACTTTTACAAAAATAGTATAATTGGTATTGTTTAAAACATTATAAAATATGTTAGACGGCTGCCAAGTAATACCTCCATCAATTGAGTATTCTAAAACTCCGCCCGTAGGATTTGTTGCCGAAATTGTAAGTACATTATTTTCAAACACGACATTCGTAAACTGAGGAAGATCAGGATTAATCAACTGTGCAGTAAATAATTTTGAACAAGTTCCGTTACTGATTGTTACAGAATATGATCCCGGAACATTGGTTGAGATCGTCTGCGTAGTCGCACCGGTACTCCACAAATAAGTATAATTTGGTCCTGCTCCCGCATCTAAGATTCCATTATCACCGGCACAGGCGTATACATCTTGTAATGTAGAAACAATTGCAGGAACAACTTCTATGGTTATAGTTGCAGGAGTATTAGATACACAACCATTTCCTCCTAATGCAAATACTGAATAAGTTGTAGTAACGGAAGGAGTAACAACCTGAGTGTTGCCATTTCCTGTAAGACCTACCCAATTATATGTAAACCCTCCACTTGCAGTCAATGTTACAGATTCACCTGCACATATTTTACTTTTTGAAGCAGCAACAATAGCGGTTGGTGGTCCTACAACAATTGTAATAGTGGCAGGATTAGCAGAGATACAACCATTTGCTCCTACTGCGAAAACAGTATAAGTTGTATTTGTAGTTGGAGAAACTGTTTGTGTTGATCCATTTCCCGTAAGACCATTACCCCAATTATACGTTGCACCCCCTGAAGCTGTCAAAGTAACAGATTCTCCGGGACAGATTTGCTGGAATGTAGATGTTAAATTTGCTACCGGTAAAACTTTATCCTGAATAACTGTTACAGTTGCTGTAAATGTACAAGTTAAATTTGCTGGTTGTGTTACATTAGTAACCGTTAAAGTATATGTTCCTGCTGCATTAACGACAGGGCTTAAAGTATTTCCTCCTGAAACAATATTTCCTCCTGTAGTCGTCCATGAAATTGCAGAGCCTGCCGGTATTACCGATGCTGAAGCATTTAAAGTTACCTGAGCCGTTGTACAGGTAATAGTTTGAGGAGCAGCAATCGTCAATGTTGTAGCTGCTGTGGTTAATAACTGAAGTGTTACAACATACTTACATCCACCGTTGCTAACCAAAACATAAATCGTTTGATTTCCTGGACTTTGAAATGTAGTAGGTGTTGTAATGTTGCTTGTATTTCCTGCATTTGCATCTGCCTGATTGACATAATATGTAAATGTAATACCCGACGTAGCTGTGGTTATCTGGCTTTGAGCAGATGTAAGATCATAAGTAATATTTCCCTGTTGGTAACATTTTAAAAGACTTGCATTTTGAGCGGTAAAAGGTTGCGAAACCTGAATCGTAATAGTTGCCGGAGAAGTTGATACACATCCGTTTGCTCCAACTGCTGTTACAGAATATGTTGTAGTTGTGGCTGGAGTTACAGTTTGAGTTGCTCCATTACCTGTGAGAGCTGTCCAATTATAAGTTGTACCTCCTGTTGCCGTTAAAGTGACAGATTCTCCTGCACAAATGATTAGTTTATTAGCTGTAAGTCCTGTTGCTGGTGGTGCGCTGTCTCCCACTACAGTTACATTGGCTGTTGCTGTACAGGTAACATTTCCTGCGAAAGTATTCGAAATCGTCAGTGTATATGTTCCAGCCGCATTGACGACAGGATTTAAAGTTGTGCCACCTGATACAATATTTCCTCCCGTAGTTGTCCATGCAAATGTAGAACCTGTAGGATAAACTGAGGCTGAAGCATTTAATGTAACCTGAGTATTTGTACACGTTAATGTAGCAGGTGTTGCTATTGTTGGTGTGATTTCTGCCGCTTTCACTAATTGTAACTGTGCAACTTTGGAACAGAATCCGCTTTTTACTAAAACGTAGATAGTCTGATTTCCTGCGCTTGAGAAAGTGGTCGGTGAAGCAATTGTACTTGTATTTCCTGCATTGGCATCTGCCTGATTTAAATAATATGAGAATGTAGCGCCTGGTGTTGTACTTATTGAAGCCTGAGCTGATGTCAAGTTAAAAGTTGCATTTCCGGCAGTATAACAACTTGTCAATGTAGCATTTTGTACTGTTGGTGATGTTCCGCCAACAATCGTTATGGTAGCTTTACCCGGACAAGAATTTCCCGGAATCGTCACTTCTACAGAATAAACACCCGGTTGCGTTGCTGTGTAAGAAGCATTTGTTGCTCCTGGTATCGGGTTGGTTCCTAAAAACCACTGATAGGTTGCATTTGGAATCTGAGTTGATGCTGTAAAAGTCTGAGGTTCATTATCACAAACATTGATTGATGCCGGAAGCTGAACTCCTGTTGGTCCCAAAATCTGAACACCTATATCAAAAGAACCAGCTTCTAAGAAAACACCAGAATCGAAAGCCGCATCCTGATAATCTGCTAAAACCATTTTAAAGTGATAAGTCTCACCAGGAATAACTGTCGCTTTAGCAGTAAGGGGAACTGTTCTTCCACTAAAATTTGTTTCTATTGCTGTTGTATTATATCCTGCAAAATAGGCTGCATTAGATGCTCCACAAGCTAATGGTGATCCGTCAAATTCATTAGCCGGATGAATATTGGTAACACTTACAGGTGTACCATTTGGTAAAACTGCTAAATTAGTATAAGTAGGATCAGTCGATTTTTTCAACAATAGAGCAAAACCATCACCGATGGTACAAGGGTAGTTGTTTTCATACTCTTCAGAAGCGAATAAATATCTAAACGTAACTTCGGTGGAACTAGGAACAAAGTCAAACTCAATATATGTAGCATCTTTTAAATTTCCGTTTGAAATTCCTAAAGCCGTTGCCAAATCAATATCTCCCTGTACAGGAACACCGTCACTTAGCTCACCTGCCTGAAAAACATTCCCGGCTTTTCTTGCATGTCCGGTAGTTAATATAATACCTTTATCAAAAGGAAAGTTGGTTGTACCTTTATTAAAAAACCCCCACGTTCTTGCCTGATTACTTACTGCTAAATTTGGTGATACAACAACATTCGTTACATTAGCTGTGGAACACGTAGATCCACCGGCAATAAGAACATCTTTCACCAACTGCGTAATGCTGTAAGAAGATTCGGGATAATTAGTTGTATTTACATCTATAAAAGCGCCCGCTTTCATTGTTTGAGAAGAAGCTTTCTGCATACTTTTACCTCTTTCTCTAGTCTGAGAAAATGTAAAATTTCCAATAAGAACTAAAAACA
>Ga0065714_10064778_pt1 | contig 19216 bp, 17 predicted proteins | sample MisRhiReplicate2_FD_59101 | JGI IMG/M metagenome (GOLD analysis project Ga0065714, IMG submission 59101) | Miscanthus rhizosphere microbial communities from Kellogg Biological Station, MSU, sample Rhizosphere Soil Replicate 2: eDNA_1 v2... | ecosystem: Host-associated > Plants > Roots >...
GTCCATGAATGCGCTCGCCGCCGGCGGCGACCCGTGGCGCTCGCTCAGGTTCGGCCCGGCCTACGACCGTGACGCAATCGAGCAGGCGACCAACCCGGGTTTCTTCTCGAAGGCGTGGGACTTCATCCGTGGCGACACCAATGACGCCGCGCCAGAACCTGCCGGCGACGCACAGCCGGCCGAACCGGTCAAGACCAGCGGCGGCGTGCCGAGCGGCGAGACTGTCTTGCGTGTGATCAGCCTCTTGAATGGGGCGACACCGGAGGAAGAAGCTGATATTGCTTCGCGCTACGGGCAGGCAGCTGTGGACGCTGCCAAGCGTAAGACAGCAGCCGGCACGCAGGGTGAAGACGACAGTGAATAGTCCGTTCCAGCCGAAGAAGCTCAACGTCCCCGGTCTGATGACCGACGACGCCATCAACGAAAGCCTGAAGCAGTTCGCCAGTCAGGGCAATGCGCTGCAGACTGCGGCGCCGCCGCCGTCCAGCGCCGTCGACATGGCCGACAAAATCCAGAACGACTACCTGAAGGCGCCGACGCCTTCGATGCGCGGTGCCGTCACCGCTGCCCTGCCCGGCCCGCTCGGCCTGCTGGCCGGCGCCGTCGGTGACGTCGCCAACGCTGGTGCCCCGCCGCCGGCTCCGGTCGACCCGCAGCAGCGCGCTGTCGACGTGCGCTCCGACATCCTGTCCTCGATCCCGGCGCCGAAGCCGCTGAGCTGGCTGGCCGAGCAGGGCGCGCTGTCGCCTGAGCAAAGCCAAGCCGAAGCCGATAGCCGGCTGAAGGAGACGCAGAACGTCATTGCGGCCGACAAGGCCAGCCGCGACTTCATCCAGCAGCGCATGGAGGGTATGAGCGAGGAAGAGATCGCCGCGTCGATCCCCGGCTACTCCAGCCCCGTGCCGCTGCCGTCCGAGGGTGCGCCGGTCGCTGCGCTCAAGCTGACGCCGCAGGAGCAGACGCTCTACCAGCACCACATCGACAACATCAAGAACGAGAAATTCGTCAGAAACCCCGACAACAGTATCTCTACAGTCTACCAGACCAGCGTCGATATTCAGGGCAAGACCTACAACTTTCCGACCGTGTGGGACGGCAAGATACTGCCGCCGCACGAGGCGGTGCAGCGCGCGCTGAAGGAAAAGCCGCTCGACCAGTGGCCGTCGTACAAGGACCCGGCGGAAGCCGAGGCTCGCTACGGCCAGATGCATGAGGTCATGGCACCCGACGTCGCCGGTCTGGAGAAAGGGCCTACGCCGCGAGAGCAGGCGCAAGCCAAGATGGAGAAGAACAATCAGGACGCCATCGCCGCGACCAAGGACCCGTCCTTGCAGCCGAAGCAGGCGTGGTGGCTTGACGCCATCCAGACCGGCGTCAAGGGCGCCATCCAGCTGGGCACAGGCACAGCCAGCGGCGCGCTTATAGCCACCGAGGGCCTGCGCGACGCCAGCGGTATCGACCTGATTACAGGTGGGGGGCGTTCTAACATGCGCGCGTGGGTCGACACTGTCGACGCCACGCTCGACAAGATGATGCCGGGCGACAAGGCGCGCTCGAAGGACTTCGTTCACCAGCTGTCGCAGGGCACCGGCTCGATGGTCGGCTTCATGTTGGCCGGCTATGTCGGTGCCGCCTTCGGCTTCCCGGTCAAGGCGACCACCGCCACGATCGGTGCGCTGTCGTCCGGCGATCAGGGTTTCAAGGACGCCGAGCGCTTCAACGCCACAGCGACGCAGAAGTATCTGGCGTTCATCGCCAACGGCGCGCTCGGTGTGACCGAGGCGATCCCGCTCGACCGCATGTTCATGCGTGCCGAGGCGATGACCGGCGGTCTTGTTAGCCGGATGCTGGCGCACACCTTCGCCGGCTCGGCAGAGGAGTTCACGCAGGAGTTCGGTCAGGCCGTCGGGCAGGACGTTGTCGCCCGTCTGCTCTACGACGAGAAGCGAAAGTTCGAGCTGGGCAACTACCTGCAGCAGGGCATCATCGGCGGCCTCACCGGCGGCCTCGTCGGCGCGGCGACCACCGTCCTGCACGAGACCGGCGTGTCGACGCAGCCGGCGCCGCCTGAGCCGATCGACATCGAAGGCTTTGCCCAGTCGGTCATCGACGACATGCAGGCGCAGCTCGACAAGCTGCCGGACGTGCAGGAGCCGGTCGAGCCGCTGGCCAATGTCGTGCCGCCGGAACCGGCCGCACCGACGCAAGTCATTCAGGGCCCGGGCGGCACGATCCCGGTCAACGCAAACGGACAGTTTGAGGCGCACCATGAAAGCGGACAACAGCTCGAGACTATCGACCCTGCTAAGCGCGGTACTGGCCCCCTACGTGGTGGGGAACGTAACCGGCTATTCGGACCTGATGCTGTTGACCGCTCTTATTTCGGTGTCGGAGACCCCAACTTCACCCGGCCGAAAGGGCAGCTCTATAAGCTCGACACGGACCCGTATCACGGCGAGGGGCTAGGCCCGTTCCGCCACACGGTCGAGGCTGACCCGAAGACGATCTACAACTGGTTCGAAGACCCGCTGAACCTGAAGAGCCAGCTCGACCGCTCGACGCCTGCCAGCGAGCAAGTGACGCGCTACGAGAAGCTCATCAAGGACGCCGGCTTCAAGGGCGTCTACTTCTCGGAGAGCCCGCTCGGGCAGGTCGCCGCGATGTTCGAAGCGACCAAACCGAGCAAGGTCATCGACGCGCGCTACGGCCTACCGCCAGCAGAGATCGCCACACCACAGGATTTTTCTGCAGAAAAACTTACGCCGAAAACTTTCTCGGAGAAGGGCGGCTGGGCTGTCGTAACGGCGACGCAAGAAGCTCAGGGCGACGCCAGCGCGCCGGCCAACATCGCCGCCAACGACAAGCTCCGCAAGGAGCTCACGAAGAAAGGCATCAAGTTTCAGGAGGTCGGCGGCACCTACCAAGGCGCTGATCAGGGCAAGAGCTTCCTCGTCTTCATGCCGGAGAAGGCCGCGGTCGCGCTCGGCAAGAAGTACAAGCAGGAGAGTGTGCTCACCCGCAAGGGGCTGGAGTACAGCGACGGTCGGCTCGTGCCGGCGATCCCGGGCCAGACCGTAGTCGGCGACAAGGCCAAGGCGAATGACTTCTTCTCGACGCTGCCGAATGGGCAGGCGTTCTCGGTCGGTCTCGACTTCGGCGCGCAGGACGCCGCCGACGCGCCCGGCGACATCCTCGCCCGCATCGAGACGCCTGAGCGTGTCAAGCAGCTGACGCAGCAAATCCCGGGCCTGAAGGGCGCGCTGCGCTACCTCTCGCCGGACGAGCAGGCCAAGCTGAAGAAGCAGAACGCCGCCGAGATCGTGAAGATGTTCACGGAGCTGCCGGACGCCAAGGAGATGGCAGCTGTCGCCTTCGCTGGCCGCGCCAAGCGGGGCTGGTATGACCGCTCGGCCAAGGCGCTCGTCAACATCTTCGGCCTGCAGGACGCCCCGCGCTTTGCCGGCTTGCTGGCGGCGCTGTCGCCGCAGACATCGGTCGAGAGCAACGCTATCAATGCGCTGCAGACGTGGACCAACTGGACCAAGGCTGGGCGGCCGACCGACGAAGCGTCGATCCGCCGCATCCTCGGTCAGAGCGTCATGGGCGGCAAGGGCGAGGGCAGCGTGCTGCCGGCGTGGATCAACAACTCCGTCACGGCGCTGAGCGCTGCCGATCCGCACTCGATCCAGCTGTCCGGCCCGAAGGTCGACAGCTTCATGAAGAACCTGCAGGGCAAGGTCAACGAGGTCACCAACGACGCATGGATGGCCAACTTCGCCAACGTCGACCAGACACTGTTCCGCAAGACCGGCCCGGCCCCGGGCAAGGGCGCCGGCTACATCGCGATGAACGCTGTCGTTCGCAAGGCAGCCGACGTCGCAACCAAGATGACCGGCGAGACGTGGACCCCTGCCGAAATTCAGGAGACCGTCTGGTCGTGGGCCAAGACGCTGTACGAGAAGGCCTCGGCTGCCGGCGAGAACCGCACGGCTGCCGAGATCGTAGCAGCCGGCGACATGACAGCGGAGGAGATCGGTGCTACACCGGACTTCGCCTCGCTGTTCGTCAGCGGGGTCTATCGCAACATCCTCGAGAAGGGCGGCTTTAATGTCGACGCCATTGCAGCAAGCAGCGGAAAATCTGATGGAGCAGATGCAGCTCGAAGCAACCCAAGCTCGGCAGAAGGATCAGGCCTTGCTCAAGGTGATCTCGACCGGGCTCTTGGACGAGCCGCTCGGCGTCTCGACGACCTCCGTAAACGGCGGCAAGCAGCCGAGCAAGACACAAGCGTAACCACCGACGAGACCTTCTTCCCTGACACTGGCGAGGCAGTCGCTGCGCGCCAAGGCGAGCTGGACCAGCTGACCGACGAGGACCGCGCGTTCCTCGACGAAGGCTTGCTCGCCAATACACCGAAGCAGCCGCAGATCACCAACAACGCCGACCTCGCCCGCCCAGCCGGCGGCGTTGAAGGCAAGGCCGCTGCAGCCGGCGAGCTGTCCGACGTCAACCTTGCCAAGATCGGCCGTAACTTCACCAAGCTGATGGGCTCGACCGTGCGGCAGGGCCGCATCACGGCGAAGGGCAAGGTCGACGGCCAGACCGTCAAGGCCAGCGCCCAGTACGACCGCAAGCAGGACGTGATCCGCACTGGCACGACGGGCGACGTGAGCTCTCTCGTTCACGAGGGCGGCCACGATCTCTACTTCAACGCCGGCCCGCAGCTGCAGCAGTTCGTCACGGCCAACGACGTCGCCCTGATGAAGGTCGCCACCGACCTATACGGCGGTGACACCAACACCATGCCGAAGAGCACGCACATTGCCGAGGGCTTTGCCGAGTTCTTCCGGGTCTACACGCTTAATCGCGCCTACGCCGAGAACCACTACGGCACGCTGGTCTCAGCCTTCGACAGCGTGCTCGACAGGGACGCGCCGCAGCTGAAGAAGGGCCTTGCTCTCGTCGGCCAGCAATACGGCGCGTGGATGCAGATGCCGTCGGCGCAGGTCCTGCGCAACATGATCGTCTCCGGCAAGAACGAAGGCGCGCTCAACGCGGCCATGAAAGACCTTGCCGAAGGCGGTTTCCAGACGTGGATGCATGAGTATGCCCGCCGTGCCGTCGACGCCAGCGTCAACCGCTTCGCCTCGCTCGCCGATCTCGTCACTCAGATCAAGAACATCGGCGAGGCGAACACCGGCAAGGCGCTAGACGTGAAGCGCAGCGAAGACCCTGTCGTGCTGCAGCGCCTCGCCTCGAACACTGGCGCCCGCGCGCAAGTGCAGCTCACCGACGGCGTCATGGGTTACAACTCGACGGCGCCGATGACGCGCTCGCTGCGCGAGGCAATGCTGCGCTACCACGGCAAGAAGGCCGACCAGAACCTGTTCTCCATCGACCCGGTGCGGCAGCAGGACTTTGCCGCCTACCTCGTGGCGCTGCGCGGCATCGACGAGTTCCGCCGCAAGGCAGAGGGCAAGATCGAACGCGACCCGCTAGGCGACAAGGTCCACCTCGACGAGCTCAGCCAGACCGTCAAGCAGCTGGAAAGCCAGTACGGCACCGACTTCAGCGAGGCGGCCAAGATCGTCCACGAGTACGCCATGGGCCTGTGGCAGAAGAGCTACGACGCCGGCCTGATGACAGAAGAGACCTACACCGACGGGCTCGACCGGCAGTTCTACGCACCGCTGCAGCGCGACATGAGCGACAAGCGGACCAGCCTCGGCGCCAGCGCGCTGACTGGCGCGTCGAAACTGGTCAAGCGCTTCAAGGGTTCTGACCGTAACATCGTCGATCCGATGGACGTCTTGATGCACAAGACGTTCGCGCTCGAGAAGATCATCAACCGCAACGAAGTCTTCCGCACGCTGGGTAAACTGGCTGAGCGCTCCGGCAAGGCCGGTGCCATGGTCGAGCGCATCCCGGCGATGCAGCTGATGGGCAAGCAATTCACCGTCAAGGAAGCGGCGCGCGCCCTGACCAAGGACGACACCCTGACGCAGGCCGACGCGCAGGACCTGATGGAAATTCTGCAGGCCTCGATCGAACAGGAGAACACGCTCGACTTCTTCCGCTCCGAGCCGATCCACACCAAGGGCGAGAACATCCTCTTCGGCTGGGAAAACGGCAAGCTGGCCGCGCTCCAGCTGGCCGACGGCGACCTTGGTGCGGATGTCGTCAATGTCGTAAACGGCCTCGGCCGTGAAAACCTGCCGCTCTTCACCGGGCTGTTGTCGTTCACCAGCACGGCCTTCCGCGCCGGCATCGTCAGCTGGCCGGATTTCTTGGTCGCGAATTTTATCAAGGACCAGTTCTCGACCTTCATCCTGACCGACGTCGGCTACAAGCCTTTCGCCACCGGCGTGCGCGGCATGTTCGACGAGCTGCGGCAGGCCAACTGGGGCAAGCAGTACAACGCCGCCATGGGCGCGATGGGCGGCATGAACGTCGCCAACCTGCACGACGCCAGCATCAACCGCGCCATCTCGTCGCTGAAGGGCAAGGGCTATCTGGTCAAGTCCTTCACGGGCGAGGGCGGCTATTTCAAGAACAGCATCCGCGGCCTGACCCGTGTCGTCGAGCTATCTGAAACCGGTACCCGCATCGGCGTCTACAAGAGCGCCTACACCCGCGCCAAGAAGGACGGCCTGTCCGACTGGGACGCAGCGATCGAGGCATCATACACCGCCACCGACCTGATGGACTTCGGTCTCAACGGCAGCCGCACGGCGCTCGCCCGCAAGACCATTCCGTTCCTGAACGCCCAGCTGCAGGGCCTCTACAAGATGATGCGCACGCTGGGTGCCGACGAGGTGCGCCAGCGCAAAGGCCTGAACTTCGCGTTGCGCGCCTACTTCAAGTCGATGAAGAACATCGACCTGTCGCGCACCGAGAAGCAGGCGATCCAGACGGGCCGCAAGGCGTGGGTCAAGATGGCCAGCCTCGGCTTGATCTCGGCAGCACTCCACTACCTGTTCCGCGACGACCCCGACTATCAGGAAGCCGGCGAGTACCTGCGCACGACGGGCTGGGTGATCCCGATGGGCGACGGTAGATTGTTTTACATTCCCAAACCCTACGAGCTGGCCATCCTCGCCAACTTCACCGAGCGCGCGCTGGAGAGCAGCGAAGGCGACGAAGAAGCCATGAAGCGCTTCGGCCGCGGCCTCGCCATGACCTTCGTGCCGCCAATGTCGCCGCCGGCTGTGACCGCCGTCGTCGAGCAAGTGGCCAATCACGACTTCTTCACCGGCGGTCAGGTCGAACCCGACTGGATGCAGAAGCTGTCGCCCGAGCTTCGGTATGATCGCTACACCAGCCAGTTCGCCAAGGATATCGGCAGCGTCACCGGCTTCTCGCCGATGCGCGTCGACCACCTGCTCGGCAATCTCGGCGCCACCGCCTACCGCGACATGATGTCGATGTACAACACGACCGATCCGAACCGTGGCACCACCGACATCTCTGACATCCCCGTGGTGCGGCGTTTCTATCGAGACAGCAACCGCGGCGCGACCAACGCGCAGGACTTCTGGAAGCTCGCCGCGGTGACCAACGGCACGCTGACGCAGGCGGCCGGCACCTACAAGCACTTCCTCGACGGCGGCAACGAGCAGGCGGCCAACGACTTTCTCGACACGCTGACGCCTGACGAGAAGGCCTACGCCGTGCTGATGACCGACTTCAAGGCCGACGCCAAGCGGCTGAACCCGTTCTACCGGGCGCGGCAGCTGGCCTCGATCACCAGCCTCATGCGCCGCGAGATGGTGACCGACCTCGGCCTTGCCGACACGACGACCAAGACCAGCGATCCACTGAAGCTCACAGCCAAGGAGAAGACCGATCTTGACCGCGCGCTCTCCGAATACACCCAGCGTGAAATGCGCAACACTCTGGTGGCTATGCAGGCGCCGGGCTGGGCCGGCAAGAAGATGGTGGATACGCAGACGACACTCGATCTGATCAACAGCGTTGAGCCGCGTGTGGGCGAAGAGCTGCAACGTCGAGTTGCGAAGGCCAAGGTCTACGACTTCAAAACCATCGTCGACTATTGGCCTGAGGTGAAAAATAGGCTAGTGACAGACCGTGAGAATAGTTTCCTAGACGACATCGTGTCGGTCGCAAAGGTCATGCAATGACAGTCACCGCGAAATCATCCCGCAAGGTCATCGTCGGCGCAGGCTGGGCGAACCCGCTCACTCACGACTTCCTGCTCGAGAATGCGAGCTATGTTCACGTCTATGCTGACGACGTCGAGCTCGTCGGCGGTGTCGACTACGTCGTCTCGAACGTTTTGAACCCTGCCGGCTACGTCATCACCATCGTCGTGCCCGGCTCGTGGGCGCCGACGAACTGGGTGCTCGACGTCGTCATGCCGATGACGCAGGAAAAAGACTTGACTGTTGGCGGCACGTTCGGCGCCAAGTTCGAGGAGGGTCTCGACAAGCTCACCCGCCGGATGCAGTACGTCTACGATCTCGCGCGGCGCGGGTTGAAGACGTCGCCGTCGACTGCTGTCGGTGACGATAACTACGATCTTCCGGCGCCGTCAGCCGACAAGCTAATCGGCTGGAACGCCGCTGGCGACAACCTCGAAAATAAAGACCCCGTGACGCTCGACATCGCGCTCGTCGACAACGACGTGACCATGGCAGCTGACAGCGCCACGCGCGTGCCGTCGCAACATGTGGTCAAGACGTTCGCGGCAGCCAAGCCGACAATTGTGTCTTCGCGCACTGCGTTGCGCGCGCTCGACACGGCGCTCAACACCGTAGCGAGCCTGACGGAAGCGGGGCGGGAAGGTACATTCGTCTGGCGCACCGGTGATTTTTCGGCACTGGTTACCGCCGATACTCAAGAAGGCATCTATATCAAGGCCGACGCGATCGCCGCTACCGTTGGCACATGGGTGCGCCAGAACGATGGCGAGTGGCTGACGACATGGTTCGGCATGTCTACTGCCGCCACCGGTGCGGCTAATGTCACGGCATTCACAGCAGCGTGCAATCTGGCCAAGGGCCTGCTTGGCGCCGTGCATGTCCCGGCCGGTCTCAGCAAGTATGTCATGGCCAGTCTGGTGACAATCACCATGGCCAACAACGACAAGCTGCATTTTACCGGCGACGGATATGCATCTTCGATGCTGGCTTGGCCGGGCACGAACGGCATTCAGATCGACATGATTGCCGGTCCATGGTGGCTGATGTCGGCTGGCGCGCCCGGTAACGCCGTAACCTTTGATGGAATTGGCTTCGTGACCGATGGTGACGGCGTTGCCAACACGGCGGCAGGCGTAGCGCTCGCGGTCAACGGCAACAATTCGGCTGGCCGGCCGTCGCCGGCTTTCATCATCCAGAACTGCCGCTTCCTGTCGAGCATCGCGTCATCGTGCTGGTCACGCGGTATGATCCTGACTAGCGTGAGCTCGGTCGTGATCGACAAATGCCAATGGTACGGCTGTTCCAACCAGCGCGACATCGGCATTTTCATCTTACTAGCCGCAACCAATACGCATGACGCGTCGCCCTATCATATCAGCAACTGCGAAGCATATTTCTTCTCGGCTGCAATCCAAGCCGGGGCGTATATCGAAGGCATACACGTATCGCATTGCGATCTCGTAAGCGGCACCTACGGTATCGTATGGGATGCATCTTCGTCTGGCGGCGAGAGCCAGCTTTGCGCGGTCGGCGTCCACACGAACACCACGACGCGCGGCATCTGGACGACGAACGTCCAACATAGCCAGATCAGCGATTGCCTGTGCTTCATCACGGCGGCATCTGGCACGGCTATCGATATCGTTGATGGCAGCTCTCTGACCATCCACGGCAACGTCATAAGCTGCGGCAGTCTGGCGGCGACGTCCGGCATCGTGTTCCGCGCCTCGGCCTTCGCAGCGGCAAACTATCTCCTGCGCGCGTCGAGCGTCGGCAACAACGTCGTTGAAAACGCAGCTATCGGCATCAATCTCGGAGTAGCTGTCCGCAACGTTCGTGTTGGCCCCAACACCTTCGTCAACTGCACAGCCGACATGGGTGACGCTGATCTGGTCAACGGTCTTGTGTCGTATGGCGGGACTGCCATCACCCCCTACACCAACGATAACATGGCACTCGGTTCTACTACGAAAGCATGGGCTGATCTTTTCTTAGCAAGTGGTGGTGTCGTTGATTTCAACAACGGCTCTGCCAAGATTATTCACCAGACTGCACCGGGTCTCTTGTATCAGGTGAACGGCACTAATGCGATGTTCATGTCGGACACGGTGTTCCGCCCGTCTGCGAATGATGGCGTCGCTCTCGGTGCTGGAGCTATCGCTTGGGCCGACCTGTTCCTTGCAACGGGCGGTATCATCAACTGGGGCAACGGCAACGTCACACTGTCGCATACGACTGGTGTTCTCACCGCCAGCGGCACGCTGGTCGCGACGCAGTTCTTCGTCGGCGCAAATAAGGTTGTCGGCGCGCGCGACACCGGCTGGACCGCCATGACGGGCACCGGCTCCAAAGGCGCGCTGGCCGCAGCCGCTGCCGGCACCGCCTCGGCTGCCTACGTGCAGGCCGAACTGCAGGGCGCGCTCAACAGGATCGCTGCGCTCGAAGCCCGGCTGCGCTCGCTCGACGCCGCTCTCATCACACATGGGTTGATTGGAACGTAAACATGGACACCACTTTCAAAGGCAAAGCCGTCCGCATCCAAGACATCGACCTGCCGCGCATCGGCTACCACATCGGCGTCGGCGAGGACGAGCTGCACGCCTTCATGGATGTCGAGGCGGCTGGCAGCGGCTTCGACGACAACGGCCGACCGAAGATGCTGTTCGAGCCGCACAAGTTCTACGCCGCCTTGCGCGGCGAGGAGCGCGCGCAGGCCGTCAAGCAGGGTCTCGCCTACCCGAAGTGGGGCGAGAAGCCCTACCCGTCCGACAGCTACCCGCGTATGGTCAAGGCGATGGCGATCAACGAGACCGCCGCGCTGAAGAGCGCGTCGTGGGGCCTCACCCAAATCCTCGGCACCTACTTCAAGGAGCTGGGCTTCGACACCGTGCAGGGCATGGTGAAGGCCTTCATGGACAGCGAGGCCGAACACCTCGAGGCGACCGTCAAGCTGCTGAAGCTGTGGCAGGTCGACGACGATCTGCGCGCCCATCGCTGGGCGACGATCGCCCGCACATGGAACGGCCCGGGCTACGCCAAGAACAAGTACGACACCAAGATGGCCGCAGCCTTCGCCAAATGGCAGAAGGTACGCGACACCAAGTGGGCGCCGTCCGACGCGCCCGTGCTGCCGCCTGTCGTGGCCGTCACGCCGCCGGCAGTCGTCAAGGATATGCCGGCCAAGCCGGCCGAGCAGGCCACGGTGACGACCGTCGACGGGCCGAAGCCGGGCGAGACCACCGTCGTCATCGCCAAGACGCCACAGACGCCGCCCGCGCCGCCGGCGTTGCCGTCGTCGAAGACGGGCTTCCTCGCGATTGGCGCGCTCATCATGACCATCATTGCGGGCGTCGCTCGCTATCTCTTCGGAGGCTGACATGGCAAACGTCGTAAACCAACCGTCGGTGAACCCGACCAACAAACTGACGGCCAGTGTCGTCGGCACGTCGGTGTGGGGCACGCTCATGCTCGTCCTCGGTCTGGTGCTGAAGAACGAAGCGCCCGGCTGGTACGACCCTGAGGTGCTGGCGTCGATCACGCTCACCGGGACGACGGTGGTCGGCGGTATCGCCGGCTGGCTCACTCCTGACCGGCCGAACGTCGTCGTCGTAACACAGGACGCAAGCAAATGACCACGCTCCTCGCCAGTTTTCTCGGGCAGTTCCTGCCCTACATCATCGCCGGCATCACAGCTCTCGTCGGCGTCACCGGCTACGTCTGGAACGCCAAGCGAAAGGCCAAGGCCGAGGGCGTCGCGCAGCAGCAGGCCAAGGAGGCCGCAGCCAATGCCAAGGACATCGACATTATCCATCGCGCTACTGGCGCTCAGCCTGTTGGCGGCGTGTCAGACGACCCCGACAACCGCGATAACGCCAAAGGGTAGAGCGCCAAACGTTTGCCTGCTGTGGGGGCACCAGAGCTATTCGGCGAAGGAAGACAGCGCCCAGACGGTGGCCGAGATACGCAAGCGCAACGCCGAGCGTGACGCCTACTGCGTGAAAAGGTAAGGTAGAAAAGGTGGATGGAGAAGCTGCTCGAACAGGCTGGGGATATCATCCTGCAGCAGGGTTTGTCGGGGGTAGCGATACTTGGCCTGATCTACCTAGTCTATATGCTACGATCGGAGCTAAAGGCGGTAAGGACGGCCCACCGGACGGAGCTGACCGAGCGCGACAAGCTGATCTTCGAGATACAGGAGAGCCGGGTGACGGAAGCCCGGTCGGGCTACGAAGTGATCCGGTCGATACAGCGCAACATGGACGCGATACTGGAAGCCCTAAAAGGCAGGTGATGCTAGACCGTCTCAAGAACGCATTCAGCACCAAGTCGAAGACAAGCCCCGTGCTTCTTCGAGACGTCGAGGCTGCGCCGCAGGACCCGAAGAAAGAGAACGAAGTACGCGAGGCGGTGGCCAATCTGGTGTCGTCTCTGCTGGAGCTAGAGCGGCATTCCTATGAGGTACGGAAGAAGCTTTCAACCATGACGCTGCGCGTCGTCAACAAGACTGGTCCAAAGTAATGCCGCACACCCGTCGCACGCACCGCATGCTCTTGTTGGCGCTTCTGGCCATGGCATCGTATTGGGTGCTGCCGTTGTTCATTACCGGAGAGACGCTGCAGGTGCTGTTCAACAGCGCCGTCTTCGGCGTATCCACGGCGATCTTGGTAACGTGGGGGCCGCCGGCCATCTTCGCGCTGCGTCGAAGCGCCTCAGGTGAGAACCAGAATATACTGGCAGTGTTCATGCTGTGGTTCATCGTGTGGCTGCAGCGCGTGTACTCCATAGTCTTCGTCACCTTAGACCGCCCCGGGTGGCTGGCAAGCTCAGCGCTGCCGCCTTTCTTGGCCTACCTCTTCGGTGTTGTTGGCGTGCTCATGCTGACCGCCCCCGCGTATGTGGAAGATGCTCCACGGTCGTACTATTGGCAGCTGGCAGTGGCTGGTGTATTAGGTGCTGCAGCAGCCGCAACCTCGTACTTCCTGCAGCTGCACGGCTTCGACCAGTAGAGGGCACCGCCTTGCTCATGCTTATGATTGCCCTCGTGGTGTCGCTCGCGTCGAGTGCTGCCCATGCCGATGTCGTGTGCAGCTGGCACGCACCCGTGTGGCAGGTCTGCAGTGCTGACAGCCGCGGTGGCGACAAGGTCGTTACGCCGGCCTCGCCGGGCACGCCTAGCGGCCCACCGGGCGGTGGCGACCCGCCGGACGGTCCCGGCAACAGCGACGGCGGCCACAGCCACGGTCACGACCACGGTCACGGCAAGAAGTAGGAGACGGCAATGACAGTCACCACCATCCTGATCATCATTCTCATCCTGATCCTGATCGGCGCCATCCCGGCGTGGCCCTACTCCCGTGAATGGGGAGCAGGGCCGTCCGGCATCGTCGGCATCATCCTTGTGGTGATCCTGTGCCTGATGCTGCTTGGCCGGATTTGAGCTTACGCACCTCGGCCAGCAGTCGGTTCAGTTCGTCAGCGTGAACAGCTATAGAGCCCACGCTACCGCCTGCCAGCGCGATCGCCACCATGGCGTCGAACTCGCGCTTGCAGGCTCGATAGTAATGCTCGTCCGTCAACGCACCCTCACCAGCTTACCATCCTCGAGCTGCCGGCGCATGCGGCCGAAGCGCTGGCCGAGCACGTTGGCGAGCGCCATGGTGCCCTCGTAGAAGCCGCTCTTCTCGCGGGCCGCCTGACGTTCGAGCAGGGCTCGGCCGCGCTCCTTGCGGGCAGCCTGCTTGTCGGTCGAGATGAAGGTGCCCGAGTTGTACTTGTTGTCGCGACGCCACGCGACGTACTCCTCGACGCGCTTCTGATATTCTTCGTGGTAGTCATAGCCGAATGGATGCTTCATCACACTCTCCTTAGGTATTTCGTGAACGCTTCCTGTAGCTCCATCTTCTCGATGACGCGGTCATACTTCACCTCGTCAGTCGTTCCCTTTGCCAAGATCAAATGCAGGAAGCACTTTTTCGTCTGACCTTGGCGCCAGAACCTCTTCACCATCTGGTCGTACAGCTCGGCCGACCACGGCATGTTGAGCACCAGCATCTGCGTGCCGCCGTGCTGCAGGTTGAGCCCGTGGCCGGCGCTCGCCGGGTGCATGCCGAGCAGCGGCAGCCGCTTGGCGTTCCACTCTTCCTCATACTGGGCGGCCAGCCTGTCGCTGACGCCAGAGCCGAGATAGGGCAGGTCCTGCCCGTAGACTTCCTGCAGGGCGCGCAACTCCTCGCGGAAGCCGTACACAACCAGCGCCGGGTCGCCGGCAAGGTCCTCGATCAGGTCGTCGAGCACGTCGGCCTTGACTGAGTGCAGCCATTCTGCCTCGTGCGACCCGGTCTCCTTATAGAGGAACCCCTGAATGATCTGGTCTAGCTTGCCTGACGCCACGCCCTGCGACGCTGCCATGAAGGCCTGCTCGCCGACGGTCGTAATCAGGTCGCGCTCCATCTCCCGGTAGACGCGCATCACCGACGGCGGCAGCTCGACCCAGTGCGGCACGACGGTCAGCGGCGGCAGCTCCGGCATCTCGTTCGGGTCGATCGTGATCGACACCGACGAGATCAGCTTGATGATCTTGTGCTCGCTCTCGGGCCGTATTTTCCACTGGAAACCGTAGTCGCTCGGGTTGCCCTGCCCGTCGACCTTGACGAAATGCTTCGGTCGCCAGTGGTCGAAAGCGCGCGGCTTGAAGAGACTGTTGTTAGACAGGAGTTGTAAAGGCCTGAACTGGTCGACGTAGTCGTTCGGCCGCGGCGTGCCGGTCAGGCCCCAGCGCAGCTTGAACCGGCCGATGATCTTGCCGAGGTGCTTGTTCGCCAGCTTCGAGCGCGGCGACTTGAACCGGGACAGCTCGTCTATACAGAGCAGGTCGAGCAACGGGTGGCCATCGGGCAGCTTCAGCAGCTCCTCGACCAGCCATTTGATATTGTCGCGGCTGGTGATGTAGACCTCGGCGTCAGCGTGAAGAGCCTTCAGCCGCTCTTCCGGCGTGCCGAGCACGAGGCTGATCTTGGTATCCTTGAGGTGCTCCCACTTGGCAAACTCGGATGGCCAGACAAGTCTGGCCACCCGCTTCGGCGCGTTGATGATCGCCTTGCGGATGACGCCGTCGTCGATCAGCTCGCGGATGGCCGTACCCGCGGACACCGTCTTGCCACCGCCCATGGGGATGACGGCCTGCACGACGTCCGTCTCGTAGAGAGCGGTCGCCGTGCGGTTTTGATACGGATGGAGTTGATCTTTACGGAGCAAGTGGAGGCCTCATTCCGTGGTTCGGGTGGAAACCGTAAGCGGCGACAGCGCGCTGCCGCGCAGCTGCAGCTTCCGCTACCGTGTCGAAACTGCCGAGGTAGACCGTGCGGTCGTTGACGCGGATGTCGGCGCACCAACGCTGCGTCTTACTGCTGCGATAGACGCCGACAACGCCCGACTTGTTGCGCACGCTGCGACGCATGTTCCGACCGTTTTCGAGCGGCGTCACATCGCGTAGGTTTTCAACAGTGTTGCCAGCCTCCACGCCGTGCTCGTGGTCCGTGACGCCGACGGGAAACCGTCCGTGCAGGTAGAGGAAGACGAGCCTATGCTCGCGGTGCTGTTCACCATCCACCCAGCAGTTGCGGTAGCCGCGCTTCGGGTCCGGTGACCCGATGCGCGCACCGACTTTGGCACGGCCATTAGGACTTATGCGCCAGTACAGCCCTCCAGTAGCGGCGTCGTAGGTGACCAGCTCTTTAAGCCTCTGCTGCGAGAGCGGCATCGACTTCCTCCTTCGTCTTCAAGAAATAAACTTCATGGCCCATTGCCTTGAGCATCTCGACGTGCGCGATCTGCAGCTTCGCCCGGCGCCCGCCTTTTGGCCGCTTCAGCTCAGCGATCACCGTCCTGCCGCCCGGTAGGAATGCGGTCCTGTCGAGGAACCTCTTGCCGCGGATGCGATCAGTCTTCAGCGAAAAGCCGCCCAACCTGATCACCTTCTCGACAAAGTAGTCTTCAACCGGGGCTTCGAGCATTGACAAAACTTTCAACCTAGTGCTTGATAGGTGTATCACGAAGCACCCTAACCCGACCCGGGTGAAAAAGGAAGCGGAAAAATGACGATGGAAGCCAAAGGCTGGCCGGGCAGGAAATTCTACCTGTCGAATGAGGCCTTCGCTCTGCTGAAGGCGCATTGCGAGGGCACGCCCCTCACCATGTCGGCCTACCTCGACGGCCTGATCAAGGCTCAGCTGGACAGCGCGGCCGAGCGGTTCCTGCGCGAGCAGCCGTCCGCGAAAGTCACCCATAGCGGTAGTGAAGAGGCGCGCGAGATGGCCGAGACGATCGCCGATGCGCTCTCCAAAATCACCGGCGTCGACCCCATTAAGGCGGTCGAAGTGCCGACAACTGCCACAGGTCGGTTGACCAGACTAACCCCCGAGCCGCAGGAAATAAAGAAGCAGCCAGCCAAGAAGGATTTCAAAATTGACCTCTAAGAAAGCCGCACCGGCACCTGAAGAGCATTCCGATCTCGTCGGCGGCTCATCCGCCGCGCGACGCATCGCCTGCCCCGGCTCCTACCAGATGGAGCAGAAGCTGCCGCCGTCCGACGGACGCGAGAGCAGCACCTATGCCGACGAAGGTACCGCTCTGCACGAGTGCATGGCCTACATCCTGACCAAGAATATCGTCGACCTCGACGAGGTGCTCGGCATGACCTTCGGCGTCAGCGAGAGCAGCCCGGCCGGGTACGTCATCACCAAGGAGCTGATGCGCGACGCCATCATCCCGTGCGTCGATTTCTTCGACGATCTCGTCGATCGCATCGAGGCGGCAGACGGCGGCTTCGAGTTCCTGATCGAGGTGCGCTGCGAGATGCCGGGCATCCCCCGGTCGTTCGGCACGAGCGACGTGCTCTGGCGGTCGCCGAAGCGCTCCGGCGTGGTCGACTGGAAGTTCGGTGCCGGCGTGCCGGTGAAGGCCTCCTATGTCGTAGACGACAAGACGCGCGGCAACGACCAGCTGATGTATTACGGCCGGTCGGGCCAGCACAGCTACCCGAAGATGTTCTGCGAGGACGACGGCACCGTCAACCCGAAGCGCATCGTCGAGCTGACCATCGTCCAGCCGCGGTCGCGTTACGAGCAGGACGAGATATTCTCGCGGCACAATACCTCGATCAAGGAGCTGGAAGAGTTTCGCGTGGAGCTGATCCGCGCGGTCGCCGAGGCGACCGGCGACAGCCCGAAGATCGAGCGCGGCGAGCACTGCCGGTTCGCCAAGTGCAAGAAAATCTGCCCGGCGTTTACGACGCCGGGGTTCCAGCTGGCGCAGATGAGCGCCAAGCTCAACAAGATGAAGGAAGAGCCGCTCGGCACCGTCGCCGTCGACTGGCCTGAGCTATACTCCCAGCTGCTCGACTACGCCACGATCGCCGAACTGGCGGCCAAGGAGATACGTGCCGGCGCGCACGCGTTCCTCGAAAGCGGCGAGAAGATACCGGGCTGGAAGCTCGTCGACAGCCGACCGACCGAACAGTATGTCGACGAGCAGGGTGCGGTGCGCCATGCCATCGGCCTCGGTGCCGAGGAGAGCCAGTGCTTCGAGATGAAGACCAAGTCGCCGGCTCGCCTGCGCGATGACGTGCTCGCGCCGTTGATGGAAGGCAAGACCAAGAAGGCCCGCGAGGAAGCCGCCAAGGCCGAGATTGCCAAGTTCACGAGGAAGGTTTCGAGCGGAACGACACTTGCAAAAGGCGACGATAACCGCGAAGATGCGATCCTCCCGAGCGACCTGATGAGTTCGCTCGCCAACAAGCTCGCCGCCCTGACCGGGCGGTGACAGACGAAGGGGCTAAGGTCGAGCTGACCCTGATTAGGTCTGAATGCGCCGCGGCGCTGAAAGGCAGAAAAGGGTCGCCAGCTCCGTAGGTATGTAAGCCTGCGCCTTCGTCACGAATTTCAAGCATCCCGAAAGGGCTCCGTGCGCCTGCAGGCGGTCTTCAGCTGCGGGTTTTGTGAAACCGAAACGACGAATAGGAAATGTGAAGATGAACGCGATTGCAGAACGTACTGCCTCTACCGCTGTTGGCGCCCTCCAGTCCCTGAAGAAGGGCATTGCGAACGTCCAGCAGACCATGGTGCGTAAAAACTCGTCCCCGTTTTTACGCATGCTTCAGGACGGCCACTGGGTGTACGGCCAAGAGGATATCGAAGTCGAGACCGGCTCGATCTGGGCGGCGAACCCGCTCTCCATCGAGCACGGCTGGACGGCATGGAACCGCACGAAGGGTGCCGACAATTCCGGCGGGCCGCTCGGCGAAGTGATGGTGCCGCAAAGCTCCCCGCTGCCGACGAAGGACAGCCTTCATGACGTCGGCGCCGACTGGGAATACCAGACGGCGATCGAGTTCCGCTGCCTGAACGGCACCGACAAGGACGAGCAGGTCGTCTACAAGGCCAGCTCGGTGGGTGCCTCTAAGGCGATGGACGCACTGGTCAAGGCGATCATGCGTCAGCTCGATGAAGACGAGAACAGCCCGGTGCCGCTGGTGAAGTTCGATAGTTCCACCTATCAGCACAAGACCTATGGCCGGACCTACGAACCTGTCTTCGAGATCGTCGACTGGGCTTCGCTCGACGACGCCCAGCCGGTCGTGGCCGACCCTGAGCCGAAGGCCGCCGCCCCGGCGAAGGCGACCACTGCCAAGCCGCGCACCCGCACGGTGCCGGCGACGGCCAAGCCGGCTGACGAAGATGACGAGCTGGCCAAGATGGAAGCCGAGATCGCGCGCCGCAAGGCCGCGAAGGACGCCGCCGCTGCAAACGCCACGATGCCTGCTGTCGACCCGGAAGCAGCCGCCAAGGCCGCTCGTAAGGCCGAGCTGCTCAAGCAGATGCAGGAACTGGAAGCCGACGATGGGCAGGCCGCACCGCAGGAAGCTGCGCAGGCGGAAGCCCCGGCCGGCGACCAGCCCATGCAGCGCCGTCGGCGTACTTGACGGCCTCGCGCTGGCGGCGTAGGCTGCCAGCGCATCCCCAAGATGTACCCTGTGTACCTCGGCCCGCCGGTCCCCA
>Ga0065714_10064779_pt1 | contig 19203 bp, 21 predicted proteins | sample MisRhiReplicate2_FD_59101 | JGI IMG/M metagenome (GOLD analysis project Ga0065714, IMG submission 59101) | Miscanthus rhizosphere microbial communities from Kellogg Biological Station, MSU, sample Rhizosphere Soil Replicate 2: eDNA_1 v2... | ecosystem: Host-associated > Plants > Roots >...
AGCGGGCGCGAAACTCTCGGGACTCTCAGGCGTTCCGGGTAAGTCGCCAGCTAAAGCGGCGGCGCGGAGCCACCAGAAATTCCCGCTCCGAACCTATCTCAATCCGCACAACGGCGTAGAAATCAAAATTCGATTGGGGACTGACAGCAAGTATAAAGAGTGGGTGAAGCAATACGGGAAGGAAACAGTCGAGTCGTGGAAAACAGCGACTGAGGCTTAACAGTCGCCGTTCCAGAAGGGGAAAGGTAAACCCGGCCAAGTGCCGGGTTTATTGTTTGGTCAAGCCAACGCATGGAACCGTAGTGTCATAGCCAACGATGTTGGCGCTAGTAAGGGTTAGGGCGCTGAGGTCCATCCCTCGGGTATAAGAACCGCCCGGCAAGCTTGAGTCGGCGAATAGTACACAAGCTAGCGTCGTTGTCCCCGCGCCTAACCGCGTCATCGCATCGCTGATAGTTACGGCCGCGAGCGGGGTTTGATAGAACCCGCTCGCTTGGTTCAACCCTACACATGCAGGCGTCGTACTGGTGGCGTGCCACGCCACATAGTAAAGCCCCGCCGGGAGCGTAACCGGCGTCACCGCTACGCTGATACGACCCGTCGCAGTCGTTGGAATATTCGCGCTAGACAAGCAAGCGCCGAGCTTGCCCGCCCCCGTGAATGGATAGATACCAATGTCCATCGAGGTTCCGGCCGAGGCTGTCCGTACTGCCAAAACGATGTGATCGAACGTCAACGAGGATTCAAGTTGCACGAGGCTGAATTGCGTCCGTACGGTACTGTTAACCACCGCCGTGTAAGAGAACGCGCCGCTACTTGAACCCATGTAAAACGGGTAATCGTTGCCGCTAATGATGGCTGCGGCGATGCTGCCAGTACTGCCACCACTTGCCGCCGCCCAAGACGGAACACCCGCCGCCATCGTCAGCACCTGTCCATTGCTCCCGGCCGCAAGCCGGGTCGGCGTACCCGACGCGCCGCCGTAAATGATGTCCCCCGAGGTCGTCATAGGATTGGCAAACCCGGTCGCCGCCGCCCACGCTACAGCGCCAGCCACAACCGATAAGACAAAACCGTTTGTTCCGACTGCCAACCGTCCCGGCGTACCCGAGGCGCCCCCGGTTATCAAGTCGCCCGCCGTGGTCATGGGGTTAGCCATGCCCGAGACAACCCACGCCGACCCGTTCCAAACATAGGTCGCGTCGGTGGCCTTGTTCCAGACGCGCAAACCTTCTTGGCGCACGCCCATTGTGATAGGGGTTCCGCTGGAATCGTTGCCCGGCACGAACACCCAACCCGTACCAAAGTACCCGGCAAGGCAATTCGCCCGGCCCGACCATGCCCCGGTTGGACTCGCGCCGAGAATGTACGTATCCCCCTGCGCGGGCGAACCGGGCGGCGTATTGAGGCCGACACTGACAACCCCGGATAGCAGCACCTGGAATTGGTTCAATGCGCTGTTGTGGATTATCTCGGGTTGCGCCTGTTGTCCGGCGAGGTACGAAATGCCGAGGTCTGCGGATGTAGTCATGGGTTCCCCTTACACGGTCGCAATGGCGGGGAAACCCCGGCCGCGAACGTCGCTTAGTTGGTAGACGCGGAGCGTTATCGGATTGCCGGGCGTTAACCCGTCGGCCGTTTGTTCGGCGGCGGTATAGCTCGCCGTTGGCGTGGTTGCGCTTATCGTGCGAACAACGCTCGCGCCGCTATAGATGTCGATTTGATACGCCTCGCTCGCCTCGCCCAAAGGAACCGGGCCGAGGCCGAGGCCGGGCGCTTGCAGGCGAGTACGCCGGACCCATGACAACGTGACGTTATTCGAACCGTCACGGACCCCGGCAACGTGAACCGGGGAACGTGGCATTTTCCCAACGCCGTTATTCGTGAACGCTTGCGCGGCCGTATCGACCTCGTTTGTCAAAATGCTCACGGGCTTGAACAGTCGCGAGTAATACCAGTCGGCCGGGCCGAACTCGGTACGCCCAAGCGTGGTCGAGCGCAGCAACACGAACACCTCGTTAGCGCCGTGCGTGGTGTTCGCCTCGGTGCCGAGTCGGCCGCGTAACAGGTTGCTCAGTTGGTAGGTATGCGGGGCGGTAAGGGTCGCGGTAGCAAACTGGATTATCTCGCCGCCCTGTCCGTTGGCCGGACCTAACCACGCTGCGTTATACCCAGCGATAATTAAATCCTCGCTCATGCTTTCGAGGGTCGCGCCGGGGTAATCGAGGACAACGGTTAGCGAGTTGCCCCGATCCCAAAATGCCGTCGGCCCGGTGGGCAATGCGACGGCGACGTCACCGATTACCGACCGGACGCCGACCTTGCTCATGCTGGTATAAGACGACCCGCCGTCAATCGAGCGGCGAATGTCGGCCCCACGCCACCCGGTATTCTCCCCGGTGACGACCCAATAAAAACCGGTGTCATCGTTGCCGTCTTGAACGATAGGCATATCCATAAGCACGAGCCGCGTAACGCCGGGGAATTGCACCACGTTGGACGGGATGTTGCCGTTCGTGCCGAACGCGTCGGAGGTGTAAACCTCGGGGTCGTCACGTTGCGCGGTTATGGCGTTAACCCCGTTATCCCCGCGCGTGATTCGCACGATCTTATAGGGCAGGGTTTGACCGTCCACAATGACGCCCACGACGTCGCCCGAGGATCGCCGCACCCACTTATCAGTCACGGAAAAATCGACGCTACGGCGGGCCGTCCACGCTTCCCAAAGGGTACGGTCGGCAATCCGTCGCGCCTCGTCGACGTCGATAGTCAACGGCAGTTCAACGCTTAGGATGTTTTCCGCGTTGCCCAAATCCTTAAACGCGCGTTGCGAATTGATTTGATAATCCAACGCCGGGTCGAGGTGGGTTAGCGAAACTTCCTTGGGCATTTCTAGGGCGGTGACAGTTTGAAAGCGCGCCGGTTCGGTGGTGTTGTCGGCGCCTTCCACGGCGCCCATATCGCCGACCGGGATTACGCCTTTCATGCCCGCGCCACGCTTCACACACCGCACCTGTCCGGCCTGCTCCGCGAGGTCGAAATTGTAGGCAATGGCAAGCGGGGCCAATACGCCGCTCGCTTGTGCCGCCCGCGCAATGACAAGCCCGCGCAGTTCATCGCTTAACCCGGTGATCGATATGTCATGAACCCCGACCCGGCGCGCGATGTCTTGCACCACGGCGGCGACGTTGGTTGTCGCGCTCCCGGCAATCTCGACCTCTATGTTCGGAATGCGATTGCCGAAGTCGGCCAACTGCAAATCCTTAAACACGATATAGGAAATGTTCCGATAAGCCGGGGTCGCCGGGTTGATCGACTGAATCCAGCTATCGCAAACCTGTACCGCCGTCCCCGGCCAAAAGTGCATTTCCTCCATGACCGAATGTGTGCCGCTGGCCTTTGTCACAATCTGGCCGTTAACCGGGTCGACGGCGGGGACGGTCAACCCGGTGGCGTCATAGATCAGTTTCGAGTTTGCCCAAATCCGGTTAACACCAACCATCGTCCCGGCCCCCATCGCAAGGGCGAAACTGACTCGGTAGCTGTAGTTCGTTTGGGTTGCCCCGCCGCCGCCGCCTTTGCCGCCGCCTGATTCCTCTTCCTCGGCGGTTTCGATTAGGCCGGTCGACCAAATCACGTTCCCGCTTGCGCGGTTCTCGGGGCCGTAAATCAGCGGAATCGCATTGCCATATGTCGAGACGATAATTTGTTTGTCTTGCAGGCGCGGCCCCTCAAGTTGCGGGCCGTCGGGCGGGTCGATAATCCCGCCGACAGTCATACCAATTTGCGCGCCATAGATCGCGCCAGCCGGACCACCACCTACAAAGAAACCGATAACGGCACCAGCAGCGGCGCCGACAACTTGCCCGACGCTACTCATAGACAACCCTCAAGGTTTGGATACCGCCACCAACTTTTCACCCGCGCCAGCCACTCGGGGGAAAGGCCATGCTCGACCACTCCGCCCGCCTCGCTATAGGAATGAATCAACGTTGAATCGCCCCGGCAATCGCTCGCCAGAATCGCAAGGTGCATCGGCAAATCATGTCGCCATTCAAGCCAAGCGATGTCCCCGCATTGCGGCTCAAATTCCAGGGGGCGCAGAAACAGCCGCATCCCCTCGCCCATCCGACGCGGGTTCGGAATCCGGCTATAACCGCCGAACCGTTCCCATGCCTCGGCGTCCTCGGGAAGTGCGCCGGTTGCATGGCCGACGCCACGAATCAACCCCACGCAATCCACACCAACCCCACGCATTACCGCTTGATGGTGGTAAGGCGTGCCCAACCATCGACGCGCCTCTAAAACGATTTGCTCGCGCATGGCTACCCCTTCGCGTCGGGAAATTGGTTGATCGAATCGGCGCCGGGCACGTCGGGGAATCCGCCGTAATCAAGCATGTCCGCATTGAACCGGAGGTGGTCGGCCGGGGACTTGTTACAACCGGGGGTCGCGGTGTAGGTGTCGCCAACTTCAATCGGGAACAGCAACGGCGACCACAGTACAAAGGTGCCGGACTCAAACCGCTTGATCTCGCTCGACGCGCCCGCGTTCGGCCCACTCGTCCACGTCAAAATCCCGAGGTCGAATTCTCCCGCCGCCTCGGTGCGCGTGTTGTCGATTACGATTCGTCGGGTCGATTGATTGCTAGCGGCCGGGACCGCTGTACTCGTGGCCGAACCGGCAACGGTGATCGCCGCCAGATTGACCGGACACCGCGCGTCAAGACTTGAGCCGAAGCCGTAGCGGCACGACGGGGTAAAGATTTCGAGCAATCCCTTTTGTCGAAGGTTGGCCGAGCCGGTCAGGACTTCGAACTTAAACCCTTCGATTCCGTGGGTCATGGTGCCAGTCGTACCGGCCATTAACCGGAATGGAGTCTCGCCGCCGTGGTTGCCCCACGGGACCATCCAGACTTCGAATCTCGCGAAATCGAACAGGCCGTTGTATAGGTCTTGCTCACTGATACCGACGTCGGAAATGATCCCGAGCAGTTCCATATTTCCGCTCGCGCCGATGGTCGTACTCTGTTCGGTGGCCGTGGCACTCAAGGAATTACAAGGGCTATGCACCACCCCCCGGAACGTCAACGGCCGGTCGAGTGAGGTGTAAGCGAATACCTGTCCATCGGTGCGGGTAATCGTCCACGTCTCGGCCCATTGCGTGGTGCAAGGGATGTACTCGGCGAGGACGAGCGCGGTCATTTGGGTTATTGGTGTATCGGCGTGGAACTCGACTAGGGGGAGCGCGACGAATTGCGTTCCACGAATCGGCGGATTAGGCGCGGCCATCACCAGCGCGGCGAATTGGGTTTCCCGAATGTTCGGCAAGGTGCCGCCGAGAACCAGCGCCGCCAATTGCGTGTCCCGCGTATCGGTGGCGCCGGACTCCAACACGAGCAAAGCGGCTTGTGTGTCGCGCACCTCGGCCGAGGCTGGGAAAGCCGCCGTATCGCCGTTGGTGCCCACGGCGACGTCATCAAATCCTTGTGTGCCTGTTGTCGCCCAATTGCCTACGCCGATCCAGCCGGTCCCACTTATTGCGGCGTTGGTTGTGTCGACGTTCCACGTACTCGGCTCGGGGTCAAGTTGGCTGTTCCATACCCGCGCCTTGATCGTCGTTCCGTTAACACGAAAGCGGAGGCCGTAAAAAACGTTGTTGGCAATCGTGAAACTGAATGTCGCGATGGTGGTAAGCGTGCCCCCGGACAAACTCGACACGCGAAATTGAGTGTCGTTGATGTTGTAGAACACATAGCCAGTTTCCGAACCCGCGCTACCCGAACCGCGCAGAATCAACCAAACCTGATACGGCTGAAAATAGGCATCGGTACGGAACCGAACAAAGATTTCCCCGTTGTCCCGGTTGGCGTCCCCGTCTACATCGTTCCACGACAACAGCCGGTAAGCGGTGGTCGTGCGCGTGTGTTGCAGGTATTTGCCTTGCGTTGTGGGCGCACTCGCTTGCACGGTCCACGTCGAACCCGTCGTTGTCCAGCGCTGAGTCCAGTTCGCCGGAGCCGCGCCCGTAGTGTCGGAGCCAAAGCTTGTCGAATAGACGGCCATCGTTAGGCCGTCCGTGCGACTTTGAATTGCAGGCTATCAACCCCGGACGGGGTAAACGGGGCAGCGGTGGCCGGGTCGGTTTGGAACACGTCTTGACGGTAGGTGTAAATTTCGGTCAACGGTTTGTCGACACCGGCCGAGGTCGACGCGCCCGAGACAATGGAGACTTGAGTGTTAGCCGTACCGGCTTCGGTCTTGCGCGCACGCTCGACCATGACAACGGCGTTCACTACGGAAATCCCGCCCGGCAAATTCTGCAAACCGAACTGAGACACGAGGCCGGTAGTGGCGGCGGTAATGTAATCGGTGTCGTCGTTGGGGCTTGCCTCGTCGATACACAAATACCCGGACGCGGCACCTACGGCGGTCCAATCGGCGGTCGCCGTATTGGCGTCGGGGAACAGAGTTAGAACGCGGCGGTCGCCTATAAACGTGTTGTTGTAACTGCTCGTGTTGTCGTAACAGAACACGTCGTCGAGGTCGGTTCGATCAAAGTTGTTCGACCCCCCGGTGCCCCCGCCGATATACACCTGAGAGCATTCGGTTAACGCGGTGTTGCAGGTATCCACACCACTAATGGACAAGACCGTAACGCCGTTCACCCGGACCTCTACCGTCCCGACGGTCTGACTAAAGAACACCACGCATTCGATGTGCTGGTATGCGTTGGCGACAATGACCGGCACCGACGTTATGCCGAGCGACGTACCCGACCCGGCGTTGCCTCGCCACGCCTCGACAGTCCCGGTCGACTGGCAACAAATTATGATTTGTGTAGCGTTCGCCGCGTCAGCGAATTGGAATAGGCGCTGTGCATTGTTGCCGGTGGGCAGCGCCGGGAGATAAAACGCGCCGCCGATTCCGACGGTGGTTTTCGCTCCGCCGAGGACGCGCCGGATGTTGGTAGTCGACGGGGTTGTACCGCCCGATTGCCGGATGTGATAAGTCCCCGTGCGCGGGTTCGCGCTGGAAATAGTCACCGACCCGCCGACCTCGGCCCATGCACCGTCGAGCATTTTTGTAGTGGTTGTTCCGTAGTGGTCGAATCCATCACACCAAAGCAAAGCCATATGTCACCTCTAAAATCAGCAAGGGCGAATTTCGATTAGGACCAAATCGGCAAAGCCGGAAACGCCGTAGTCCTGTAGCAAGCCATCGAACGATTCGTCCGACTCAAACCGAACCTCGACGTCGTACAGATACCCGGCGCGCACGACTGCGCCAGGCGCGGGCGGGGCGCTAAAGGTGACGACGCCGGTTGCCCGGTCGACGGTCCAGAAAATCGGAGTTAGCGGGGTTGTCCATGTCGTCGGGTCGGTGTTGTTGATCGAAACCTTGACGGTCGAAACAACCGGGTGAACGACCTTGCGCGTGTAGCTTTCGCCGCCGCGCGTGTAGGTTTTCAGTAGCTGGAATGCCACGGTGATTCCGTCGCCGGTTCCCAAAACCTGATCGCTGAAAGTTGTTCCCGGTATTACGTTCGGCCGATCCAACGCACACGACGCGAAGTCGAGCGGGTCGCGAAACGGAAAGCTGCGCAACGGGCCGCGCATGATTAGCCAGTGATCGCGCACCGCCTCGTAAACGTCATGGTTACGAAACGCTTGCGGCAACGTGTACCGGCTTAGCGGGTGTTCCCATCGCTGGTTCGCCTGCTCCGCCCCGGAATCCGAATGCGTAATGGACGTCGACCAACGCGGCGAACTCATGCACGGATAACCGGGAACGCAACGGTCTAAATAGACGTCGAGAAATCGGCTCATGTTTGGCTCATTTGTTGTTTGGCGCGGCGGGAGATTTGCCGCTGAGACGCGCGAAACGAATTCGCGTCGGGCGTGTTGATGTTGAAAATTTGCGTGTTGCGGTCGCTCGCCACGCCTTGCGGTTTGATGCTCCCGCTATTGCCGGGGATCATGTATTGCCGACCGTTCGACATGAACATTTCGGCCGCGTTGTTCTCGCCGACTTCGTACAACTTGCCAGCCTCGACCGGACCACCGACCGCCTTAGCGCCAGCGAAACCGAAGAACTCGCCAGCCGCGCTAAGCCCAGCCGACAACAACCCGCCGCCCCGGCTCCCGGTGTCTTTGCTCACGGCGCCGAATATCGAATCCATAAGTTGCGCGGCGGCGGCCTCCGCGATCATTCGTTGAATGACCTTGCCGAAGTTCGCCGCCATGCCGTCGACCCCATCGGCGAACGGGTCAAACAGGAAGTCCGCAAAAGCGCCTTGCATGTTGCGCGCGGCCTCGTCGGCGAACACGCTCATCACGTCTTTGGTGTCGGCTAACTTGTCTTGCGATTTCGACAATCCTTTGTCGAGGCCGGACATCACGTTGTCGTATTCGGTCTGCTTTATGTCGCCCGCATTCAACGATTTGCGCAGTGTCTCGACGCTGGTTTGATAGTCGTTTAAAAGTTTCTGGCCGTCGGTAAAGGTCGACTCTTGTACCCGGTTGAACGCCTCGGTTCGTTCGGTGTGATCCTTGATTGCCTTCTGACTTTTATCGTATGCGTCGACTATGGCGAGCGCGGCGGCGGCGCTTTCTAGTTGGGCTTTGTTCGCGCCATCTTGAGCGAGTTTGTACAGGGTCGTTTGTGTGGTGGTCATGCCGACGGTTGCGGCCTGCTCTTGCAACGACTTCACTTGTTTGTCGATTGCCGCCGCCGCTTTCTCCGCCGCTTTGGCGGTTTCGTCGGCCGCACCGGTTTGGCGTTCAAGCGTCTTTGTCACGACGCGCGCAACCGCCGCCGCTTCTTGGGCTTTTTTGGCATAGGTGCCGTCAAACAGTTTGTCGATACGTTCGGCGCCTTTCGCCTCGGCCGCGTCCATGTCGGCTTTCATGGTCTTAAGCGTGTCGGCGGCGATTGCAAAATCACCGCTCCCCGCTTGCACCGCCGCCGCCGCAAACCCGGCGAGACTGATAGCCTCGGCTTGCAACTCAGTGCCGAGGGAAATCGCTATCGCGGTGACAGTCTTTAGCACCGTGCCGAGGCCCGAGGTTTTATCGGCGGCGGTGCCCGAGTTGTCGGCGAGGTCGAGCATCAGCCCAACAATGTCGTTCAACGCGGGCAACAATTCGGAGGCAAGGTTGTTCGCCATGCCGCGACTTACCCCGGCCAGAACGGTCAGGTTGTCATTAAACGAATCGGCAGCGGCGGCGGCCTCGGCGCTCATCACGAGGCCAAGCTTTTGCGCTTGCGTGGTTAAATCCGTAATGCCGGTTTTGCCGCTATTGAGTAGCGGAATAAGTTTGGCGCCCGACTTGCCGAACAGGTCTTGGGCAAGTGCGGTTTTGTTCGCGCCGTCGGTGTACCCCTGGAATTTGTCGGCCACTTCCAACAGCAAACCGTCAGCGGTTTTTAGATTGCCGTTGGCGTCGCGCACCGACACGCCGATGTCGGCAAACGCCGCCGCTTGTTTCTTGCCGCCCGCCGCCGCTTGACTGATCGTCTTGTTAAACTTAGTCAGCGCGCCGGTTAGCGATTCCTGCTCGACGCCCGCCGTCGAGGCGGCAAAGCTCAAACCTTGATAGGCCTCAATGCTGATCCCGATAGACTGCGCCGTTTCCGCCGCCGCGTCGGCCGCGTCGATACTTTCCTTAATCCAGCCAGCGAACGCGCCAGTTGCGAACGTCGCAATGGCGCCGCCGATTAACTTACCGATTCGGGCATATCGCTTTTGCTGGTCCTCGGCGAACTTTTGCGACATGCGATTAGCTTTGCCGAGGTCAGATTCTAAGCGCGCCAGATTCGCCGCGATGTCGATTGTCAGCGTACCGAGCGACATAAATTCAATCCTCAGAACAGGGCGTCAATTGCGGCCGAGTGTTCGGCCGGGTCGTCGTATTCAAGCGGGGGGAGTGTGTTGGTTTGGATTTCGTAATCGACTTGATAAAACGCCATCCAGTCGACCAACTGCGCCGACGACATTTGCCGCGCCAAAGCGTCCACGTTCCACTCGCCCAAATCACGGGCGAGCTTGAACAGGAAAAATTGCTCGGGGCGGCTTCTTAGTTTTTTGCGGCGTCCTCGGTTGCCGTTACCGAGAATCGATTAAGGAGAATCACCGCGTCGGCAATCGCCCCTATCGCCGCTTCGGATTTGGTCGCGAGTGCGGCCACGTCGTCGAGGGTGAACAGGGCCACGCCGTCGGCGTCGGTGATGGAAAGGGCCACGAGGTTTAGTTTGATTTCGGCCATCAGTTGCACGGGATCGCCGCCATCTTTCTGCGCAGACATCCGCGCCCATTGGGCGAGAACATGGCTACGGTCGCGAACCGACAGGGCGGTTATTGTTACGTCACCGCCCCACTCGGCCACCGGGACAACCTGTTGGGCGCGATCTTTCGCGCCCAAGATTTGATCGCGATTAAGCACCGGCCACCTCGTACACTTCACCCGTGATCGTGACCGCCAGTGTCCCGGCGTTGGTGCCGTCGACTGCGCCCGAGTCGCTGAGAGAACGAACGAACCCCTCAAAGACTTTGATGTAACCGTTCTTTTTCACCAGCTTGAACCAGCGCGGCAACCCCTCGCGCTTGGCTACCTTGGCTTCGATTTGAAAGGCGTCGTCCTCGACGTAATGCAGGTCGGCCGACATGCCGCCGAAGTCTTGCAGGCCCAAGGATTTTTCCTTGGCAGTCGAACAAAGCGTGGTCGTATCGATCTCGCTTGCCTGTCCGTCGAAGCCGGAATAGGACTTGTGTTGGCAGGTTTCAAAGAATTGCAACAGCCCGGCAGTGCCGCCGCTGGTGTAGGTGGTAAAGCCGGTCGAATCGATGTTGGCAAACGTCACGGTCGTGGCGGTGGTCGTCTCGACGATTCCCTTTAGGCCGTTGATTTCAGTCATGCCGACGACGGCGGCAATCTTGAGAACATCGCCCTTTACAAAGGTATGCGTTCCGACGGTCGCGACAGCTTTAGACGCTTTCGAAATCGCGGTGATTGCAGTTGTCACCAGCGTGGCGGCGGCGTTCTCGATATAAAAGTGGGTGCCCTGCGAGGACACCGCGCGGCTTTTAGTAGGCATGGTGATATGTCTCCAAACTAATTGGGGGTTGGGGTTCGTGGGCTTGCGGGGATGTCGTCGGCGCTAAGCCGCGCGAAAACATTTGTTGTACAATCGGGGGTCGCCGCCTGGAATTTGCCGGGGCGATTCGTTGTAGGAGGCGCATCAAATGAACAAAGAAAAGAAGCCTCGCGTCATCGGCGGGTTAACCGATGAGCAGGTAGACGCAATGGGTTATGACGTCTCGCGACAACTTGCGGATGGGTCGTGGTTAGCGGTTTCGCGTATGACGTTCGGCAAGGGTCGGCTTTATTTCAATCTGGATCGCGCCGGGTTTGAGTGTTGCTATTGCTATGAGACTTTCGCCGAAGCGGTCGACGTGCTGTTGACCTTTGACCCGGCCGTGGACGAGGAACCGCAAGGTTGGTTTAAAGACCCGATGAACAATCGCATTCGCCCCAACGGTGACGCGTCAAAAGAAACCATCGGCTACCCGCCGCCCGAGCAAGGAAAGCCCGCGACATGACCGACGTTATCGGCGAAGCGATAGACCTAATTTTGCACGACCTACACGCGCTAGAAAGTTGGAGCCGCACGCCCGGCGAAATCGTGCGCCGCCACATTTACGCGACGGACATTCATTTGTACGTGCGGATAAACCCGCGCCATTGTGGCGAGGACAAGTTGTTGCGTTCGCTGGTTCTGGCCGACATCGACATAGCCAGCGACAAACAACGGCAAGGCATTTTTACGCGCCTGTTGCGTGCCCTAGAAATGGAAATTCCCGCGCTTAATTGTCAGGCGTTGGTGGTCGAGAACATCGACAATCCGCACCTACGCGCGTACCTAGAACGCATCGGCTACCAGTCCACCGGCTGGGGCGAACAGACCGTGTTCAAAGAAAGCCCGTATGGTTAAACGTCACGCGGTCAACTGCCACACCGAATAGTCGACGACGGCATAAAACAATTTCGTCTCGGGGTCGTACAAATCCTGATCGCTGAGAAACACCACGTCGAAAAGCGCGCTTGCCTCTATCGCCGCCTGTACCGCGAGCGCGATTTGTTTGGTCACGCCGTAGTCAGGCGACCAGCAATTAAGCTGTATGCGGGCATGGCGCATCAAACCGGAATCGGTCATGGACCCAATCCGCTCCCCACTGACAAGGCTGTACGTGATGTACGGGCGCAACTCCCCCTCGGGGATAACGCCCGTCGCGATACGCTGGCCGACAATGGCGGTCACGGCCGGGGCCGCGATGAGAACGGCATGGACGTCTGATTCGATCATGCCGCTTTGCTCCCCATTTCCTTAGCCAGCTTATCGGCCTCACGCGTTATTCGCTTCTTGCAATATTCCTCAAACTTGCGGAGCGCTTCGAACTTGCGCGCCTCAAACGCTGGCCGGAGAAAAGGTTTGGCGGGCATCTTGGCCGTACCGAATTCAAGGAAAAACCAATAGAACGGATCGTCCGGGTTGTTGGCGGCTTTCGTTCCCTTGTTGTTTTTAAATACGTGCTTGTCGTCTTTGCTCAATCCCTTGACGCCGAGGTACACACCGAACTTATCTTTTTTCGAACGCTTGATGGTGATTGCTTTCTTAACGGTGCCCGGCTTGCGGCGCTTGTCCGGGGTCTTGAGGATCGGCACTTTTGATTGAGCGTCTTTGCGGATAACTTGTGCGCCCGCGCGCAACGCGGCACGAACCACCTTTTCCCCGAGGCGAGCGGGGAGACGTTGCAACACGCGCTCGATTTCCTTAAGGCCAGTCACCTTGATTTCATCAACGGCCATCGGTCAAACCCTCGGTTGCCAAGATTTCCAGCGATGCGCCAATCTCGCGCGGGTTAATGGCGGATTGCATGTTGAACGCGCGACCGTCGTACACAATGCGTTGCGCGGTTTCGATCCCGGCCCGATAGCGGCACCGAATGCGGTGTGTGATTTCGCTTTGGGTTTGTTGCGCCGACAGTAGTTCGCGCCCGCTGATAGGCTCGACCGACGCCCACAAGGTCGCGACAAAATCCCAACCCTCAAGCGGTTGACCGAACTCGTCGCGGCCAGTCTTGCGCGATTCAAACGTCACGCGATGGCGGAGCGGGCCAAGTCTCATGCAACCCCCGGAATCACGAACGGCGACAACAACGAATCCACGCTAAGCGGCACGCTAGAAACAATCGTTCCGACCACGACGGGTTCGCGGTTCTGGTCCCAATGCGCGACCAACAACAGCAACGCCGACACGAGGTCGGCCGGTACGTCGTCGGCGTCACCATAGCCCGCCGTAAATTCCAGGCGAACGGCCATCGGTTGCGCACGGGTTGCGGGCCATTGCTTGCCATAGGCGGTGTGAACCATGCCGATCATCCCGGCCGGGTCCACGAGGTAATCCGCTGGCGCGAGGACTTGCGTTGCACCGTCGGCGTCGACGTAACTAATTTCCTCGACCGTCTGCAACGGCGGGAGCGGGAGCGAGATAGACCCGCACGGGAAGCGGTCGAGAATCAGCGCCCATTTTTGCGTGACGAATGCGCGCCGGGTGATGTTCTGCGCGTGCCCGGTGGCGGCGGCGATTAGCCGCGATACGCCCGCATCGTCGGTGGCGTCGTCAATCCGTAGACGTGTCTTGACCTCGGCCAGCGTGACGGGTTCGGTCGCCGGGGCCGTCAGCAATTCTAAGCGCATGATTAGGCCTCGGCGTTTTGCAGGCAAAAGGCGACGGCGGCTTTGTCGTCATCAATCCAGCCCATCGCTTTCAGAGTGGCGGCAGTCGCCGCCGAGAATTCGGCAACCTGATTCGGTTGGTATTGTTTCTGTTCCAGAATGAACGCCACTAAACAACGGGCGGAAACGCTTTTAGTTACGGCCATTTTTTCCCCCCTCCGCGTTAAGTAAAAAACGGGGCGAGCCGAAGCCCGCCCCGGTTGCTGCTTAGGTCGCGGAGTGCGCGTAATACTTCACGGCGGCGGAGTCCATCAAGTTACCGCCCGAGCGAATGAACGCGAGGAAACCGACTTGGCCTTTCGAGGCGTAGGCGGAATCGTCGAAGCGCATCAGCGAAACCGACATAGCGTCGCGAATGATGTACTTCTTAAAGTCCCCGTAAATGATGGACTTCGCGTTCGCCGCTGGAACGGCCATGTCGTTGTTAATCACCACGGATTTACCCAACAGAAGGTCAGGCGCACCAGCGGTAATACCGGCCTCATAACCGGGGGTCCAGATTGGACGACCGGCCGTGTCTTTCAGTTTGCGCAACAGGCCGCGAACGGTTTGGTTAAACATGAATTTACATTCCCCGCCCAACTGGTAAGCCTCGTTCACCGATTCCAGCAGGTCGACCAAATCGTCATAGATTACGGTCAGGGTTTGGCCGGTGGTGCCGACCTTGCCGGACGACGCGCCAGTCACAACGCCGCGCGGTTGGGCGGTGCCGGTGCCGGTGGTGAAGTGTTGGTTAGTGATGCGACCAATACGTTCAATGATGCGTTGACGAACAAACGCCTCGATATCAACGGACGAGTCTTGCAGCAACTCGATAGGCACCGCGATAACTTTGGAACTGTATTTGTACACGTTCAAACCGACGGTCCCGAACGATGGGTCCAGCGCGGCGGCGGCGGTGTTCTCGGCGAGCAGTTCGCCGACTTCGGCGGTGCCGTCGCTCGACGGGTACGACAGCGGGTTGCCCTGCGCGGTGGTCAGCAATTGCGCAACACCACGCATCCCGCCGAAGTCTTTCAGCGAGTTAATCAACTCGCTCGCGACCAGCGACGGTACGGTGTAACCACCCTCGGAACCGGTGGTGGTGGACATCGTGTTGTACAGTTTGTGCGCTTGTTCGGCGCTCAAACCTTTTTCACCGCGACGCATCCAGCAATCAAAAATCTTGATGTCGGACAACAGGTCGTCGGTGTCGCGCTTGTTCTTTGGTTCCTTGTGTTGCGCGTGTTCCTCGGCCGCGAGGTCGAGCAACTTTTGCTCGCGTTCCACACGCGAATCGATGTCGGTAATCTCGCCGGTCAGGGCGTCATACCGGGTCTGATTTTCGGGGGTCCAAACTTTATCCTTGGACTCGTCCAACAGTTTGCGCGCCTCGATGGCCAAACCATTGCGGCGCTCGCGCAGTGCTTGAATGCTCATGCTCATTTTCTCCGTGCATAAAAAAACCCGCCAATTGGCGGGTTGGGATTCGCGATGGCGCGAGGCCTAGGGCGCGATTTTTTCGAGCAGAGACAACCGGCGCTCAAGTGCCGCGCGGTCATAGCCATGCTCAGGTTCTGGGGGTTGGGTCAGTGCGGCCGGGGCGTTGCCGTAGGCCGCGAGGTTCCATTGATTTTTCGCCGCCTTTTGAGTGGCGGCGATACGATCGACAAAGCCATTTGCTAGCGCTTCCTCGGCGGTGAACCACGTTTCAGCGTCCATCCATTCCGTGATTGTCTCGGGAGACTTGCCGGTCTTGCGTTGGTAGTCCGCGACAATCGAGGCATCGACTTTGCGCAGTACGATGGCCGTTGCTTCGAAGTCGGCCGCGTTGCCAAGCGCAATCGTCCACGCGTTATGAATCATAAAAAAACCGCCGTCGGCGATTTCGACCTCATCCGCCGCAAGGGCAACATAGGTCGCGGCGCTGGCGGCGTGTCCGTCGATATGCGCGACGACATGCGCCGGGTGTTGGGCAAGTGCGTTCGCGATGGCGCGGCCGTCGAACACGTCACCGCCCGGCGAGTTAATCCGTAGGTGAATCGTGTCCACGTCGAGCGCGGCCAGTTGCGGCACGAACTCTTTTGCCGAGACACCACCCGCCCACGACTCGCCGATAATGTCGTACAGATACACGGTCGCCTCGCGCCCGGCTTGCTCGATTCGGGCCGTGCGTGGTGCGGCTTGATTGCTTAAAAAAAGCTGCATCAGTTTCATACGCTAGCCCCTTGGGTTGCGTTGGTTAGATAGAGAACATCGCCACCCGGAACGGGCGGTAGGTTCTTAATGCGGCGGGCCTCGTTAACCGTCATCCAGCCTTGAGCGCCCGGCCCGCCAAGCGATTTCGAAATCACCTCGGACTCGGTTTTGGAATCGCCAGCCAGCAAACCGTCACGGTTGAACTCGGCGAAATAACGCGTCGAGCGCGGCCACAGCTTGCGGTTCAATTCCTGCTCGATACGGCGTAGGTGCGGGCCGAGCGTGTAGCGAACAAAGCCGATGGACATTTGTTCTATGCCACTCCCCCAACTGGTCGAGGCGCTGGTTTCGCCGATCATATGAGGCGGCACACCGAACGCGCGGGCGATCTCGACCACCTGGAATTTGCGCGTTTCTAGTAGCTGCGCGTCCTCGGCATTCAGCGAAACGGGTTCGACCTTGCCGCCATTAACCAACAGCAACGGCTTATGTCGATTGCCGTTGCCGGTATAGCGTTCGGTGAACTGGTCGCGTAGGTGGTTCTGTTGCGCCTCGGTTGGCGCAACACCTTGCGGGTAAGAAAGGGCAATGGACGGCGATGCACCGTTGGCGAAAAATTCGCCCGCGTAGTCGTCGGCCGCAAGGGCGGTCCCGACCGCTTGCCGGGCCGCGTATCGGATAACCGATTCGCCCTTGCAACCATCAAAACCGAAGCCCGGAAAATGCAAAACATCGTGATCGAACAGACCATAAACCGACTCGCCGTCGCTCACGAAATACACCAAATGCCCATCGCGTTCGGTGATGTGTACGCACTCGCGCGGGATCGGCATAAGGGACGACGGGTTGCCGTTGCGGTCGCGGATGATTTGGGCGAACCCATCACCGCGCATCAACATACTCGACAACATCCATTCCCAAAACGAGCAGGCGGTTAGGGTCGGATATGGCGACTCATTGAGCAGCCACCATAGATCATGCTCGACCTTTTTCCGGCCACCATCCAACGTCCGTTCATAGATGGGGATTGGCAACAGTGCGACGGCGCCCGCGATCAGTCGCGTACAGGAATAAACCGCCGCGCTACGCTTGGCACTTTCGACCGTTACGGCCATGCCGGAGGACGCCGGACGCACACCGAAAAACTCGGCCCACTGGTCAGGGGTTCCCCAGCCGTCGAGCGTCGCCGCGTTGATCTTTTCAATCTCCGCGCGGAGCGTCGAAACTTCCTGCTCTAGCTTTTTTTGTTTGCCGAAAAATCGCATTAGAGCACCATAAAGAGGTCGTGAATTTGAGCGGTTTCCGAGGGTTCACCCTGCGCACCGACGGCCATTGCTAGCGCCACCATGCCGTCAATTCGGCCGGTTGCTTTTGCTTTGGTGAACTTGCGATTTCCCGCGTCGTCCGCAACGGTCACGGCGTTGGCCGCACACATCGTTAGGACCGGGTGATTACCGTGTCGCAGTTGCTTGGCGAGTAGCCGCGCTTCGAGTTCGCGCAGTGCGGGCGACATCGAGACGAACCCTTGACCGAAGTTTTTAAACTTCAAAAGTTCGTCATCCGAGAATCCGGCCTCGACTAACCACGGGGTTAGAAACCGCATGTTGTAACGGTCGAATGCCAGCGCTTGGACGTCGCATTCGTCGAACACTTTTCGCAACCAACTGGCGACAAACTGATACTGAATCGACCGGCCGGGTGTGAGTTCCAACAACCCTTCCCCCGCCCATAGGTCATACGGCACGCGGTCGGCTCGGGACTTTTCTACTATGCCTTCCTCGGGGAGCCAGAAGGTCGGGAAAACATCGCCCGATTCGCCGACCAAAACGAGCGACGTCAGGTCGGAAACGCTCGACAAATCGAGGCCCGCATAGACCTTTTGCCCGCGCAAAATTCCAGGTGCGGCGGCGTTCTCATCCCATACACCACGCGAAATAAACGGGGCGCGGGCCTCGACTCGCTGGTTCAAAATCAGGTTTCTGTATGCCGGTTCGCGACTCGGTAAACGCTTGGCGTCCGACGCTTGGCGGCGCACTTCGGTCTGATTCATGAAGTCGTCGAAGTGCGGGTTAGCCGCGCGTATCGCCTCGTCGCTGAATGGGTCGAGGTCGACCGGGGCGGTGCAAAGTTCAACCTTGTTTTGGGGGTCGGCGCCGGTCAACGCGTCGTCGATTAGCAGGCTTAAAAGGTCCGCATCGGTCGGCGCTTGCGTGCTAATGATGATCGACATTGGTTGGTCTTGCGCCGCGCTGGCGGTTTCCAATGCCTCATAAAGTTGTGACCGGGGGCCGACCACTTGCCCGAGTTCGTCGTGAATAATGAGCGCCGGACTTAAGCCAAATTTAGTCGAGGCGTCCGCGCTCAATGCCTTGTAAAACGTGCCGAGTTCACCGCACAAAAGTTCCTTTGCGGTGTCCCGAATGTTGACGTAGTGCGAAAGCTCCGCGCTTAAGCGCACGATCTTGGCCGCGAGTTCAAACAGAATCGCCGCCTGATCGCGCGATTGAGCCGCGCTGTATAGCTGCGAATTCGGCCGGGCCTCGGGACCGCACAAGTGCAACAACAGGATGAACCCGCAAAAGGCGGTCTTAGCATTCTTGCGCGCCATGCTCAGAATGAAAACGCGGGTCGGCGAATCGTAAATCCGCTTGAGCCAGCGGCGTTGATGCTTAGTTAATTTGACCCGTTGGCCTACATAACGACCCTCGGGAATGCGGCAATGGTCTTCAATCCACGCGCAATTCCGTTCACCGCGCGTCAGTCGTTTTCTAACTGCCACGGTTTGCGCCCTTTGCCTTGTGGGTGAACCACCTTTTCCGCGCGAATTAGGCTCTGTTGTGTGAGCCGCATCGCCCGTAACAGCGCCGTCATGGCGCGCGTTTCTCGTTCCATCATTGCGCCGAGCTTGTCGTAACGCTTCAACCCGTCGTCATCCGCCAGCCATGCCGGGTCAAACGCCTCGTGCTGTTGCGCGATGAGGTCGGCTTGTACCTTGTGTCGGCAGTATTGAGTCAGCATCGGCGCGTGTTCATCACCGAACCAATCGGCCGGTTTGGAATTCACGACCGTGACCCACACCGCTTTTTGTGCGGCGGTCATGTCGGCGGGCGGGGCGAGGCGAACGGATAACGAGGACGGGGACGCGATAACAAGCGAGGCAGACGATTTTCTGCCACGTTCTGCCATGTCAAATTCACCTTTTTGTTACAACTTAATGTGTCGGACCT
>Ga0065714_10064780_pt1 | contig 19169 bp, 12 predicted proteins | sample MisRhiReplicate2_FD_59101 | JGI IMG/M metagenome (GOLD analysis project Ga0065714, IMG submission 59101) | Miscanthus rhizosphere microbial communities from Kellogg Biological Station, MSU, sample Rhizosphere Soil Replicate 2: eDNA_1 v2... | ecosystem: Host-associated > Plants > Roots >...
ACGCTGAAGTATGTACTTCTACCGATCCTTTTGTTCTTTTGCGTAAATTCATTATTTGCCTGGTTCTTCTAGTAAATCAATAAAATCAATTGCATCGGTTTCCATTCTAAGAATGATTTTTTCGACCATAATATTTAAAATGTGATACAGTACATAGGCGATAATACCGATAATTAATCCGGTTGCAGAAGTAATCATTTTGGTATATAAACCACCAGAGATCGTTCCGATTTCGATCGCCCCTTTAATTGATACCTGATGGAAAATGGTAATTACCCCTACAATTGTACCTACGAAACCAAGCATTGGTGCAATACCCGCAACAATACCCAATATGCTAATGTTCTTCTCTAATTTAGAAACCTCCAATTTACCAACATTTTCAATTGCACCTTCAATATCTTTAATTGGGCGGCCAATGCGTTTTAACCCTTTTTGCAACATGCGCGAAAGGGGAGAGTTATTGTTTCTTAATAACGACATGGCGCCATCTAAATTTCCAGATTGGATATAAGACCTGATCTGGCCCATTAGGTTTGATTCATCTTTCGTGGCTTTTTTAATGGTTAAATAACGTTCAACAAAAATAATCAAAGCTAAAAAAGCCAGAAAAGCCAATGGAATCATTACCCAGCCGCCTTTAAAAAGCAGATCGATAAAATGTAATTCTGGTTGTGGTTGTGTTACAGTTTGGTTAATCGCATTTGCTGTGTCTTGCAATGCTTGGGTGGTGTCCTGAATTAATAAAGTTATCATTATGGTTGTGTGTTGTTAAATATTTGTTGTACGTAAAACCCTTTTCCTTTTAGTTTTTTCTGTAAAATCTCTTTCTGCTCTTCGGCCTCTTTTTGTGTTTTAAAACTCCCAATACTTACTTTTTTCCAAGGTCCGGCCATATTTGCAATTTTAGCATTTAAGCCGCGGGCTTTCATAATGGCGATGTATTTTTCTGCTCCTGCAACAGTTTTATAAGATGCCGCAATAACATCAAACGTAGAAGGACCAGTTTTTGGTACAATATTTTCTTTTGGTGTTTCGGTAGCTGACTTAACTGCTGCTTTTGATATCTCTTTTTTAACGGTATCTGCTTTTTTCTGAACCTGATTGGCCTTTAAAATGCTATCTGTTTTGGCTATTGAATCCTGTTTTGCTTTTAAGGTATCAACAACAACCTTTGGTGTATCGACAATTACCTTTGCTGGTTTTACCGCTTCAGCAGTTTCGCCTGTAAATAATTCGGGCTTAACCAAAAAGGTTATCGCTGCAATAACAGCTAAAGCTAACACAGCAATTGTAATCATCAACCAGGTAGACATACCTTGGCGCGCTTCGTTTCCATGTTCAATCGGGTCATGGCCAAAACGATTTGGATGCTCTGCATGTTGCTCTTTTATAAACTCCGGAGCCTCAATTACAGGCTCTTCTTTTTTAGCCTCGTCTTCTAAATTGATGTATGTTTTTGGTTCCTCCGGCTCTGATCTAAGTGAGAAACGGCCTGGACGTTCGCTTTCTAAAATAACTGTTTCCGGTAATTCTGCTGATTTGGCTTCTGTAGTTAATGAAGTATTTTCTGTAGCCTTTACTTCCTCTTGTGCATCGCCAGATTCTGGTGTTTCCATAACAGATTGCTCTGCAGCAACATTTTCTGCTTCCGATTCTGGTGTATGGCCAAAACGGTTAGGATGCTCTTCGTGCTGTGTTACAACCGATTCTGGTACATCTACACCTTCAACAGTATTTGCTCCTTCTTCTTGTGTTTCAGTAGGTTCTTCTGTTTCAATGGCATGCTGCTCAGCAGCAATATTTTCGACCTCTGATTCTGGCGCATGGCCGAAACGGTTAGGATGTTCTTCGTGCTGTTCTTTGATAAACTCAGGTGCTTCAGTAATTTCTGCTGCACTTTTTTCTGTATGTTTTAAAGTGTTTTTAAGGTCATCATTAACTTCATCCAGCTCTACATTTTCGATTACCGGCGCCTGGTACGACTTATTTTCAAAAGGTGAAGGCGCACTTGGCGCTTCAGCAATTTCATCGTACACTTCTTCCTCTTCTTTTGGCGAATCGGGTTTTACATCTTCAGTTACAGTTTCTGGTAAAGAAGGCAAACCATAAAATTCAGAACCGTAATTGATGTTCTTTATTGGTTCGAAATCCAGACCCTGTTCGGTAAAAAATAAGCGACCGGTATTTTCTAATTCGACCTCATGGTCAAGTTCCAGTTTTTGATTTACGTCTTCAACAAACTGCGAGATGTAATAGTTGACACTTTCATTAGAGATATTCCTTTTAGCGACAATAAAATCTACCAGCGCCTTTTCTTCGGTTAAATCGCTAGAAAACTGCAGCGTATATCCGGGAGGTAAAAACGTTTGTTTTTCCTTATCGTATCTTCCTGGGTATTTCTTTTTATAAAAGGTGCCCAAGCCGGTAATACCAACTTCTTTGCGTTGCTGCAAGAGTTCTAAAAGGTATGATAAGATATCCATTCGGGTAAAATTAAGCGTTTAAAATTAAAAATTATATTCTACCTTCAAATAGTGTCTATGGGTGCTGTTAAACATCCTATTCCAAAAGGGGGACAAAAACGAGTACAGTTTTGTTATTTTAATCATGAAAAATCACAGTTTTTTAAACCTATAGCTGTATCCGTGCAAAGATAACGGTTACAAAGATAGAAATGGTATGCTAGTAAGCAAATGGCTAAATCGATATAATGCCATAATGGAATGATGCATTATAGGGATGACAATAAAAAAAGCAGGACAACCGAAGTCGTCCTACTTCAAATGTTTGTAGCGGTTAAAAATTTTCTGATTATAAATTAAGGGGCATATACTGTGGTTTTACCGCCATACAAATTGCTTGATATGCTTGATAAATAGGTATGCACATCGTTATTTGGTAGATTGTAGTACAGGTAGATGCCGTAGCCATTGTTAACGGTTTGTGTAGCTAAAGATGCGGCTGTTGAAGAACTTGTAGCCTGAATGTCAATTGCTGCAGGACCAAGGTTTGCTTTGGCCAGGCCTGCTACGTTTGGTACCGAATAGGTTCCATAAATAGCATTCCAGCTGTAGTTGATTTTTGAACCTACGGTAACGCCATTATAAGATAATCTTGAAGCGGCCGGACCATAATAATAAAACGATATGATTTTATTTGGCAACAAATCTCTCAATGCTGTTACCAGGTACACAAACGAACTGGCATTTGGCTGTCCGGTACCGTTAACACCGTATTCCGCATATTCATCGTCGAAATCGATACCATCAAGGCCATAGGTATTAACGGCGTCAGCCAATTGCTGTGCAAATCCCTGTGCCGCTGCCTGAGAAGGAAAATTGCAAAAACCTGCCCCCTGGTGATTGCCCAAAATGGAAAGCAAAACCTTAATGCCTTTATCCTGCAATGGTTTGATGTAAGTTGTTTTGTTATTTAAAATGTTTGAAACATTACTATTGAAACCCAATACAGCTTTTTGTGTAGAGGTATTGTAGTTAATGTTCGCTGCAAAAATGATTGCGATATCGAACAACTGTTGCCCGGTAGAAAGCTTGTATTTTCCTACGTTGCGGATATCGGCACCATTTACTTCCACATAACATACGCCCTTTGGACCACTTACGCCGATAGCTGAAGTAGAATTAGTCGCTTCTTTTTTTGCAGGACCGGTTAAGGTTTCATCCTGGGTGATGTCTTTTTTCTTGCAGCCGATGGTACCGGTTAAAAATAGGGCCAGGGCCAGTGTGCTGTTAAACAATTTGGTAGTTGTCATAATTTTTTTTAATTGGTTAGAAATTGATTTTGTTCCATAAACCGCTACAAACGGACTTTATGTAAAAAGATATTGATGTTTTGATAATGTTTGTCCTTAAAATAAGGTAGAAGCCATTAATAGCAGAATGCCGGAAACGGTAAGTTTTCTCATAGATTTAAAAATTCTGGTTAGAAATTGGTTTAATAAAAAAAAGGTAGGATAACTAACGTCATCCTACCTGGTAAATCTGTGTGTTAAAAATTTGCTTTATCTACATCCCACCATAATCTTGTACCGCCATTATCTGGCCCGCCTAAAAGGGCAACAGCTTTATGAACTTCGTCTTTATTGCCGTTTCCATATTCAGTTGATGGATATGGTAATCTTCTGATCTGGGTTTGGGTATTAATCGTTCCACCACTATTGTTACTGGCTACCGTAAATAATTTAGGGTAGCCTGTACGTCTGTATTCACTCCAGGCTTCCTGTCCGTCAGGAAAAATAGCCAGCCATTTTTGGGTGATAATACGCTCCAGATTTTGTTCATTGGTAGCTGCAGGGTCCCATTTAATGGTGATTGTACTTACGGCTGCGGCGTTATTTGCAGCGTTTTTCGGATCTGCGTAGGCCGTTTGCTTGCTTGTAGCATCAGCTAAATAATTTCCGGCGGTAACGTTCCATTGTTGTAATGAAGTGGTAATACCAGTTTCATAATTGGTTTGCGCATTTCCAGCGCCTGTCCAACCACGTAAAGCTGCTTCCGCTTTTAAAAACCAAACTTCAGCAGCAGTCATCAAAATCTGCGGTGCTTTTTGCCCTATTGGCGATTTAGCGGCATCGGTAGAATTTAAACTGGAATAGGTTTTATAACCTGCTTTACCCAGACCGTTAAATGAGGTATTTGCTCCAGATCTGATCCCGATATACTGACCGGTAAATAAAGGGTCGGTAGCTGGTTTAGCGTAAACTGGTAAACGCGGATCGTTATAACCTACCAAATAGGTTTGTAAGGCTGCACCCAAGGCATTATCGCCATCGTATGCTACGGTTACTACCCATAAATCGTTATCTCTTGTTCCTGATTGCGCTACAGCAGCATTATCAGCAACTGTAGTTAATAAACCACCTGGAGCACTTAATGCTTTTTCTCCCTGTAATTTGGCTGTAGATGGATCTGCTTTAACAATACGCATTGCTAAACGCAGGCGTAAAGAATTGGCCAGTTTTAACCATTTGGCTGGATCGCCGGCATATACCAGATCTCCTACACCAAAAAAGGAAGCTTTACCTGGATTTGCGGTCATATAAGCCTGTAAATTATTAGCAGCGGTATCGATGTGTCTAAAAAAGGCATCGTAAACTGCTTTTTGACTCTCATAAGGCGTTGATACCAATGATGAACCAGCGGTGGTATATGGAATAGGACCAAATTTATCAGTTACCCTGCTCATGGCCATCACCTGTACCAGCAGTGAAATTCCCCAGGCCTCCGGCGACTTTGTTTTTACCATGCTCTGGCCAATTTTAGAAATGGGCGCCATTACATAGTTGTACTGATCATTAAAACCGGCACTGTTCCATCCGTTATTAAGAGAATAGTTCATGTTGTTAATCCCTCCAAAGGGGTTTGGAGCCATCATATAACCACTAAAAGCATCAGCACTCAGGTTTTGCGCAATCTGGTAATTGTGAAAAATCTCCTGCTCAATCGGTCCGATTGCTGATTTTAAAAGCGCATCGCTCTGGGATGGAGATAGGGAATTTGGATTGGTATTGAAATCTTCAAAGTTTTTTGTGCATCCAAAATTTAAGGCCATTAAAGATGCCAGCAAAACAGCAGACAATCCTTTAATCCTGTTATTTGAGGATTTATGATATATAGTTTTCATGTCTTTTTTGAATAGGATTAAAATGATACATTTAGATTGAAACCTAAACTGCGCGTAGCAGGCTGGTTAAATACATCTACACCAGATAAACCGTTTCCGGTTGACATGGTAAGTTCAGGATCGAAAGGTGCCTTTTTATAGAAATAAAACAGGTTTCTGCCGGTAACTGAAAATTTAATACTTTTAAACGTTTTACCTGTTAACGGAAGAGTATAGCCCAACGCAGCCTCTCTTAAACGTACTACGGTTGCACTATAAATGTACTCACCTGATACGCCGCCTCTTCCACCAACAAAAGAATAGTAGCTTTGAGGGTTAATAGTTGCCGATACTTCATTACCTTTAGTGTCTACGCCATCAATTTTAACGCCTCCCTGGTTTCTGGCAATGCCAGTGGCTTCAGATACACCAGCTTCATCCATTAAGGCTTCAGTTAACGATAATACCTGACCGCCAAATTTACCATCAACAAGGAAACTCAAACTGAAATCTTTGTAGTTAAAGCTGTTGTTCCAGCCCAATTGGAATTTTGGATTCGGGTTACCGATATAGTTAAAATCAGTGCTCTTAAGCGGTACATAAGGAGAAGCAGTTGAACCGTCGCCACCTAAAATAATGCGGTTTTGGGCGTCACGTTGTAAGGTGTAGCCATAAATGTCGCCATAAGAACCACCTACCTGTAATCTGGAAATATAAGAAGTATTACCGGCACCGGTTAAATCTATACTGTTGATTTTATCCGCAGATGCAATATCAATAATTTTATTCCTGTTTAATGAACCGTTTATGGATGTATTCCAGTTTAAGCCTTGACCTTTAAGTACATCTGCTCCCAAAATAAACTGAAACCCCTTGTTTTGTACATTTCCGGCATTTAAATAACCTGTTGATACCAACGATGATGGTGGTGCAATTACAGGAATATATTGGTTACGGGTATTGGTTTTATAATACGTAAAGCTGAAATTGATGCGGTTTGATAAGAAACGTAAATCTGTTCCAATCTCAAACGATTTTGTACGCTCTGGCATTAACTCCCTAAAAGCTTTATTGGTATTAAACAACAGCGCACCATCAGCTTTTAGTGTATTCTGGATAAAAGTAAGATATGGAGGTACAGTATTACCCACTTCTGCATAAGTTCCCCTTATTTTGGCGTAAGTAATGGCCTCAGGAAGTTTAAACATTTGCGAAACGATGAATGATAAACCTACCGATGGATAGAAATAAGAATCGTTTGGTGTATATGATAAGTTAGAAGACCAATCGTTTCTTCCTGTTACGGTTAAGAAAGCCCAATCCTTGTACGAGATGTTTGCATTACCAAATACGGCCTGTAACTGACTGTGGTTAGGAATCACAGGTACCACATTGGTTAAGGTATTACCAGGAAATGTTCCTGGCTGGGCAACAATGGTATTAGCAGGTGAGAAGAAATCTGTTGCCGAAAGGTTACCGGCTAAAGATAAACCTGAAGTTTTCTGATCGTTGATACTGCCACCGATTAATCCATTAACTTTAAAATCAGAACCCGTCATTGGAATGGTAAAGTTGGCAATCGCATCAGCATACTTCTGTACATAGGTTTGGTTGCTCTGCGAAAGATAACCTGTTGCTGTAGAGTTGAAGTTGGTTGCAATACCAGCATACCTGCGGTTTTCATAGTCATCCGTAGTACGGTCCATATTTCCCCTAACCTGAATGTTTAACCATGGCGCAACATCGTATTTAATGCTACCGCTTAATAAATAACGGTTACGGGTAGAAGTATTAGGATTAAGGTTGGTTAACCACCATGGGTTCTGGTTGATATCTGCCGGGCCACCCAACCAGTTCTGACGGGCTGCACCTTCGTTCCCGGCCAATAAATACTGATCTTTATATGGCGTAATGTCTACACCTCTTGGAAAAAGATATAAGCCTAATAAAGGATTTAGGTAAAGACCTAAAGAGGGACTGTTATTGATTTTTTGATTGATGTAGTTTACACTTCCATCTACCGTTAATTTATTGTTGAAAAACTTAGCCGTTTCGCGTAGGTTTAAGTTATTCCGGTTTAACTTATTGCCGGGTTGAATACCGCTGGCATAGGTGTTGGAATAAGAAAAATACGTTTGAGCCATTTCCGATCCGCCCGAAAGATTTATTGCATTGGAGGTGTTAACGCCTGTTTTGAAAAAATCTTTTAAATTATCGGTTGTATTGCTGATTCCACTACCCCAGCTATCCCTTGTTGTAGCAGATGCAGGTCCGTAACTGTTCTGGAATTTTGGTTCGTAAGCAATATTATCAATTGTTACACCCGATGAAAAACCAATTTCGGCTTTACCTGACTTACCCTGTTTAGTGGTAATTAAAATTACACCATTCTGTGCCTGACTACCGTAAAGGGCTGCTGCTGATGCACCTTCTAAAACGGTAATACTTGCAACATCATCAGGGTTTAGGTTAGAAATGCCATCGCCACCATCCTGACCGCCTCCAAAAATACTGTTCTGCTGGCCATTAGCATTACCATTATTACTGATCGGCACCCCATCAATTACATACAAAGGTTGATTATTACCACTTACTGAGCGGCTTCCCCTTAAAATTACTTTGGCAGAACCACCCACACCCGAAGCACTTGGACTAATGGTTAAACCTGCAACTTTACCGTTGAGGGAGTTCATTAGGTTAGGACTTTTTACTTTAGATAGTTCCTCGCCCGAAACCTGTTGTGTATTGTAGGTTAATGATTTTTCTGATCTTTTTACCCCTAAAGCCGTTACCACTACGGTTTCAAGATTTTTTGAGTCAGGGGTTAAAGTGATATCAAGAGTGCTTTGCGTACCCACAGTAACTTCTTTGCTCTGGTAGCCGATAAACGAGAACACTAGTACATCGCCCGTTTTGGCCGCTATACTATATTGCCCTGAAGTATTACTTTGGGTTCCGCCTTGTGCCCCCTTTATGGTAATGGTTACTCCCGGTAATGTTGCCCCGGTTTCGTCTTTTACCGTTCCTTTAATCACATCCTGATAAGCAGCATGGAAAGAAACTGCTCGATTAAAATGATCTTTAGGTGTTGCTGCATACAGGCCTGTGGATGCATAAAGCAATAAGCACGTTAGCTGTAGAGATTTTTTCATATTCATTTACGAATAATTTTGAATAAGTATTTGGTTAATTGTTTTTCGCCTTAGGGATTTCCGTCCGGGCTGTTTATAGATAAGAGTATTTTGCTTACACAAATTGCCTACAAGGAAATTGAAATATTTTAAAATATTTTTTATTGACGTAATGCTGCCATTTCAATACCGTTGACAGATTACCATAAAAGAGTCATGAGTCAATACATGGTAATAGTTGAAGACGCTTAAATTAAATCGAAAATATTCTTGATAATAAAGTTTATTTTTTGGAAATGAATGTCAGTATTCCATAGGTACTGCTGTCAGTTTTATTAAACAGCGGTTTGTTTTCAAGTCGCAAAACTTTGTGCATAAACCCGGATTGGAACGGAAGCCAATTTCCTTCAAATTGGCAGGAGGGAAAGCGGGGAGAGTTGCCAAAAGCTCAGAACCCTCCATTTTTCCTAATCATCAAAAAACGGCGACAGGATACCCATTATACTGTTGCTTTTATACCATAAATTACCTCTGGCATAAGATGTAATTTAATCAAAATCAAATTCTTTCGGTCAGGTTAGCGGTGCCTGCTACCCAACAACCCGCAGCACCAACTAATGCTGCATCTTCATTGAGCTTGGATATATGAATAGGCGTATTGATCCCTTGCGATTCGAAGTATTTAATCACATTGGGTACAAAACGACCGGATGCATTGGCAATATTACCACCAATTACAATGGCCTCTACTACATGATCTTGTTGAAAATCTTTAAGGAAAAGACCAAGATTATGGCCAAATTCGGCAAATATTTTACGTACTGTCTGGTTCTCTTCATAAAGTAAGGTCAGTTCGCGAACATTTAGGATATTTAAACCGGTAAGTTCATAATAACGTTTCAAAAACCAGCGGGTAGAAAGGTAATCTTCCGCTATACCATTCAAAAAAGAAGAACACCACAGGTTGGCATCGGTAATTTTTCCTTCTTTACATAGGGCACTTCCGAGTCCGGTACCCAAGGTAATGCCAATCAAATTTTGGCAGTCAAGGGCTTCGCCTGCAAATACCTCTCCGGCTAAAAAGCAGGCGGCATCGTTGCTCATTAAAATCTGATTGCTGTTTATCTTTAGTTCGCTTGCCAGCATATCTTTTACATTCAGGCCATAAAAAGCGGCATATTTATCATTACCTGCAATATAAGAGATGCCCTTGTCATAATCGAAAGGCCCTGGCATAGCAATGCCTAAGCGACCAATTTGAATATCGACCTTTTTATAAGCTGCTTTAATTGCATTGCACCAGGTATATATAATCTTTTCGGTTGATCCATGCGAGTCTACCCGCTCGCGTGTATAACTGCTTTTAAGGATGTTGCGCTGTTGCATATCGAGCAAGGCAGCGGTAATATGTGAGCCTCCGATATCGATTCCAAGCACATATTGTTCATTATTTATTGTTTTCTGCATTAATAGATCTATAAAATGGTTAGTGTTAAGGTAGCACACCATTAATAAGAATCCTTTTTTTTGACAAACTGCCTACAGGCTTAAAATTTTTTTATGATTTTTTTTTAATTACTTTACATTCGATTTACTAAACTAACCAAGTTGAAAGCAACTAAGCCAGACCTAGTCGTTTTATGGGATAAGATTTGCCTTGAGGATGATATAAAATCTTTTGAGCAACTTTACCGCTTTCTGTACAGTAGGTTAATCAAATTTTCTATTTACTATGTAAATGATAAACAGGTTGCTGAAGATCTTGTAGCCGAGGTATTTGTGAAATGCTGGGAAAACCGGGCGGCAAGTACCCATGTATTAAATCCTGAAAGTTACTTTTTTATTGCTGTAAAAAATCAATCGCTTAAATACCTTAAAAAAAATTCTTTCGTTACGTTTATCGATTTAGTTGATGAAAAAGATAATATTTCGGTGTCAAACCATACACCTGAATACATTCTCGAAACTAAAGAACTGCATCAACAGCTCGACCATGCCATTGCAAGTTTGGCACCACAGGCGGCTACTGTTTTCAGGTTAATAAAGGAAAGCGGAATGAAGTACAAAGAAGTAGCAGAACTGTTAAATATCTCGCCCAGAACTGTGCAAACTCAATTATTCAGGGCCATTGCAAAGCTCCGTATGGTATTACAGCCTTTAAACGATAAGGGAACCGATGAAAAAAAACTGGGAAACCTGATCTCCCTGACTATCTTAGCAAGTAATTATCTTTTTTATATTTTTTGTAGGCAATTTTAACAGAAAAAGGAACATACAATAAAGGACGGAAAAAAATGACAGATCAAAGATTTACAGAATTGCTTGGAAAACAATTGGCCGGTGAAATTTCGCCGGATGAATCTGTCGAACTGAAATCTATTTTAGCCGATAACAAAGCGTTTAGAACAGAATACAAACAACTACAAACTTATTTTGAATCTGAAACAGCTGAAGAAGAAAATATTGATCAGGTTTTTAGTCGGATCAAAGCTAAAATTATAGTTTCGGAAGAGCTGGGCTTAACAGTTGTCAAAAATAAATATAGTATCTGGCTAAAAATTGCTGCGGTTGTAGGCATTGTTATCGTTGGTGCATTGGTATATAATAGAGAAACGATTTTCTTCAAAAAAACAGATCAGCTGAAATTAACACAGGCACTAACCAAAGCTGCAGAGGTGAAAACCATTTTACTGGCCGATGGTTCAACTGTAAAAATGAATTCGGGAAGTCGCCTAAAATATCCAGATCATTTTACTGCCGATACCAGGGATGTTTACTTATCTGGCGAGGCATTTTTTGATGTTAAAAAAGATGCCAAACACCCGTTTATTGTGCACACCGAACAGTTGGCTGTAAAAGTATTAGGTACTGCATTTGATGTTAAAGCTTATCAGAATGATGCTTTTACCGAAACTACATTAATCAGAGGGAAGGTATCTATCTCTCTTAAAAACAATACTGCACAAACATTTATCTTAAAGCCAAACGATAAATTTACTTTATCCAATGGTAGAGGAAGCATAAGTCAGTTGATGCTTTTCAACGGGGCAGGAGCAGATAAAGTCATTGAAACGGCCTGGCTCAACCATGAACTGATCTTTAAAAACAACCGTTTTGATGAAGTAGCCAAACTTTTTGAGCGTTGGTATGATATCAAAATAGCCTTTAAAGAACCAGAACTAAAAGCTATACAGTTTACTGGTCATTTCGAAAAAGAAAGCCTTACCGATGCCTTAAACGTGCTAAGACTCATCGAAAACTTCAATTATTCGGTAAATGGCAAAAATGTGTATATTTACCGTTAGTGCACAATACTTTAGCCATGTATATTTGTTGCCATGAATTTTGTGCAGCGGATTATATTGTTAATTGGATTAATTTTTCCGCTATGTGCCTTTGCGCAAACCAAAGTTACCTTAAATTTCAACGAAGCCAGTCTCGAAAAGATTATTGAAGCAATACAGCAGCAAACTGTTTATCATTTCGCATACAGCGAATCTAAAATTCCTAAACATCAGGTATCCATCAAGGTAGAAAAAGAGGAAGCTGTAAAAGTGATTGATCAACTTCTGCTTAATAGTGGTTACACTTATTCCGTGTTGCCCAATCATCTTATTGTGATTAGAAAAAATACTGGAGGGATGGATACAGATAGTATTCGTTTTTTAAAAGAAGTGGTCATTACAGCCTTGGGTATCGAAAAAGATAATGATAAAGTGGGGTATGCCCTTACCACCATTAAAGGCTCTTCTATTACCAAAGCAAGAGAAAGTAATCTGATTATGGCACTACAAGGCAGGGTTGCGGGACTAAATATTACCGGTGTAAATGGTGGCCCGGGCGCTTCTGCTCGTGTGCTCATCAGAGGGGTTTCGAGTATGACTGCCGCCTCTCCATTATTTATCGTAAATGGTGTACCTATTGATAATAGTATCAGGGGAAGTGCCAACGAGTACGGTGGTGCCGATTATGGCGATGGGATCAGTAATATCAATCCGGACGATATTGAAACCATTACCATATTAAAAGGTTCGGCAGCTTCGGCTTTGTATGGAGCCAGGGCTGCAAATGGCGTAATCCTCATTAACCTTAAAGGCGGAGGAGAAAATACTAAAGCTAAATTTGAATACAATACCAACCTGGCCATCGATGTTCCTGTTAACTCAACCGATTTTCAATATTTATACGGGCAAGGAACTCAGAACAAACGCCCATCCGATTTGTACAATGCTATTTCTACCGGTTTATTAAGTTGGGGAGAAATTATGGATGGCAAATTAACCGCCCAGATAGATGGTTCTATGCGGCCTTATGCTCCTGTAAAAAATAACATCCAGACTTTTTACCGTGTAGCTCCGGCATTTACCAATACACTTTCGCTTGTTGGAGGAAATACAAAGAATAACTATCGTGTTTCGGTTTCCAATTTAGATTACAATTCTATTTTAAGCAATGGAGCACTAAACCGTAAAACGTTAAATTTTTATGGCACAGTGGCTTTAAGCCCTAAAATATCGCTGAGTTTAACAGGTAATTATATTCACGAATGGAATAAAAATAAGAGTTACTTAAGCGATGGTCCATTAAATCCTAATTATGGAATTTCTGCCCTGGCAACCAGCTTGGATCAATCTATTCTGGCACCCGGTTTTGATGCAGAAACAGGTTTCGAAAGTCGCTGGAATGCCGACGAATACAAAACCAATCCATATTTTTTGATGAATAAACAAGCTGATCATGCCAGCCGCAACCGCTATATTTCATCCGCAGTGCTGAAGTATCAACTGGCTAGCTGGGCATCTGTTCAGGGAAGAATCGGTTACGATTCGAGTAAGGATGAATTGGTAAGTATTTTGCCTACCGGAATTGCTTTTTCTATTAACCGACAGGGTGGTATGAATGCCTATGATCAGAATCGCACGTCTGAACTAAATAGCGATATCCTGTTCAGTGCCACCCGGAATCTTGGCGATAAAATAAATCTCGAACTTTCTATGGGCGCGAATTACCGCGAGAGAAAAGGCAATAGCGAAAAGCTGAAAGGCTCACAATTTAAGGTACCATACTTATATACTCCCGATAATCTGATTACCAGTACCAAAACATTGGCTATCTCGAGGATCGTAACAGAATCTGCTTATTACACGGCTGACCTAAGCTATCTACGGTTTCTTAATTTCTCGGTTACAGGCCGGTATGATATCTATTCAACTTTGTCTGCCAATAACCGTGGGATTTTTGTACCAGGGATCTCCGGCAGTTTTATTTTCTCAGACCTGTTGAAAATCAAGGGGTTTGGCTTTGGTAAACTACGTCTGGATTTTGCCAAAACCAGCGGCGAACCTATCTTGCCTTATACCACGCAGATTTATTACACATTAGATAATCAGGTGAATGGTACTCCCGTTGGCGGCTTTTCTAGCGATTTGCCCAACTACAATTTAAAACCCTTTACCTTAAATGAAATAGAAACAGGTCTGGACCTTAAGTTTTTTAACAGCCGGTTGGATATTGATTTTACTTATTTCAATCGTGTTACCCACAACGAAATCATCAATGCAAAACAGTCTGTTACCACTGGTTTTACTTCGGCTTACGTTAATCTTGGTGAAACTCGTAATGCAGGAATAGAACTTGCTTTAGGATATACACCAATCCTTACCACAACCAGTAAATGGCAGGTTAACCTTAATCTTACCAAGGTGAAAAATACACTACTCTCCATTGATGGCAATAGCAATTATACACTGACAGGTACTTATAGACCATTAAATGCCAATACTGCATTGGTAGTTGGCAAGCCGATTACCCAGGTTATGGCTTACGATTATTTACGCGATGCCAGTGGCAACGTTATCATAGGATCTGATGGCATCCCTAAACGGGGCAATTTTGTCCCTATGGGTGGTACTATGCCTACTTTATATGGAGGGATAAACAACAGCTTTAGCTATAAACAGTTTAGTTTTTCTTTTTTGATCGATTACCGCTTTGGCAATAAAATCCTATCCGCAACAGAATACTACAGTTATGTACTTGGCTTAAATAAAGCCACTCTGATTGGTAGAGAAACAGGTATTGTGGCAGATGGCGTATTGGAAAATGGGCAAAAAAACGCCATTAACGTTCCCGCTTATGCCTATTATCCTGAACTTGCCACCAATATTTCTGCATTATCGGTGCTCAATGGTAGTTTTATTAAGTTAAGACAGGCCACATTAGGCTATACTTTTAGCAATAATTTCTTAAAAAGGACACCATTTAGTAGTGTTGGGATTGATTTGGTGGGCCGAAATCTATTTACACTACTTAAATATAGTAAGAATATAGATCCTGAGTCGCAGTTTTCGCCTACACTGGGTTATGCTGGCATAGAAGGTGCATCATTGCCTGCAGCGCGTACATTTGGGGTTAATTTTAATTTTAAATTCAAATAAGGATGGCCATGAGAAAGTTGTGTGTTTGGGGTATTTTTTTTCTGGCTTTAATGAGCAGCTGTTCTAAAGCAAAGTTAGATCATATCAATACCGATCCAACCAAACTAACTGAAAGTAATTACGATCCCAATAGCCTGCTTGCACAGGCGCAGTTAAAATATGCCAATTTGGGATATTATCAGCTTTTGTACCAAAGCACCATGATGCAATTGCTTGCCTCAACCTATTATTATTACAATAATGGAGATAAATATATTAATGTAGGCAGTTTTACCGATTATCAGGGACGCATTTTTGACGAAGGATATAAGGATGCTTCATACATCAGAGAGATGCAAAGACTGGCCAGATTGAAAGATCCGATAGCGTATAAAAATCTGATTGCCATTGGTGATATTATGTTCGTACTGATTTTACAAAGAATTACTGATATCTATGGCGATGTACCTTATACGGAGGCAGTTAAGGCCATGCAGGGCATTAAATACCCTGTTTACGATCGGCAGAAAGATATTTACAACCAAATGCTGAACGATCTTGATGCTGCTACAGCACAACTGGATATTGAAAGACCAGGACCAACTGCCGATCTTTTTTATAAGGGCGATATTACAAAGTGGAAAAAATTTGGTTATTCGTTAATGCTTAGGATTGCTATGCGGTTAACGAAAGTAGACCCGGAGAAGGCCAGAATTTGGACCGAAAAGGCTGCTGGTAAAACTTTTACCAGTATTAACGACAATGCGATTCTTTTAACCGATGCCGCTTCCTTTAACAGTCAGAACGGAACATCACTTGCTTTAAGAACATTTTCCGACTATCTGGAAGTACGGTGGAGTAAAACCTTAATTGATCAGTTAAAAAATACCAATGACCCCAGATTGGGTGTAATAGGTGAGGTACCGAAAGATGGATTGGCCAAAAATGCAGATCAGAATTTAATCGGAAATACCGACGCAGCAGTTCAGTTGGGAATGCCTAACGGGTTTGATCTGCAGGGCGGTGCAACTGATATCAGTCATTCGCCAAACTATCCTGGCGGTACAGGCAACGGAAGTGATTTTGCGCCGCTCGGAAAATATTCCAGACCACGCACCGCGATGTATCTTAAGCTAGGTGGTTCTATTTTTATCCTGACTTACGCAGAAATTGAATTTTTGCTTGCAGAAGCTAAAGTGAGAGGATGGAATATAAATGGAACTGCAAATCTGCACTATACCAACGGCCTAACGGGCGCAATCCAATCACTTGCACAGCTGGATCCTTTAGCTGCGGTTGATGTCAATAAAATCACTGCATTTGTAAACAAGAATCCACTTGATGAAAGCAGTGCACAAAATGCACTAAGCGCAATCAATACACAATACTGGGTAACTACAGGAACGGATTTTAATTTCATAGAGGCCTGGCTAAACTGGAAAAGGAGCGATTATCCCAAGCTTATTCCCATCAATTATAAAGGCAACGTCACCAATGGCACCATTCCACGCCGGATGATCTATCTTTCAACAGAGGTGCTAAACAACCCTCAAAATTACAAAGATGCCGTAGCAAGAATAGCTGGAGGCGATGTGCTTACTGCTAGGGTTTGGTGGGATAAGTAGACAAGCTTTACAATTATTTGATATGTGATTTGTTTCAATGCAATTGGCTTTTTGTAAATTGCTTATGCTTTGTTGCTAACTGCTTGGGTTTACTATCTTTTCGTGAAAGTACCAGTGCTATAATTATTTAATTACTCGAGCACAAGGATACATCTCCCGAATATAAAAAATGCCATCGTAAATATCCGTCCAAGATGCAGATTCAGTAAAATGATACACGCCCTTCATCAGGAAAGGTTTTTTATTGTCAGGATTTTCTTCACGAAACTGCTTAAAGTTTACGAATGTATAGGGTACAGTTTCTGGAATCCAGGTTTCAAAACTGTTCTTAGCTGGTGTCTCTACAGCATACTTTTTGTAGGTAATTATGCCAGTACTTCCAACTCTAGAGTTAAAACCCATAATATAAGTTTGTTTGTTAAGCTCTGGGTCTGCTGTGAATAAATTGCCCATAATTTTCGTCTCTTTATTATTGTGCCATTTTGAGTTTTTGATTAGTTCGGGGTGTTTAATAATATGTGCATTATGTGCCCAAACAATAATTTTTTCTTTTTGAAACTTGTACTTTAAGAGCCATTTTAAATTCTCTGCCATTTGTTTATCCCTAATTTCAGAATCATCACTTTTTTTGCTTAAAAAAGAAATCTCACTTTCAGTTAATGCCATTAAGCTTTTAAGTAGCATCGTTTCAAAAGCCTTAGGATCACCTGCAGAAAGTTCATTGCTGATTTGTTGTAGTGCTTCTTTAAATTTTAGCTGTTTCTGAAGATTTTTATTATACGTTATCGAATCGATAAAGGAAAGAAAATCAATTTTATACTTTTTAGTGTTAGCGTAGTTTATCCTTTTCTCTTTTAGATAATTGTCGATAAATGTTTTCAAATTTGTCTTGCTGTAGCGGCCATGTACCTGATTATCGAAACCAGATATGATTAGGGGATTTTTATCTCGATAAGTTTTTGGCACGTAATGGTACAATAAATCGTCGCAAGAATTACATTTGCTCCACATACTAAAAATATTGCTTGATAGGAAAGGATCAATTTTAGATTTTTGCTTTTCCAGTCGATCCCAGCCTTCGTTTAATGCAAAAAAGTCACTTTCAAAGGCCAAAACATTGAATCCTTTTTGTTCATGAAGATATTTAACTAATCTTGTTTTCGCCAAAAAAGCTGGTGAGTCGCCATGGTCTTGTTCGCCCAACATCACCACCCTCGAATCACCAATTGCCTTTCCAATGGCCTGCAATTCAGAATAATCAGTCGAATCTGGCGATATCGTTTGGATATCTACCCTTTCTTCTGTAACAAACTGCTTTATATCTTTTTTTACGCAGGCCGAAAAAACAATTGAGATGAATGCGAATTGCAATAATCGATTTAACATGTTTTATTATTTGATCAGTTGAAAATTGAAAGATAATATTTTTAGCCTCACATTCACTTGTTATGAAATAAGCTTGAGTTTAAAGATACTTCAAATATTTAACCATATATAGGGTCTGCTGAAAAACTCAAGGTTTTCAAATTTTCATTAGAGTAATGTCTTTTAAAACAAAAATAGGTCGCATAGCCGAAAAATTAACGATAATCAGCCGTGCTTATTGGTCAAAAATTTATAGTTGAAAATCTAATGTAGGCTTTTTTTGAGCATACCTTATGAAAAAGCTTGCACTAAGATTAGTAAAAGCTATCATAAATATATGAAAAATAATATGTTATACTTTTTTATGCAGGCCCTATAAAATCTATTGATAATAACTTACTTAAAATCTTTTTGTATATTTTAATTCGGCTATAAATATCTAACGTGTTTTTTTTCCTTTCCATGGTTTATGCCTTTAATCATCAGGTATATACCCATAAATAAAAGAATAGCGGAAATAATTATCCCAACCGCAATTGGTAAAAAAATAGCTGCTGCTGCGAAGAATTCGCTCCATAGCACAAGGGGGTAAAAAAAGTAAGTTAGTATTAAAAAGCTTAATAACATTAAGATTGAGAAAAAGTAAAGGGTTTTAGGTGTTGAGTTGATTTTCATGGTTTATTTAAATATTTGTGAAATGATAAGAGTGGGTATCGTTTAATTTAGATAAGGGTTTTGGGGAATGTAAACCAAGTGATAACCGCTTTTCTTAAGCAGATTAATCGTATGCTCATCAGGTAATTGTTTAAAAATAACTGTCGTTAACACCTGTGAGGGCATAATCCTTAACCTAAATAGCGTATCAAAAAGAAGCTTCTTCATTTTGATAATTAAAAATTGCCTGCTGTATTGATCGGTTGATATTGACTCCGCGCCTTTAAGCCAGTAATTTGGATTGATTTTTTTAAAACCGACCATTGGCAGGCCTAAACCTGCGGCCAGTTTTT
>Ga0065714_10064781_pt1 | contig 19164 bp, 23 predicted proteins | sample MisRhiReplicate2_FD_59101 | JGI IMG/M metagenome (GOLD analysis project Ga0065714, IMG submission 59101) | Miscanthus rhizosphere microbial communities from Kellogg Biological Station, MSU, sample Rhizosphere Soil Replicate 2: eDNA_1 v2... | ecosystem: Host-associated > Plants > Roots >...
TATTTTTTTGCCGACCCAGCTTCCGGGGTGCTTTCGGTAGGGTCTGTGAAACCTTGAGAGGTGCGCCATTTCGACTCCAGGCAATGAGAGTGCCTGGCAACGCCGTTGGCAGAGGTGGGCGAGGCTTTCCTTTGCCCGCCGCAACCTGAGCCCAATACCCCACCGGCGGTCGGGGTACATTCAGGCTGGAATAGATCCGAGCCAGGTAGCTGGAAGAAACACCATATCGTTCCCCGATTTTGGTCATTGGCATCGACCAGGCTTGTTCGTACAACGACTCTCTTGTCACAACGTCTTCGGAGGAGTCATCAGCTGGAATGTGTGATTCTGGCGTGTCGTCCATGGATAGGCGCTTCGAGGGAGGTGATCGTGGAAGTTGGCTGCCGCTAAGTCATCCTAGCCTAGACGTTATGACGATCCGATGCGGGAGCAGGCTGAGTGTCATCGCCCTTCCCTTAATACAAGACCATCGGATTGGTGATGAGGACAGACGGCAGATTGTGATTGTTTCAGAGTGGGGTAACGAACTCCCCGTAGAGCCTCGACCGCAGGCAAGCTCGCATGCTTGCGCGCTCCACGGCCGGCCAAGATGTACAACACGTCTTTGCTTTCAAAAATGCACTCTTCAAATTCACTCTGAAAATCGCTGAGGACGCTGTCGCCTGGCTGGAGTTTGCTCTGGCTATCGTAGATCGCAGATTGGGCATACAAGACGGTTGTTCCAAGGCCTTGTGCTTTCACTTCCTGCTCTTGAAACTCCGGGAGCATGACATCCAACAACAGCCACTGCCTAACAATGCAGAATGGCTTGTCTGTGAAGGTAACGGTGGCCAATTCGATCAACTCATTATCGTCAAGCCTTGAGCCACCCAAGACGCGTGCTGATCCGAATAGCAACTCACCTAGTAAATCCGTATCTGAAACAACCATATTTTCTCAGTACCACCCTGATCTGCTCGCCCTTTCGATAGCCTAAGCAGATATCAATTTTCCTGCGCAGTTTTCGACCGCAACGTAATAGGTTCAGCTTCCGTCAAGAAATGTATCCCCCCACTGATCGATCAGTGGTAAACACGATTCATGTAAACGTTGTTTCCGGGCGGCACCCAACTCACTACGACGTAAAGGCTTCCACCGACAGTCTTGAACAACGAGTAGCCCTCGATGAAGAACGCCTTTTGTATTCTTGATGTTCTGATACTGGCACCTTCCCTAAATCGCCCCTTCGTATCGCCAAACACCGTTCCCATAAGTATCGGAGGGGTATCAACGGCGGCCACCAGATAAGCCGTTACAGGCATCCCGAAATCGATCCCCATCGCCGCTGTCACTACGGCAGGAATGCACGGTGGAAGCTCATTCATGCAGGGTTACACCTGAGCGCTGAGGCTGAGCCTCCCTGGAGCAATTTTTTGTGTGCACGTGTCTCTCCCCCACTTTGTTCACGCGGTCACCCCTCTCGTATTGACATCAATATCACCCACCAGCACGACCAAGTCGTAGTCTCCGGACACAGGCTCGAACGGAGAAAACTCGTTGTGCCGATCCGAAAGCACGTAAAGCTTCATTTGTATCCAGGTCTCGATTTACAGCTAAATTGATGGAACGAATGAAGGGGCGGGACGAACCTCTCGCGGAATCCCGATCCACGAACGAGCCGATTGATCCACTCGCATGAATATATACATTTGAGTGGATCATGGCAATCACGGCATACAGCTCTGTTTTGACGGAACGGAAAAATGTCTGTGCGCACAGCATTCGCCGTAGCACTGAAGCTTTTGCGAACAAAGCGTGGCCTCACACAGCATGAGCTGAGCCATAAGGTCACTCAGTCGCATGTAAGCCGCATCGAAAATGAAATGACCTCCCCCAGCCTCGAAGCGATCATTGAGCTTGCCAGAGTTCTGGAGCTAAGCCCTGTTGCCCTCATGGCACTGGTGTGTGGTGCACAAGACGCACTGAGCGCCGGCGATGTCCTGAAAATCGCTGAAAAGGATCTTCAGGATATGGCGCTAATGCAGGATTCGATTCCGCTGAAAATTGAAGAGACGCCTCACCCTCGCATTACCGCTGCAGCAAAAATGCGAGAGGAAGTTCAAGCGCTCAAAGAGCAAGGTTTTTCGCAGGCTGAGATCGCGAGGAAGCTGGGGATGGCAAAGACCACGGTTCAGCGTCATTGGCATCGCTCTGAGTAGGGCTAACGCATTTAGCAAATCCAGACGCTGCTGCATATTTTTTGACACACACAGCTCCGCTCCGAAAGCAGAAGCCGTCAGATCGAAGAGTCCAAGCCATCAGTGCTGGGATTTTTCGTTGTATTTTGAAAAAGCACGGAGAAGATGATGCGCACTGGATCAGCGCATTTTAATGCGCTGTCACCCCTCATTCATCAAGTATTAGCGCATTATAATGCGCCAATCACTGGTTTGTGATGACCAAAGAACTCACCGTCCAAGTGTTCGCAAATGGCGCCTGGCAAGATACCTGCGTTCGCAGTGCGAAGAGCACTTCTATCAAAAATCTGGGACTCGCCTGAAGGAATGGGGGTGGATATGAAAGAGATGACCCTAGAAGAGCGCAAGGCCTACATTCAAGCAGTGGCCGATGAGGTCGCCCAGGGGAAACTGACGCTTGGCGGCGCCGTTAAGCGTCTTCGTGAAAATCTTCTGGGCGTGACCCAAGAGCGGTTCGCACTGGCCAGCAAAATTTCAAAGCGGGCTCTGTCGCAGCTGGAGGTCGATAGCGGCAATCCGACTCTCGCGACCCTTGAAGCTGTATTCAAGAAGTTCGGCCTTCAGATAAGCTTAGCTCACCTTAATCCTGTCGATCTCAACGCCGCAGCCGCCAGGAAAAGCAAGGTTGGCTTTGGCATTCCCACAGTTACTCCTGCGCGGCCTCCCTTCCCTTCTCCAACCAAGCCGATTTAGGCGCGCTAGCCATCTGCTTGCCTGAGGGGAAGCCTCATGGCCATCTGAAGATATTTTCAGGTGCATACCCGAAATGATGAAACGCACAGCCACGGACATATCCGATTATCAAACTAATGAGTTGGTGGGTGTTCGTCATAGAATCCTCAGTCAGATAGCGATCCGAAGATCATCCAATCTTGCCCATCCGCTCACAACTCAATAGCGTGTCTTTTCTGATGCTGCCTGGCTCATACAGCCTTACTCGATGCTGACGGCGCACGCCCTCCGGGGCGACATTGTGGGCTGTGCGTGAACCACTGCTATGCTCTGATCTCCAAGCGAATGGAGTCGATAACATGGTCGAGCAATATTCACTTCCCGACATGCTGGCAAGACTGTACGAAAATCAACTTGCCATCGAAGCAGCGCTGATGGAGCTCGTCCTGCTGGAAGAGCAACGCGGGTCATTAGAGGCGTGCGAAAATGCACGCGGGGCACTTCAAAAAATTGGTGAAAATGCCGGGTACATCAAGCAGGGGCTAGCAAGGCTTGGGGGAGTGGCAGGTGGTGCCGAATCCTAAACATTAGAACCATCGACCATCGTTAAACCGACCTGGATTTGCGCTCATCCGCTAATGCCTTCCCGGCTACTCCACGTGTAGGCATGCGAGTGAGCTTTGCCGCATGGCCATGAAGATGATAGACATCACTTCACATGGCCATGAGACGAAAGCGCACCGTTTAGCCAGTTTCTATCAATTTTCCGCCTGACCATAATGACGGGAGATCAAGGCCAACATTTTCTCCTGATGACGCTCAATCGCTGACTCATCCCATTCACGATCAGCCTTGGCATTGAACATATGTGCGAGCTTGAGCGAGTCGTATCGACCTTTGCCTTTGAAGTCCTCTCGCTTTTTCCCGACACTCTGGTTGCTATAAGAGGAATTTTCACCAGGGCTCAAAAGCACTAGGTTACCGAAACTGTCCAAATGCTTCAGATCCATGAGGCGGCCGAACTCCTCCTTCCGAGGGTGAACATGCTCTACGGAATTCTTGGAGGTCACTCGATAGGTACCCAATTTCTTTGAGTCGTAGAAATTGAACTGGCCACGTTCACGCCAGAGTATGTATTCGAGTTTCTGGAACCAGTAGTGCTCAAAGCGTGTTCCCTGAGGCACCTTCAAGTCTTCCAGGACACCACCGATGTCACGCATGGCAGGACGATTGCCAGACAGCAAAGCAAAGCTCGCTTCTTTCTGGCTTTCCTCAGCTAGAGAAAGTTCGTTGTCGATACGCTCCAAGAGCGCTAGCACGCGCGCAGGCGTTTTGGCCTTGCCTGCCACCAAATCACCTAGGAAAGGTGTCAACCAATACTGCGCACTGCGCTCACCCGTGAAGTTGCGCACACTTTGCAATTGACTCAGATCGCTGCTCTCTAGAGAGGTGCGAGCGAGCCTGTATCCTAGTTCGGTTTTACTAAATTGAACGTTTGTAAGACGCAGGTGCCAGGTTTCACTGTCGGGCTCTGGCAGCCACTTTACTACCCAGCGATCAAACTGATATCGCACCTGCCATAAGCATTCGATGAAGACCTTGGCCTCTTTCTCACCTGCGTGAGCTATGAAGTCTTCAAAATACTCGTTCAGGCGACTGTCATGCAGTCGCACCTCGACATCTTCATTACCATTCTGTTGCTGGTAGATACGATAGGTGTGCATCAACAGCAAGCTGAAACTAATGATTGGGCGACAGTATCGGACGCGTTCTGGCTTCTCTCCCGTCTCATCATTTTCCGGTACAGTCTGTTTAGCCAGTTGGGCAATGCTTACCCCCTGCTCCACCTGTGCGGCCGTATTCCGGAGAGGGAAACTCGCGGCGCTATACCGAGTGAGGTCATCATTTTTGAGATGTTTCCAGTCAGCGGAGGGGAAAACCCGCCGGAGATTGCGCTCGAAGAAGTCCTCCATGTTCTCACAGGCTTGCCAAATCGCATCGTAGCGAAGCTTGTGTTTTTCTATGACTCCCAGCAGCCGTGCCTTCAGAATATCGCTTTGTTCCAGCTGCACGCCGCTGTTGTTCATGGTCGAAAAAAGCCGATTCAGATCCATGCCAGAGGGCATGATGTTGTTGACCCATCTCACCTTCGAAAAAATATACTCAGCGATCTTGATGACATACTCTTCACCTTCCTGGTCGAGCAACGTATCCAAATGATCGGCGAGGGCTTTCCGGGCTGCAGCTAAATGCTTGAGATAAGCTTCGTCGGCAGGCGATGACCTCCTAGGGCCCTCTGCGGACTCGAGCCCGGCCCAGTCTCCGAACAGCCGCTGAACCTCATCACGAATGGCAAAAACGAGCCGGGGCTTATTGTCCAGAATGATGAATCGTGCGAGAGGATTGCTGGGCGCAACAGCAGAGAATGCGAGGGCCAGGAGCATCAACGTGGTCATGCGCTGCTGCCCGTCAATGACTTCGTATGTTGTACGTGCGCCGCGAGGTGAGAGTTGAGTGACTGCGGAGGTCAATATCGTGCCGATGTAGTAGTGAGGAGCTTCGGCATCACAAGCAGCAATGATCTGATTTAATAGACCGGTCACATCTTCGCTTGGCCAGACATACGGCCGTTGGTAGCTAGGAATGATCAGAGCAATGTCAGCAGCGCACAGCAGTGAAGGTGCCTGGACGTAGGAAAGTACACTCGCGTTCATTGCGCACCTGCTCGATTCAAGGAAGGAACTTCAAGCATGTGACTGATGGCCTGTTTTAGTTCGTTGTCGAATGTGTCACTCAGCGTCTCACCGGGTGAGATCAAAGGCATAGAAAAATAGCCCTGCACGGCTCGAACAAACCTGAATTTCACACTGTTTTCATCAAGTCGGCTGGCAATCGGGTAATCGAATTTCTTCAACGTCTCTATCAACTCATCGTGAGTGAAGCTGCCGGCAATCCAGTCCAGCACTGGGTACTTTTCGGCAAAACTCTGAGCCGTGCTTTCACGCACTGCTTTTTCGTTTATGAGCCTCGCGGCAAAAACCACTCGAAACAGCCAATACCCAGCTTCCAACAGCCGTTGGCGGCCGAACTGGCTGATGTACAACAACACAGCACTATCAAAAAGCTTTCGTAAAAACTCACTGCCATTCGCCTTAATCACCAAATCATCGTAAAACTGGTGAAAGGAGATAAGGCTGGAGTCATTGCGACTCACCAACACATTTATTCTCAACTGCTGAAAATAATCGAGATAATGAATGACGTTCGCACCAGCGTTCAGCGGCTGACGCATCGCATACCCCCGCCCTACCGCTTGGTGAGTCTCATCTTCAAGATGGTGGCTGATTTTTGCCATGCGATAGGCCACATCGGCGCCGCGCCCTGTGCTCTCGGCCAATTCAGTGACGATTTCCTCGCGGGCCTTAATAGGTTGGCGATGGCTGGAGAGTCTGCGCCACTTAAGAGTCTGCCAATAGCGCGCTTTCATTACCGCGTCCATCGTGCCACTCAGCTCCCCCCAAGCCTCCCATCGTCTCGCATGCTCGTCCTGATCTGCCTGCGGCACCACGCGTAAATGGTGAGCCTTCAGAATCGCCGCACCGTCGAGCCTGACGCCACCTGTATTCTGCGTCTCAAAGAAACGGTAAGCATCATCCTCACGACGGGTCACGACCAAGGTGACATTCACCTTGGAAAAATCCACCTTGGGTAGAGTCTGTTGTTTGAGCCAATTAAGATTCTGCTGGGCACGCATCTGAGATTCCGGCGAAGCCAGTAACAGCCCGTTGGCCAGAACCCGATCCCCTAGCAAGTGAGCCAGCAATGCCAGGCTGATCAGTCGCTGTTGGCCATCAATGATGTTGAGCTGATCTTTGCGTCTACCCGGTTCGCGGGTCTGGTGCACGATAACGCTGCCCAGGTAGAAATCATGCTTAGGCGGAGTCGACCCTGCAGGAGGAGCAAAATATTCAGTCAGATCTTTCAGCAAGCGCTGAAGGTGCTTTATTTGCCAGCGATAGGGGCGCTGGTATTCGGGAATGTTTAACCGCCCTTCTATCGATCCGCCATCGCTCCCAACGATAGATTCACCACCTAACAACTCCGCGACCGATGTGCTGGCAACAACGATATCCGGTGTTACCAGGCCACTGACCAAGGTCAAAAATTCATCCTTGAGTCGTTCCGTCATTGCACCAACTCCCTAAGGTTGAGCAAGCCTGCCACTGGTGCCGGCTTGAAAATTCTTGACCATCGATAATGGCCAAATGATCTCAATCAACCTGTGCAAAGACAAGGTGCAAGAGCGCAGTTGGGCTACACGCAAGCCATCAACACTGCATACATGGCCGAAAACTGGTGCCACCATCCACTGACTCATGTGCTCCTAGAGCTTAATGCAGGGCTGCTGAACCCCGCCCGCTCTCTGCCTACCGCCTCCAACCCCGAAAAATCATGTACCTCTCATCATAAAAGGTTTGAAAACCATACCTGATCAGCGCATTATCTCATCACATGATGAGAAGAAAGGTTTTCACCCATGAACATCAATATTGAAGTAAAAAATGACATCCTCGCTGCTCTCCTTTCACGGAGTGCAGAAACCAACAGTTCCGTGGAAATCGTGCTGGATGAATTGCTGCGCGAAGCACTTGAGCAGCCGTCGTTCGTGGGGGTTGTCGTAGCAGACGTTCTCGAGGCATGCCTCAAAAAAGTCCGGCAGCTTAAGGTCGGCGAGATATTTACTCTCGACGATGTGATTTCACCGCAGACGTGGGACTCGATGTCTACCGGCGACAGAAAATCGTTCGGAAAGCGGTTCCGAAAGGAAGCAGAAAGTGCCGGCCTGGCCGAATGGGAAACTCGTAATAGCGCTAACAAAGCGATCTACAAACGCTCCCCTGATCAACCTGCCCCTGGAGAAAAACAATGAGTCTTCGCACAGACCTGGTAGATGCCTTCATTGATGGCCTCATCGGAAATGGAACCGACTTCACGCGCCAAGAGGTTATTTCGGCCTTCCCGAATTTGAGTCCAAATTACACGGGGTGCTTCCTTTCAAATTCAGAAATGCGGACTGGGCAACATAGCCCAACCTACAAGCACTTCACGGTACGTGTGGCGCGAGGCGTTTATCGGGTACACCCTGCCGCCCTGCAGACCCGCGTGCAGGAAAGAGCGCTGCTTACTTACGCCACTCGGGCACCCGGCAAATAGTTGCACCCACGTGACAGCATTCGCTATCACCCTACCCGAACGCACCAAAGTTTCGACGTTTGCTGCTCATGAGAGTTACGAGGGGGGTCAATAACCAGGGGCAGATTGGACGAAGCCAGAAACAACAATGCCGACACGCACCTCAAAAAACGGCCCGTAGGCCGTTTCGATAATGCGGAGGGCACTCTGTGCAGTGCCCAGCCATTGATCAAGCCGCAGCAGGAGTACCGCACTCGGAGCAGAAGCGAGAAGTGCGAACCATGCTGGCATTGCAGTTTCTGCACGTTTTTGCACTCAAAGCCATGATCGCTTTCTGGCGCATGTAAGCGAGCTGCACCACACAAGGAACGGTCACGCGGTAAGCAGGGCTTGCCAGATCTGCAGCCGTCCACAGTGCAGTGATAGCCCAACCAATCGGGCCGATCGCGACACTGATCGTCCGCATCATCTGGCCAGTAACGGCAAAGGACAGACCTTTACCCAAGATGGCTTTTGCAATGGCGTTGGCAACGATAGCGGCGAGCTTGTAGGTTGCGAATCCACCCGCTTTCGCAGCGCAGATCGTGGCAATAGCGGCAGCGGGCCCAGCTGTGGAAAAACTGGTTACACCCAACTCATCCAGGATGATCTTGCGCTCTTCTTCAGACATCTGCTCGAACGCGCGGGACAGAATCTTACCGAGGATTTCCTGCTCGATGACGTTAATGGGGTCTTTGCCAAAATTGACTTTCAGATGATTGGCAACGTCTTCGACGATTTCTTGATATGGAACGCCGTCCTTGCGGAACAGGTTGAGAATGGAATTGCCACCAAACAGCCGGATTTCTTTGGCGATCAATTCACGATCCCCCGCCGAGTACCGACCGGTATCACGCGCAGCAACCAGGCGCTTACAGACATCACCATCAAGTGCCAGGCGACCCGCGCCGTTGTCGGTCAGGTAGTTCACCAATGCGCTGATGTCGTCTACATCGGAAACAGCTAGAAGCTTTTCAATGTCGGTGGTCGAGATAACGTCTTGCAGGTTCATGCTTGATCTCCTTGGTCGATAATACGAGCGCCCATGACGATGCAGAGCGGCAGTAACTGGGCATAGATTCCGTCTTGGAATTTGGGATGCCTGGGTAACGCAGCGGTGGTCAAAATGCCTTGCTTCACCTTGCGTTGGGTTGGTGTTTCCACCTCGAACGCATGACGCTGTTTGACGCCGATGTGCTCCGCCATCTTCAGGACAGCATCGGCTCGATTAAGAGGATTTCTCTGGGAAGCCTGCCCAAGTTCACGGGCAATCGAGTCAAACTGCTCGTTATTGAGTGTCTGAGCTACCGTCACCAACCCATGTGCCAGGTGTAGCCAGTCGTCCTCAGTCATCAGCAAAAGTGCTGGTGAGATGTTGAGCGTGGCCGCGAGTCGGCAAAGAGTCTCCAAGTCTGGATTCGCTTCGGACTCTTGTGTCAGGTATTTGCTGATCGTGGAGCGAGCTACTCCGGACGTATCGGATAGTAGTTGTTGACTGAGCTTCTTAGGCTTGCCGTCATCTCGGCTGCCGGCGACCTGCATCGCTCGAAGCAAATTGGCGCTCAGGCCCTTCTGCGCCTTTTTGCGAATCTCAGTCCCGTGAGTAGATAATGCGAGCGATATCATATGGCCACTTCCTATCTAGTGGCTCAATGATATCGAGCGACTGATTGAAGTCCAGCCTTAACTGTCCTCCCACACGGTCAATCTGACGTGATATCGAGAAACAGCCTTCGTGGGAGGGCAATTTAGTAGGGATGACAGAGCTCGGGAGTCGAGAAAGACACGTCTCAAGTGAAATCTCCCATAAGGGGCACAAAGTGCCCCAGAGCCTTGGAATCAGGACAAGCAACATTTCTTGTACTTCTTCCCGCTCCCGCAGAGGCACGGATCGTTGCGACCTGGCTTTTCGACTCGCAAGCTCCTCTCTAGGGTTTTGATCACGGACTCCATCCGCATGGGACTTTTCATGCCTTTGGTCAGCTCATCCAGCGCGGCGGAGCGAACCCAAGGTGCATCGTAGGTCATGCCGAACTGAATATCACCCGCCGGGCTTAGCGAGACTCCAAACCACACGTTCGCCCTCTGAACGTACTTACGCTTCTCACAGTGCAACTGCAGGTCGTTGATCGCTGACGAATCGGGATTTGGATTGCAGTGAAACGTGATGCCGGTCTTGCCCTCATCAACGACCAGGGTGAAATCATGACGTTTGCCGTCCTTCGCTGCCAGGGCCGTGATGCCGGCCAGGCCTTCGTGAATGTTCCGGCACGACCGATCGTTCATAGACAACAGCTCAAAGCCAAGCTCCAGCACACCGACATCAGCACGGCGCTCGATCTGCATGATCAACCGCTCGTAGAGCGTTCCCTGCATGTGCGTCAGGATGCCAGGCGGTATCCGCTTGCCAGGCACCCCTTCTCGCCTGACCGTCATGGCGACATCCAACTCACCCGCGATGGAGTCATGCAGCGAGATCATGCTGAGGTCTGGGTCTAGCCAGAGGTTTTGATGCAGGTGGTAAGCCAGCGCCGTCAACTCGTGACTCGTCATCACCGATTTGACCGCCTTCGCCCGAAGCCGCACATAACTGAGCAAACGCAGCTGTGTATCAAGCATTTCCGTCAGAACGTCCAGCAGGAAGACGTCCATAACCAAGGGAGGTTGAACGATCTCGGTTGTCTGGTACTTGAGGTACTGGCTGACTTGGAACGCCAGCGCGGGGTAGTGATCAGAGACGACACAGAACGGGTAGATCTCCTTAATCGACTGGGGTGGAGTTATCTCCCTCCCCTTGTCATCGACTAGGCGGCATGTGCCGGAGAGGATGGCGGTGGCGCAATCCCAAGCTTGATCAGACGCCTTTTGGATTGCAGCTGCGAAATCGATCTTGAGTTGGCCGTCGTGGCCCTTACGAGCGGCCAGAGTGAGTTTTTTCGCCTTGGCCTGAACGATGATCATTCGATCGCCGAAGATGACCAAAACGTCTGCCTCTGCGACGACATCTTTTTTTATGAGATTGACGTTTGTGAAAACGTTGTCGGCGCCGAAGACTGCCGCCAATCGTCTGTAAGCAAACTGTTCGACAAATCCCCCCCTATTGTCGGACGCCTGTTGCCGGTAAAGGGGGTCAACGTTCATCCAGAAGAAAGGAGACTCGTAGAGCGCTTCGTAGATTGCGTAATGCATGAAGAGCAGCACTGACCCGCGACCAGTAGGAAGCAACGGTGTAGCGGCCACGCTGTTGAAATCACCAAGTTCCTGGAACGCAGCGTTGTCACCATTGAATGTCAGGGCATCAAACACGGCTTGGACGATGCCAATGTCCAATCCGGTTTTCTGACTGACTTGCTCTGCCGTGAACTCGAAATGAGCCAGAAGGCCATCGGCAGCTTGCTTAGCGACCTTGTCACCCAGGTACAGCGTGGAAGCACGCGAGTCCATGCTCGAACACATCGCCCGGGCAACCTGCTGTGCCTGACGGCTCGTGAAACCCTTGTTCTGTCGAAACCAGTCATCATCGCAGCTGTGTTTTTCCAAGAAAAAGTCGCGGTACTGAAAACTGTAGGCGGACTCAGAGCCGTAGAAGATGGGCTCCCGCATCATGGCGCCCTTCCAAACGTTTTCGTGATCTGCGCCGCTTGCTGCATTGCCTATCAGCGTATCGAACATTGAGCCGCTCATGGCATCGTGCAACTCGGCCATCAGCTCATCGCTGCGCGCGACATACGCTTTGATTTTGCTTGGCTCAGGCAGAGTGAGGTCGAGCGGCTGACGCATCATGAGCCCCAGTAGCGTATTGATCTCCGTCCGGATAAGCCGCTCGGGGTCGTACAGGTCGCTCAGGTCATCGGCAGTGTACTCATCCTGGTAGGTGACTAGGGTGTCTCGATAGCAGATCTGCGCGATCGCGTAAACGTATCCAGGCTGCGCCGTGAGCGCGACAAGATCAGCGAAAACCTCAGACTCGTTACGATTCGTTAACCCCATGCTGACAACTCCTTTAGTGACAGATCGGCGCTTTCGCTACGAGCACCCTTGTCCATAATCGGAACATTAAATCAGTCGAGCCCTCAAGAGCCTCAAGGGGAAAAACCAGCAGTCCACAGTCAAGCACGATGCCAATCAATGGAATCAGCGGTGCACGGCCACCATTCGCAGTCGACAGCGGCTTACAACAGAACATCCGGCAACGATTTACCGACATGACGGTATGCCACACGCTGAATCGCGTGATGTACAAGGCTGCCATTCACATACTCAATGTACGGCTTGCCAGAGGACTTGAGGTCGTTGATACCGTGGACTCCATTCAGCTCCCAGATGACCGACTTGGCAGGACACACCACGTGCGAGAACAATACGATGTTGCTTCCAGATTTGTTCTGCACCGATTTGATGACCACGCCATCAATACGTGGCTTGCAGTGGTTAGCCAGGTAGCCGGTGATAATCTGGATTGTCAGGTACTGCCGCTCAGAACCCGGGAGCATCGGGGCAGTGATGATGTTGTGAGTATATCGAAGGAATTCGCGCCTCCCGCTCTTGGAGAAATACTTCGGGTCAAAGAAGCTGATCGAGAACCTCTCTCCCCTTGACTACCTGAGTCAGCTGGGCCACTTGTTGCTAGACTCAGTGCTTTTCTATCCCAGATCTGCTTGAGCTTTGCTTTTCCAAAAGCTGATTGATGTTAGAAGGGACGTCCTCCTCCGCTCTTTCGAACCTTGGGGTGCTCCACCATCTGGGTCTTGCCCGCACCTGTGATCAGTAAGATCGTTACGGTTTTCGCAGAAGCGATAATGGCCCAACGAAGCATAGAGTTCCGCACGTTGAAGCCCGCTTAAGCCTGGATAGTTAGCGCCGACAGTAATCTTCTCAAGGAGTTCGCTTCGCATCCAGCACCTTAAAGGTCATATCGCCCGACTCAATCAAACGGTTAAACCGAGAAACCATATGCTCTATAAGCCTGATGAGCAGTTCAGGACTGACAACCCTGAAGTTATCAAGCTGACTCATAAAATCATTAGACCAATCGTAAAAAAAGTGCCCCAACAACACGCCAACCCTATGCCAGTCATATATCGCGGGTTTTGCACAGCGTCTTAGATTAGTCAAAGACAGTGTAGCGTAATCGGTATCCAACTTCCGCTTAGCCAAGCTCAGATCACCCAAAGCGCTGCGGAACATGTGATTTGAGCCTCTTGGGCGCGCACGCTTCTCACGAAGCGCAAGCATCCCAAGGCCGAATAAGTCTGTACGAGCTAATCCATAACTGAATGCATGCGATACAATACGTCCGGACTCCCAGTCGATCGCAAAACAAATAGGAGTGATCGCATAATGACGTGAAGAGGAAATTCGCACGCGCAAATCGGGAACCCAGTAAAGAGGGAAAATATATTTAAACATCAAAAACACTCCCAATCAGCTAACATTGACACCCCTAGTAGTTCCGTACTGTACAACTGCAGTATGGTTCTAATTCGAGTCGAATTTCCAACAAGACGCCAGAGGGTGGAGGCTGAGGTTGCCAAATAGAAGTCATCCCTTGGCCTGGCATTTCCAGCTTGCTCCTCATCAATCCAACCTAACAGCAGCCCTATCAGATAGAATGACCGAGCACGCACCATGCCGGTTACACGAAGCGGTAGCTGATAGAACATCGGTATCTCTTTCTTGCTCTCAAAATCTACTCCAGCCTGGACTGTAAACTTTATGATCGACGAATAGTTACCCCATAGTTTCGGCATAAGCGTTATGCGCAAAAGCGTCATTACAAAATTCTGTACTTTATCGTGTACTACAGCGTCTTCAGCTTGACTCAGTAGAAAGTCGATGCGATTGACGACCATCCTGCTCAAATTTTTAACTTCAGAGTCTTTCGCTAGCCATTTACTTTCCCGCTCTAACTCGTGTGGGTTAGCGCAGCCATGCTCAAAGATATCCATGCCAAAATCAATCGAATCATATAAATATGCATTAGTACTTTGAAGTACGCACCCATGCTTTTGGCAAAAAGGCTTAAGCAACAAACGCCAACTTTTCAAGTAAACTGGAAAACCGACTTCAGCGATCGACTCTTCCATACATTGCAAGCAATAATCTGAGCGAAACGATATTGGAATGGTTTTCGCACTAGCCGGTGAGAAGACACTCTTGATCCAATCCAGAGATAGATCATAGGCTTGTGTAAACGCAAGAATCTCCGGACGCTCAAATCTGAAGTCCAGGTCTGCGCCCAGACCTCCTAGCACTTTCAGGTAAGGCGCCACCAAAGGAGAGGTCTCGCGGTCATGATCACTGATACCGCTAAGCGCTCGGATTTCCGGCTCTGGGAGTATTTCCCGGACTCGATACATCCATGACGACAGAGCTTCATCTGGATAGGGTTCAGGAAGAGAGGATTGATTGAACATAGGACTCATACTCTTCAAGGACGTTGAAATCACTCAGAATCTCCAGAGCTCCTTGCTGCAGCAGGAAACGCTCGACAAAATGCAGTCGATGTGTTCTGGTTACGTTTTGGATATCCAACCCATAGCTAGGCTTGAAGGATTCCAGGTTTGCTTTCACCACATTCAGTGAGTAGTTTTCATTCAGGCCGTCCCACAAACGGTTTTCGATGGCGCGATACTCTTCAACCGAAATCCTTTGTCGTATGCCGTGGCTCCACCAGCTCGGTTGTGCGTACTTGAAGTATAGATTTGCAAGTCGTTCGTTCCGCGTTGAGAGCACAAACGTCAAACCAGGCACTCCAGATGACAGAGCTCTGATTGTTCTAAACACCTGATCTAATTCGCCCTCATTAGCGATGTAGATATCTAGGTCATCGATCAGTATCGCCTTACATTTAATAAGCGAGAGCACTCTGAACAAGTGCGGTGGAAGATTTTTTTTACTGTAGTTTCCGCGACGAACATTTAACGCATCACATAGATGATCAACGAAATCCCAATTACCGATATAAATATCCCCTTTGAATAGCTTAGCAACTGTTGGGTGTAGCACCTGGAGCCTACTGAGCAAAGTGGTAATGCCGCAACCTGGGCTTCCTTGTAGTAGTACCACTTCACTTTTAGGTGATAGAATGGATTCCTCCAAGCGCTGCATAAGGTTCAAATGTTCACTGGAAAAATAATGAAGGGCGAAATCGCCCTCCAGTATTTCTCGAGCCACTTTTATGGCTTGAGATGGGTTCATTAACTGCGTTCCCTGTCCAACCTCACTTGTTCCAAACCTTGAAGGCTTGTGCCCAGCTCCTGAGCCATAATGTCTTCCACGTCAAGGATATGGTTCAGCGTGATACGTTCCGTGCCGTCCGCAATAGCGGCCCAAGCAGAAGCTTGCAGAATCTTCACGATGTTATCGGTGATGCCCAAAGACTTTTCGATGATCGCCAAGCACAGATTTTGATCACGAAAATCCGTAGGCTTTTTCAGCGGCAGCCGATGGATGTAACTGAAAACGAAGTTCCGAAAATCTTCACCATTCTCCCAAGACTCCAAGTTATGTACCGCATAGCGCCTTGCAAGTTGCGGATCTTCCCTCAAGAAACGGGCCGCATCTGGAACACCAAAGGCAAACACTGACAGGCCATAGGTCGCGCCAGAAAGGTTCTTCAAAAGAGAAAGATTGATCTTACGTTGGAACGGAGAAAGCGTGAGAGCATCATGTACTTCGTCGATCACAATAGCTTTGATGTTCTCGGACTTGATGATGTGTTGGAGCTCCGGGGTGATCCGCCTGCTCTGTCGAGCCCTACGACTCGTATCCAACCCCATCTCCGCAAGGATCAGCTCCTTCAGCCCCAAGTTGTCTGCGTTCTGGTGCATCGTGACGAATACGATTCGGTTTGAGGACGTCGCGTTCCTGTGCTGAAGCTCCTCGACCGTAGTCGTTTTTCCTGCCCCTCCTTGCCCCAAGCACAACAAACAGGGCGCAACGACTTTTCGCGGCATGGACATGATCATGTCCATCTTCTTGAACAGGCGTTCCGCAGAAGGATGGTGAATGAAAAAGTCTTTCAGGCAAGCTCGTGCTCGCTCCTGATCACTCAATTTAAATAGATGGTGGCAACTGCTGTGTACATGAGAAAGATCCATCATTGTCTCCAAAATTAGTTTACGAAGTTCTCATATTGTCTTTCTATAGGCGCACAAAGACCTCAGCTCATAAACTCACGAGCCGAATTACTAAGTTCTATGTGCGCAGTTTTACTTTCAGCGAATGCCGAAACAAATACCTTTCACGTGATAACCACCGTTGCTGACATACCAAATGTCAATGCCAGTTACTCAACTGGCGCCAAAATAGCCATCAGTAAATTGTTGGTGGCGCATCAAAATCAATTTTCTCAGCCATACTGCTCTTCGAAAATCCCCGCCAGCGCTGCTCGGTCGGCGCTCGCGCTCCGTCAATGCCTCTCAAGGGAGATCGCCCCTGTCGACTCGAACTTTCCTGACCCCTTCTCGGCTTAGCAGGCTTTTTATGAGTCGCCTGTTTCACCTCTGAACCAAGATGTTCCATTTGATCGACCAGAACTACTTCACTCTGGTTCGCATGCTGAGTCTGTGCAGTCAAGGATTCGGTATATTGCTTTTGATCACGCTTACCAGCCTCTTTAGCCGCTTGCCGCTTACTTTTTGCTGTCTTGCGGTATTCTTCCTCGGCGATTGTCTCACCAAGCGCTAACGATGCAGTTGCTTCAGAAGAATAGGTTCCATCGCGCTCACCTTTTTGTTGCCTCTCTACCCTGTAATAGGCATAGTCTTGGCTTCGATTCGCCTCGTTCCGATGCTCCGGTACCCTTACATATTTCCCATCCTTCTCAAGGTCTACTAACACATATGAGAGATCGTTGGGGTCAAACTTAACAATCAGCTCATCACGAATTTTATGCTGCAGGCATGGGGCATAATAAAACCTACCATGCATTTCGATCCCGCCGGCGCGAATCAGCTTCAGTTTTTCGGGATAGAGCACATACCTGAAATGTTGATGAAGAGACTCGTCGATCTGCGATGGTGGGGCGTGATGCGAAAAGTTCTCCTTCCACTTCGTGCTAGGAAACATTTTGATAGCACTATGCTTACGGTTGTTATACGCATGTATAGCGCATACGAAAAACTTCCTCAGCGCTGAAACAGTAAAAGATGCTCTACCTTCACTATCCTCATCACCGCGTTGCTGTGTGTTCGAATAGGTCGTCCCCCTCAGAAAATGAATATGTGAGCTCATCATCGTGCCAATCAGGCGCTCGATGTGTCCCCCCTGATGCTTCTTGCCAACGTCACGGTGCTCGACCTTGACGCCAAATCGCTTGAGATTCGCCTTTAACACCTCAGAGCGAAACTCCGCCGCGTTGTCTGCATGGATGACCTCGGGTACGCCATGCATCGGCCACGTGCTTTCATCCAGCCCAAGGCTTGCCAGCATGCTGGTTTTCGGTAGAACGATGTTCTCGATCAGCATCGCTACCGTGACCCCGTTGGGTGGAAGCAAGGAGAGGTAGAAGCCCACGATCGCCCGCGTATGGATGCAAATCGCGAAACTCACCCAGGGACGATCGATCACCTTACGGTCTGTCTCGTCAACGACGATCAGATCAACACGTGTGTGGTCGATCTGTACCCACTCAAGCGGGCGCGTTGTAATTTTGTAACCTGGCCGCGCTTCGAAGATATCAGCCGCATCGACGTTACCAACACGCAATTTGGTCAAGAAGCGCTTACCCTTTAACAGCAGTCTTCGCCGTACAGCATGGTAGCTAGGCCGTTTGAGCCCCCTTTCATCGGCAAGAATTTGCGCTGTCACCCAAACCTTTTCGATCGTTGCGGCTTTTCCTTGGTAGGCCACTAGCGCGTCCACGATCAACTGCTCCATCTCGGCGCGAAACTCCAACGGCGTATTTCGTCGCCCAGGGGCGGCTGCCGTCACCGCGCTTAGATCACCGCCATGTGCGCGTACCCTCCGGATGATTTTGTGAAACCCGGAAGGTTTAATACCAATAACCCGAGCCGCTTCTACGGCGGTGAGATCACCCTTAAGATACTGCTTGATAGTCGGCATCCGCTCATTTGCAAGTTCGTATCGAGCCACACTGCTCTGCGAGCTCTTCACGTTCAGTTTTGTCGCCGCCTTGGTAGTTGGACTCAACGGTGCGTTACCAAGCGACGGCGATGGTTTACTCTTGACTCTTGAAGGTTTGCTCTTGTTACTCACTCCGCCTACCTTTTTCATCGGACAGCCAATAGCCGAGGTTACCCTCAATCTATTCTCACCCTTCCGTTAGTTGTAGGTGGTGGTTATCACTAGCTGGGTTTTAAAGAGCGACGTTGCGAAAGCCGAGCTAGTTTTACTTCCAAGACGGATTGGGTCAAGAGTCTCGATCCAGGTGAAAAAGTGTTATTTATCCATATATTGACAGACAATTTATTTAAATTAATTTCGTAAAAACAAACCATCCATGAAGAGTTGAAGCCTTACATGGCGGGAGTTTGAGGGGTGTAAAAATATCAGCACAACAAAAGTGTAGCGACGTTAAACATGCAATAATAAACCATATATTGACATATTTTTATATTCGCCCGCTAATGAGTTGCGCGATTTTTATTTCTTATTGATCTAAAAGATAGCCGTATTTTTCTGGGTTCGGGGTAGCTCAGCACCGAAAACTTGCTCTTAATCTGAACACTTTCCTAAAGCATTAAGTTTCTTTTGCACTTATTCAGGACACCTTCTGAAAAATTTTCAGAAAATCTGGACACTTTCTTCGAAAAAGTTGCAAATATTCAGGACACCTTCCGAGAAAAAGTGTCCTGAGCGCAAACGGAGACGCTGGAGGCCGCGGATTTCGGGGCTTGCGGGAAGTGTCCGTAATTCCCGACGGCCACAACAGGCACCCAGATCAAAGCGTCAGCCCGCGACCGCTGTGGCGCATCGAAGGACTCTATAGATCTCAGAAATCACCTGCATCGTTGCGTCTTCGATCGTTCCTTCATTTCGGCATAAAACCCAGTCGTGA
>Ga0065714_10000015_pt1 | contig 19127 bp, 19 predicted proteins | sample MisRhiReplicate2_FD_59101 | JGI IMG/M metagenome (GOLD analysis project Ga0065714, IMG submission 59101) | Miscanthus rhizosphere microbial communities from Kellogg Biological Station, MSU, sample Rhizosphere Soil Replicate 2: eDNA_1 v2... | ecosystem: Host-associated > Plants > Roots >...
CCGCAGAAACTGACGTATTGGTGAACCTTGCGCAGCTCCGCTGTGAGGGCCGGCGGTGCGACCACGTAGCCGGTTTTCCAACCAGTGACGTGATAGGTCTTGCCAAAGGAGCTGACCACGAAAGCGCGCTGATACAGCTCTTCGTGATTCAGCACGCTGGCATGAGGCACACCATCGAACACCAGGTGTTCGTAGACTTCGTCGCTGACGATGTAGATGTCGCGATCNCGGATCAACGCCGCCAGCTGATCCAGCTCGGCACGACTGATCAGTGCGCCACTTGGGTTATGTGGAGAGTTGAGGATGATCATCCGCGTGCGCGATGTAATGGCTTCACCCAGCTTCTGAAAGTCGATAGCGAAGTCATTCAGGCCCAACTGCACATGGACGCAACGACCACCGGCCAGCTCAACCGAGGGTTCATAACTGTCGTAGGCCGGATCGAACACGATCACTTCGTCACCGCTGCGGATAACNGCTTGAATGGCGCAGAAAATCGCCTGGGTTGCGCCGGGCGTGACGGTCACTTCATGGTCGACATCCACATTGACGCCGTAGCTGCGGGCGATCTTCGCCGCAATCTGCTGACGCAATGCCGGAAGGCCGGTCATCGGCGAATACTGGTTATGGCCATTGGCGATATGCCGTCCGACCGCATCGCACAGGGCCTGCGGGGCGTCGAAGTCAGGAAAACCCTGGGACAGGTTCAGCGCCCCGGTTTGCGCCGCGAGCTGAGACATCTGAGTGAAGATAGTGATGCCGACATTCGGCAGCTTACTGGTGATCATCGGTGTTTCCCTGCTCTACACCCGGCTCTACGGCGGCGCGGGAGAGCCCGAGAATAGCCCAAACGACGCCCATAAAAAAAGAGCGCCAATTGGCGCCCTTCTCTAATCTGATCGTTCCCACGCTCCCGCGTGGGAATGCATCCCGTGACGCTCTGCGTCACATTCGCGGTGGACGCAGAGCGTCCATGGCGGCATTCCCACGCGGAGCGTGGGAACGATCAATATCCACCTGAATCAGCGCTTGTCGCGGCGCTTCTTGTCGGCTTTCTTGTGGTGCGACATCATCCGACGCTTCTTGTTGACCTGACGGTCGGTGAGCGAGTTCTTGTTGCCTTCGTACGGGTTCTCGCCGCCCTTGAACTCGATGCGGATCGGCGTACCGACCAGTTTCAAGACACGGCGATAAGTGTTTTCCAGATAGCGCACGTAAGACTTCGGCACCTTCTCGATCTGGTTACCGTGAATCACGATGATCGGCGGGTTCGCGCCACCCAAGTGGGCATAACGCAGCTTGATCCGGCGGTTGTTGACCATCGGCGGCGCGTGCTCACCGACCGCATCTTCCAGAATCGTGGTCAGGCGGTTGGTTGGCCAGCGGGTGACCGCAGACTTGAACGAGTTCTGTACGGAGGCGTAGAGGTTGCCCACGCCCGTGCCGTGCAGGGCCGAGATGAAGTGAATGTCGGCGTAGTCAACGAAGAACAGTCGACGTTGCAGCTCGACCTTCACGAAGTCGCGCTCGCTCGGCGTCATGCCGTCCCACTTGTTGATCGCGATNACCAGCGCACGACCCGACTCAATGGCGAAGCCCAGCAGGTTGAGGTCGTGNTCGACCACGCCTTCGCGGGCGTCCATCACAAAGATCACCACGTTGGCNTCTTTGATCGCTTGCAGGGTTTTGACCACGGAGAACTTTTCAACTTCTTCGTGGATCTTGCCGCGCTTGCGCACACCAGCGGTGTCGATCAGCGTGTACTTCTCGTCGTTACGCTCGAACGGGATGTAGATACTGTCGCGGGTGGTGCCGGGCTCGTCATAGACGATTACCCGGTCTTCACCGAGCATACGGTTGACCAGGGTCGACTTGCCGACGTTCGGACGGCCGATGATCGCGATCTTGATACCGTCTTTTTCGCTTGGGCCAGGAATGCGCTTGGCTTCCTCGCCTTCGGCAACGATCTCTTCTTCGCCTTCTTCCAGCTCGTCATCGTCTTTCGGGAAGTCGCTCAGGGCGATTTCCAGCATCTGGGTGATGCCACGACCATGAGCACCGGCGATCGGGATCGCGTGGCCCATGCCCAACGGGGCGAATTCGGCGCGGGCCATTTCAGGGTCGATGTTGTCGACCTTGTTGGCAACCACGTAAGAACGCTTGTTACGTTTGCGCAAATGCTCGGCGATCATCTGGTCGGCGGCGGTGAAACCGGCCTTGGCATCTACCAGGAACAGAACGACATCCGCTTCTTCAATGGCCAGCAGCGACTGCTCGGCCATTTTTTCGTCCATACCGTGCTCGTCACCGGAGATACCGCCGGTGTCGACCAGAATGTAGGAACGCCCTTGCCACTTGGCCTCACCGTATTGGCGATCACGGGTCAGACCGGACAAGTCGCCNACGATGGCGTCGCGAGTCCTGGTCAGGCGGTTGAACAAGGTGGACTTGCCGACGTTCGGTCGGCCCACCAGGGCGATTACGGGAACCATGCGGCTCTCCACTTCGTTATTTCAGAAAATACAAAAGCCGCTGCNAGGCAGCGGCTGGTGCTCGGGGCAGCACTGTGGGAGCGGGCTTGCTCGCGAAAAAANGTAGCAGCACCGCGTTTATTCAGGCTGTACGCGTCATCNTTGACGCCNTTCGCGAGCAAGCCCGCTCCCACAGGTGAAGCCGCTTGGGGGTTAAACCCCAAGCATAGTCAAACCTTTACTTAATGGTCAGGGCTTCCAGTTTGCCGCTGTTGCCATACAGATAAATCGTGTCACCCACCACCAGCGGACGGGCACGCAGGCCAGCGCTGTCNATGCGTTCGCGGCCGACGAAACGACCGTCCACCTGGCTCAGCAGGTGCAGGTAGCCTTCCATGTCGCCGACTGCAACGTAGCTGGAGAACACTTCCGGAGCCGACAGTTGACGGCGAGCCAGCGAATCGTTGCTCCACAAGGCTGTGGTGGAACGTTCGTCGACGCCTTCAACGGTGCCCGAAGACAGGCTCACGTAGACGTTGCCAAAACCCTGGGCGACACCGGCATAGCTGGAAGCATCACGCTGCCAAAGCTGACGACCGCTTTGCAGGTCCAGTGCCGCAACGCGACCCTGGTAGCTGGCGACGTACAGCGTTTCGCCGGAAAGCAGCAGGCCGCCGTCGATATCGACAACGCGCTCCAGTTCCGAACGACCCTGTGGAATGGCTACACGTTGNTCCCAAACCGGCACGCCGTTGGAAATATCGAGAGCGACCACTTTACCGGTCGACAGGCCAGCCACCGCGAGGCGGTTGGTGACGATCGGCGCACTGGTGCCGCGCAGGGTCAATACCGCCGGAGTACTGTCATACAACCAGCGCTGGTTGCCGGTAGTGGCATCCAGACCGATCAGACGGTCATCCTGAGTCTGAACGACAACGACATCACCGTTGTTGGCCGGCGGTGCGAGGACTTCACTGGACACGCGAGCGCGCCATTTCTCTTCACCGTTGATGGCGTCCAGGGCAACGATTTCACCCTTGATCGTACCGATCAGGAGCAGACCGTAACTGACGCCGACAGCGCCGGAAACAGGCAATTCGAGATCTTTCTTCCATTTGACGTCGCCATTGCTGCGATCCATCGCCATCACCACACCGGTGACGTCGGCGGCATAGATGGTATCGCCATCGATCGCCGGAACCAGCATGTTGTACGACTCGCCCTGACCGTCACCGATCGAACGACTCCACTGCTTTTGCAGAACCACTTCTTCTTTGAAGTCGGTCAACTCGGCCGGTGGCAGTTCTTTTTTGCTGTTGCTGCTGCAACCCGCGGCCAATATGGCCAGAGCCAGCAATGCTGCATGTTTCCAACGAATCACGTCACGCATCCCCTTTGGCCAGGTCGTCCAGCTTGATTTGTAGGCCACCCACTGCCGCTTCATCCGACAGTGCCGCCTTGGCTTTTTGATACGCCGTGTTCGCTTCGTCGGTACGACCCAACTGCACCAGCAGNTCGCCTTTGAGTTCTTCGCGAGTGGCCAGGAATGCTTTATCGGCATCGCCTTCGAGCAGCTTCAGGGCTTCATCGGCCTTGTTCTGCGCGGCCAGCACCTGAGCCAGACGCTGACGAGCAATTTCGCCCAGCGCCGGGTTGGCCGGTTTGGCAACAATGGCTTTCAGCTCGCNGGCTGCGTCATCCAGCTTGCCGCTGTCGACCGCAACTTTTGCCACGAACAGGCTGCCGTACTGCGCGTAAGCGCTACCGCCGAACTCGCTGTTGAGCTTGCCGGCCAGGTCCGCAACACGGGCNGCATCAGGCTTGCCGTCNGGCGTCAGCGTGGTTTCCAGCAGTTGCTGATAGAGCANCGAGGCGCCTTGCGACTGATTGCTCTGATACTTCTGAAAAGCCTGCCAGCCGAACACGATGACCAGCGCCAACAGGCCGCCAGTGACCAGGGGCTTGCCGTTGCGTGTCCACCAGTCCTTNAACTCCGCCAGATGTTCGTCTTCGGTACTCGACACCCCAATACTCCTTAATCGCTAAATCGGCTGTTTGACAGCTTCAACCCTGCACGACGCAGGTGGCCAGGTGTGCAGCAAGCGCATCCCAGGCAATGCTTTGTTGTTCGCCCTGGCCACGCAGGGGTTTGAAACCTACCACTTGCTGGGCCATTTCGTCGTCACCGAGGATCAGCGCGTACAACGCACCACTCTTGTCGGCTTTCTTGAACTGGCTTTTGAAGCTGCCGGCGCCGGCATTCACTTGCAGGCGCAGGTTGGGCAATTGATCACGAACACGTTCACTCAGGGCCAGACCGGCCAGCTCGGCGGCTTCACCGAAAGCACAGAGGTAGACGTCGACCTGACGGGAAATCTCTTCCGGGATCTGCTCCAGGGTTTCAAGCAGCANTACCAAGCGCTCGATGCCCATGGCGAAACCAACGCCCGGGGTCGGCTTGCCGCCCATTTGCTCCACCAGACCGTCGTAACGACCACCGGCACACACGGTGCCTTGGGCGCCCAGCTTGTCGGTGACCCATTCGAAAACGGTCTTGCTGTAGTAATCNAGCCCGCGAACCAGCTTCGGGTTGATCACGTAAGGAATGCCGGCGGCGTCCAGGCGAGCCTTGAGGCCCTCGAAGTGCACGCGGGATTCTTCGTCGAGGTAGTCGGCCATTTTCGGCGCATCGACCAGCACCGCTTGAGTGTCGGCGTTCTTGGTATCAAGAACCCGCAGCGGGTTGGTTTTCAGACGGCGCTGGCTGTCTTCGTCCAGCTTGTCCAGGCGGGCCGAAAGGAACTCGACCAGCGCTTCGCGATAACGACCGCGGGATTCGGCAGTGCCCAGGCTGTTGAGTTCGAGCTTGACCGCATCACGGATGCCCAGCTCGCCCCACAGGCGCCAGGTCAGCACGATCAGCTCGGCATCGATGTCCGGACCGTCGAGGTTGAAGACTTCGCAACCGATCTGGTGGAACTGGCGATAACGGCCTTTCTGCGGACGTTCGTGGCGGAACATCGGGCCGATGTACCAGAGTTTCTGCACCTGGCCACCGCCGGTGATGCCATGCTCGAGCACCGCACGCACGCAGGCCGCTGTGCCTTCGGGGCGCAGGGTCAGGGAGTCGCCGTTGCGGTCGTCGAAGGTGTACATCTCTTTTTCGACGATGTCGGTCACTTCACCGATGGAGCGCTTGAACAGCTCGGTGAACTCGACGATCGGCATGCGGATCTGCTTGTAACCGTAGTTATCCAGCAAACGCGAGACGGTGCCTTCGAAATGACGCCACAGGGGAGTCTGCTCGGGCAGGATGTCGTTCATGCCACGTATGGCTTGCAGAGACTTGCTCACTATAAATCCTTAAATTCGTTCGGCTCTTTAGTCGGGCTCAGCCACGCGCGATAACGGCAGCGTCAGCTTCGACCTTTTCGGCCGCTTTCTGGCGGATCAAGCGTTCAAGCTCATCCACCAGATTGTCATTCGTCAGTTTCTGCGACGGCTTGCCGTCGATGTAAATCAGGTTTGGCGTGCCGCCGGTCAAGCCGATATGGGCTTCCTTGGCTTCACCCGGCCCGTTGACCACGCAACCGATGACCGCGACATCCAGCGGCACCAGCAGGTCTTCGAGGCGCCCTTCCAGCTCGTTCATGGTTTTGACCACATCGAAGTTCTGCCGCGAGCAGCTCGGGCAGGCGATGAAGTTGATGCCACGGGAACGCAGATGCAGGGATTTGAGAATGTCGTAGCCGACTTTCACTTCCTCGACCGGGTCGGCCGCCAACGAGATGCGAATAGTATCGCCAATCCCTTCGGCGAGCAGCATACCGAGGCCCACGGCGGATTTCACCGTGCCTGAACGCAAACCACCGGCTTCGGTGATCCCTAAGTGCAGCGGCTGAACGATTTCCTTGGCCAGCAAGCGGTAAGCGGCGACGGCCATGAACACGTCAGAAGCTTTCACACTGACCTTGAAGTCCTGGAAGTTCAGGCGTTCAAGGTGCTCGACGTGACGCAGGGCAGATTCAACCAGCGCAGCCGGAGTCGGCTCGCCGTATTTCTTTTGCAGGTCTTTTTCCAGGGAACCGGCGTTCACGCCGATGCGGATCGGAATCCCGCGATCACGGGCGGCATCGACTACCGCACGCACGCGGTCTTCGCGACCGATGTTGCCCGGGTTGATGCGCAGGCAGTCAACGCCCAGTTCGGCTACGCGCAGAGCGATCTTGTAGTCGAAGTGGATGTCGGCAACCAACGGCACCTTGACCAGTTGCTTGATCTTGCCGAAGGCTTCAGCGGCATCCATGTCGGGCACGGAAATACGCACGATATCGACGCCAGCGGCTTCCAGACGATTGATCTGGGCCACGGTGGCGGCGACGTCGTTGGTGTCGCTGTTGGTCATGCTCTGCACAGCGATAGGCGCATCGCCGCCNACAGGCACGTTACCGACCCAGATCTTGCGGGATTCGCGACGTTTGATTGGAGATTCGCCGTGCATGACTTATTGACCCAACTTCAGGCGAGCAGTCTCGCCACTGGTGAACGGAGCGACATCAACCACCTGACCGTTGTAGCTGACNTGNGCGCCACGGGCGAAGCCCAGACGCACGGAAAACGGTGGTTTGCCGCTGACGGAAACGTTTTCGCCTTTACGCTTGAGACCGCTCAACAACACCTTGCCGGTGCCATCGGTCACTTGCGTCCAGCAATCAGAAGTGAACTGCAGTTGAACCTGCCCCTGGCCAGCAACCGGAGCCGCCGCTGCTGGAGCGGGAATGGTCGGAGTAACCGAAGCGCTCGCAGGCGGGGTTGATACAACAGGAGCCGTCGGGGCTGGCGCGACTGGAGTCGCGACAACCGGAGCGGTGCTGTGAGCCGGTGCAACAGGCGTTGGCGCGGGTGCAGCAGGCGCAGTCGCTTCAGCTTCGGCCGGCGCTTCAGCCGACGTCTCGGCTTGCGGCAACGCAAGAGCGGTTGTGCCTTCAGCCTGACCTTGCGCGACGGCCTGGTCTTCCGGCTCGTCCAGCGGATGGATCTGGGTGGTGCCGTCAGCGCCTTCGACTTCAACGTGTTCCGGGCTCAGGCTGATCAGGTCTTTGGTACGCAGTGAGGTCTGATCCTGCCACCAGACAAAACCACCACCAATCACTGCGATCAGCAACAGCAGGCTGACAATTCGCAAAATGGTGTGGGAAACCCGAACCGGCTCTTCGATACGCCCCAGGCTATGAACGTTGCTGCCCTGGGAGTCGGTGCCGGTGGATTGGTCGAACTGTTGGACCAGTACGGTTTGATCCATGCCGAGCAATTTCGCGTAGGCGCGAATATAACCGCGAGCAAAGGTATGCCCAGGCAGCTTGTCGAAAGCGCCGGCTTCCAGATTGCTCAGGGAATTGACGGTGAGGTTGAGCTTGAGGGCCACTTCGGCCAGCGACCAGCCATTGCTTTCGCGGGCCTGGCGTAAAGTCTCACCGGGATTAACGCGATTCGCTGCTACAACTTCGGGATGCGCCGCTTTCATCATTGCTCCGACAGGTATTGCTGATATTCCGGCGTACCGGGATAGAGTCGTTTTAGTTGCAGGCCAAAACTGGCGGCCTTGTCGCGATCTTCAAACACTTTTGCCAGCCGAACGCCGAGCAATAGACTACGTGCATTTTGCTCGGTGAGCAGGCTAAAACGATCGTAATAGTCACGCGCGGGCACATAATGCCTGTCTTCGAAGGACAACTCAGCCATTTCCAGCAATGCACGCGGCTGTTGGCGATTCAAACGCAGGGCTTTTTCCAGCTGCTGCTGGGCCAGATCACGCTGCCCCAGCTTCGAAGCGGTCATTCCGAGGTTCTCGAACACCCGCGAACGCTCAGGGTACAAGGTATCGGCGGCGGCCTGTTCAAAGCGTTCGTAAGCTTCTTTGTAGCGTTTCTCTTCGAAAAGAAAACTGCCGTAGTTGTTCAGGATTCGCGCATCGTTGGGGCGGGAAGACAGCGCCTTGCGAAAATGCTGATCCGCCAGCTCCGGCTCCATCTCGGCCTGGAATACCAGACCCAGCGCAGCGTTGGCATCCGGATCCGAGTCATCCAGATCCAGCGCTTTCTTTAACGGTACTTTCGCCCGTTCGGTCATGCCCTGCTGCAAGTACCCCAAGCCCAGCTGCACATAGGCAACGCGCGCTTCATCGCGGCCCTTGCTGGTCTTCATCGGGTTGAAATCGCCCGACAGGACACAGCCAGCACACAGGCTGGCCAACAGCAAAAGCAGCGCGAAGCGCAGGGACATAGAGATCCTCTCTTAATTATTGTTCGCAGCGTTTGTTGCGATATCGTTTTCGGCGCTTAACTCGCGCACGGCGATATAACGTTCGCTGCGACGGGTGCGATCCAGCACCTGTCCTACCAATTGGCCACACGCGGCATCGATGTCTTCACCGCGGGTGGTGCGTACGGTGACATTGAAACCGGCATGGTGAAGCTGATCCTGGAAACGACGAATCGCGTTGTTGCTCGGGCGCTCGTAACCGGAATGCGGGAACGGGTTGAACGGAATCAGGTTGATCTTGCACGGGATGTTCTTGAGCAACTCGATCATTTCGACCGCGTGTTCAACCTTGTCGTTGATGTCCTTGAGCAACGTGTACTCAATGGTCAGCACGCGCTTCTCGCCCAGGGACGACATGTAGCGCTGGCACGACTCGAGCAGCATCTTAAGCGGATATTTCTTGTTGATCGGCACCAATTGGTTACGCAATGCGTCGTTCGGTGCGTGCAGGGACAACGCCAGGGAGACGTCGATGTGCTTGGACAGCTCATCGATCATCGGCACCACACCCGATGTAGACAGGGTTACGCGGCGCTTGGAGATCCCGTAGCCCAGGTCATCCATCATCAGATGCATGGCGGCCACGACGTTGTCGAAGTTCAGCAGCGGCTCACCCATGCCCATCATCACCACGTTGGTGATGGCACGGTCGGCGGTCGCCGGGATGCTGCCGAACGATTTATTGGCAATCCACACCTGGCCGATGACTTCGGCGGCGGTGAGGTTGCTGTTGAAACCTTGCTTGCCGGTGGAGCAGAAACTGCAATCCAGGGCACAGCCTGCCTGGGACGAAACGCACAAAGTGCCGCGTTTGCCCTGGGGAATGTACACGGTCTCGACGCAGCTGCCGGACGCCACGCGCACCACCCACTTACGGGTGCCGTCGGTGGAAATGTCCTCGCTGACCACTTCAGGACCGCGAACTTCGGCAATAACCTTGAGCTTGTCGCGCAAGGCCTTGCTGACGTTCGTCATGGCGTCGAAATCATCGACGCCAAGGTGGTGAATCCATTTCATTACCTGACCGGCACGGAAACGCTTCTCCCCGATTGAGTCGAAGAATTTTTCCATTTCCTGTTGAGTCAGACCCAGCAGGTTGGTTTTTACAGTCGATGTAGTCATGGATTCACCTTCACTCTTAAGCCAATGCTTAGCGAGTGGTTACTTCAGTAGCTGCGAAGAAGTACGAGATTTCGCGAGCAGCAGCGGCTTCGGAGTCCGAACCGTGTACAGCGTTGGCGTCGATCGAATCAGCGAAGTCAGCGCGGATGGTACCGGCAGCAGCTTCTTTAGGGTTGGTAGCGCCCATCAGCTCACGGTTCAGAGCGATAGCGTTTTCGCCTTCCAGAACCTGAACGACAACCGGACCGGAGATCATGAAAGCAACCAGGTCGTTGAAGAAACCACGAGCGCTGTGCTCAGCGTAGAAGCCTTCAGCTTCAGCTTTGGACAGTTGCTTCAGTTTCGAAGCTACAACGCGCAGGCCAGCTTTTTCGAAACGAGTGGTGATCTCGCCGATNACGTTTTTTGCAACAGCGTCAGGCTTGATGATGGAGAAAGTACGTTGAACAGCCATGGTGTAACTCCAGAAACGGTAATTTGCGAAAAATTAAACCCGCGAATTATACGCGGGTTCTTGGGTATTGCCTAACTGCATACGGCGCAGACTCAGTCTGCTTCTTCGATCCAGGCGGCCTGAATGGCTTCAAGCACCTTCTCGCCACCGCGGGTCGGATCATCACTGAACTCCGGCAATGCCAGCACCCATTTGTGCAGATCGACGAAGTTCACGTAACGCGGATCCACATCCGGCTTGGATTCAGCCAGCTGGATCGCGATTTCCAGCACATCAACCCATTTCAGACTCATTTCAGTTCCTTGAATCAGTGCGGCGCTTCAGCCGCATGGTTGACCGAGTATTTCGGAATTTCGACAGTCAGGTCTTCAGTCCCGACGATCGCCTGACAGCCTAGACGCGATTGCGCCTCCAGACCCCAGGCACGATCCAGAAAGTCTTCTTCCAGCTCGTCCGCCTCTTCCAGCGAGTCAAAGCCTTCACGAATGATGCAATGACAGGTGGTGCAGGCGCAGACGCCGCCACAGGCGCTTTCCATCTCGATATGGTGTTCGTGGGCCAGCTCGAGAATGGATATGCCAGGCTCAGCCTCCACAACCATACCTTCCGGGCAGAACTTCTCGTGTGGCAGAAAAATGACCTGCGGCATCGTTATTCCTCAATCTCATTCAGGTTGCGCCCCGCCAGCGCGGCTTTCACCGTCGAGTCCAGGCGGCGGGCGGCAAAGGCGTCGGTCACTTGCGACAGACGCTTGGTCTGCTGCTCGATGGCGTAACCATCAGTACCTTTCATCAGTTCGGTCAGTTCCTGCATCTGCAATTCGATGACCATGCGCTCTTCGGCATCGAGCAAGCGCTCGCCATCGACATCGAGGGCGCCCTGCACCGCTTCGATCAGGCGCTGGGCATCGACCTGCTGTTCACGCAAGACACGAGCGACCTTGTCGTCGTTGGCGTGCTGGAACGAATCCTTGAGCATCTTGGCAATTTCGCCATCCGTCAGACCGTAGGACGGCTTGACCTGGATGCTGGCCTCAATGCCCGAGCCCAGCTCGCGGGCAGAAACGCTGAGCAGACCGTCGGCATCGACCTGGAAGGTCACGCGAATCTTCGCCGCACCGGCCACCATCGCCGGAATGCCGCGCAATTCGAAGCGTGCCAGGGAGCGGCAGTCGCTGATCAGCTCGCGCTCGCCCTGCAATACGTGGATCGCCATGGCCGACTGGCCATCTTTATAAGTCGTGAAGTCCTGAGCGCGGGCGACAGGGATGGTGGTGTTGCGCGGAATCACCTTCTCCATCAGGCCGCCCATGGTTTCCAGCCCCAGGGACAACGGAATCACGTCAAGCAACAGCAACTCATCGCCATCGCGCTTGTTGCCAGCCAGGGTATCGGCCTGGATCGCGGCACCGATGGCGACCACTTGATCCGGATCGATTTCGGTCAGCGGTTCGCGGCCGAAGGCTTCAGCGACGGCTTCGCGGACGCGAGGCACGCGAGTCGAGCCGCCGACCATGACCACCGCGTGCACTTCGTCCAGCTCGATGCCGGAATCACGCACAGCGCGGCGACAGGCTTTCAGGCTGCGGGCAACCATTGGTTCGATCAGCGTATTGAAGGCTTCACGGGTCAGCTCGGCTTTCCAGTCGCCATAAGCGACNTCAANGGACGAGGCATTGGTCAGCGCTTCTTTGGCCGCACAAGCGGTTTGCAGCAGATTGCGTTGCTCACCCGGATCGAGGTCGGCGGACAAACCGGCGCTCTCGATAATCCAGCCGGCGATTGCATGGTCGAAGTCATCGCCGCCCAGCGCGCTGTCGCCACCGGTGGCCAAAACCTCAAACACACCGCCGGTCAGGCGCAGAATCGAAATATCAAAGGTGCCACCACCCAGGTCATAAATCGCGACCAGGCCTTCAGCGTGCTGATCCAGACCGTAAGCCACAGCGGCAGCGGTCGGCTCATTAAGCAGACGCAGCACATTCAGACCGGCCAGTTTGGCCGCATCCTTGGTGGCTTGACGCTGAGCATCGTCGAAATAGGCCGGAACGGTGATTACCGCGCCCACAAGTTCGCCACCCAACGTCGCTTCGGCGCGCTGACGCAGCACCTTAAGGATATCGGCGGAGACTTCGACCGGGCTTTTCGGGCCCTGAATCGTGTCGATGAACGGCATGTGCGACTCGCCGCCGACAAAGCGGTACGGCAGTTGATCGCCCAACTGCTTGACGTCGGACAGACCACGACCCATCAAGCGCTTGACCGACAGCACAGTGTTCAAAGGGTCGGTGGCGGCAGCCAGCTTGGCCGACTCGCCGACTTCAACGCGATCAGCGTGATAGCGCACGGCAGACGGCAGAATGACCTGCCCATCTGCGTCAGCCAGAGGTTCGGAAAGACCACTGCGCAACGCAGCGACCAGCGAATTGGTAGTGCCCAAGTCGATCCCCACAGCCAGACGACGCTGGTGCGGTTGAGGACTTTGGCCGGGTTCGGCGATCTGCAGTAGGGCCATCGTTATCAGGACTTATCTGTATATCAGGCGTGCGACCGGAGCGGCACTGGGTTAATCGTCGAGGCGCTCTTCTAACTGGCGCACTTCGTAGGTGAGCTTGTCGAGGAACTGCATGCGCCGCATCAGGCGTTCGGCCTGTTCACGTTGCGCTGCATCATCCCAACAGGCCGCGAAGCTTTCGTTCAGTTCATCCTGCGCAGTCTTCAGGCGACGCTTGAACACTGCAACACCCGCCAGGTCGGCGCTGTCTTGCAGGTCTTCGAGCTCTTCACGCAGCTCCATCTGCTGCAGAAGAAACTCCGGATCATGCACCGTGACCTCCAGCGGCAGCTCGCGACCGCCCATGGCGAGCAAGTAACGCGCGCGCTTTGGGGGACTTTTGAGCGTCTGGTAGGCCTCGTTGAGGCTCGCGGATTGCTCTAGCGCCAGCCGCTGCTCGCGCTCGGAAGCGTCTGCAAAGCGGTCCGGATGAACACCGCGCGCCAACTCACGGTAGCGCGTGGCCAACTGATCGAGATCCAGACGGAAGCTCGGTTTCAGCTCAAATAAAGCGAAATGACAAGGAGTACCCACGAGCAGCCTCAGATGTTGAAGCTTTCGCCGCAGCCACATTCACCGCGCACGTTGGGGTTGTTGAACTTGAAGCCTTCGTTCAACCCTTCCTTGACGAAATCGAGTTCGGTGCCGTCCAGGTAGGCCAGGCTTTTCGGGTCGATGATCACTTTCTCGCCGTGACTTTCGAACACCTGATCCTCTGCAACCACCTCGTCGACAAACTCCAGCACGTAGGCAAGGCCGGAACAGCCTGTGGTGCGAACACCCAGACGAATCCCTTCACCTTTGCCGCGCCCGTTGAGGGAGCGTCGCACGTGTTGAGCAGCCGCTTCTGTCATGCTGATAGCCATCGGTGACTCCTTACTCGTCGCCAAANCNTGAAAGTCAGATCAAGCCTTTCTTCTGCTTGTAGTCGCGAACGGCCGCTTTGATAGCGTCTTCAGCAAGTACGGAGCAGTGAATTTTTACTGGCGGCAGAGCCAGTTCTTCAGCCAGCTGAGTGTTTTTGATGGTCTCTGCTTCATCCAGAGTCTTGCCTTTCATCCACTCGGTCGCCAGGGAGCTGGAGGCGATAGCCGAACCGCAACCGTAGGTCTTGAACTTGGCGTCTTCGATGATGCCTTGCTCGTTGACCTTGATCTGCAGACGCATCACGTCGCCGCACGCCGGAGCGCCGACCATGCCGGTGCCGACATCAGGGTCTTCCGCGTCCATCTTGCCGACGTTGCGCGGGTTCTCGTAGTGGTCGATGACCTTTTCGCTGTAAGCCATGATTCTTAATCCTCACTCATCAGAGAGTCGCTCTTGAAGCCCTGCGCCCGAAGGTTCACAGGGCCGGTTTGCGGCGACTTGAAATCAGTGTGCCGCCCACTCGATTTTCGAAATGTCGACACCGTCTTTGTACATGTCCCACAGCGGCGACAGNGTGCGCAGCTTGGTAACGGCCTCGCAGACTTTCTGCGCGGCGTAGTCGATTTCTTCTTCGGTGGTGAAACGGCCGAAGGTGAAGCGAATCGAGCTGTGTGCCAGTTCGTCGTTGCGGCCCAGGGCGCGCAGTACGTACGAAGGCTCAAGGGATGCCGAGGTGCAGGCCGAACCGGACGAAACCGCCAGATCCTTGAGCGCCATGATCAGCGACTCGCCTTCAACGTAGTTGAAGCTCAGGTTCAGGTTGTGCGGAACACGAGCGGTCATGCTGCCGTTGATGTACAGCTCTTCCAGGCCTTCGACCTGCTTGAAGAAGCGGTCACTCAGGGCCTTGATGCGGATGTTCTCGGCAACCATGTCTTCCTTGGCTACNCGGAAGGCTTCGCCCATGCCGACGATCTGGTGGGTCGCCAGGGTGCCGGAACGCATGCCACGTTCGTGACCGCCGCCGTGCATGGTCGCTTCGATGCGAACACGCGGCTTGCGGCTGACGTACAGCGCGCCGATGCCTTTAGGGCCGTAGGTTTTGTGAGCCGAGAACGACATCAGGTCGACTTTCAGCTTCGACAGGTCGATTTCGACCTTGCCGGTGGACTGAGCAGCATCGACGTGGAACAGGATGCCCTTGGAACGGGTCAGTTCGCCGATGGCTGCGATGTCGTTGATGGTGCCGATTTCGTTGTTCACGTGCATGACCGAAACCAGGATGGTGTCGTCGCGCAGGGCCGCTTCGATCATCTCTGGGGTGACCAGACCATCAGTGCGAGGCTCGATGTAGGTGACTTCGAAGCCTTCACGCTCCAGTTGGCGCATGGTGTCGAGGACAGCCTTGTGCTCAATCTTGGTGGTGATCAGGTGCTTGCCTTTAGTGGCATAGAAATGCGCCGCACCCTTGATTGCCAGGTTGTCGGACTCGGTGGCACCGGAGGTCCAGACGATTTCACGCGGATCGGCGTTGACCAGGTCAGCGACCTGACGACGAGCGTTTTCGACGGACTCTTCAGCTTTCCAGCCGAACACGTGGGAACGGGACGCCGGGTTACCGAAGTTTCCGTCAACCAGCAGGCATTCACTCATTTTTTGCGCTACACGCGGATCAACCGGGGTGGTCGCAGAGTAATCAAGGTAAATCGGCAATTTCATGGACTATCTCCTAAATCAGGCTGGCTGGCGTGCCGCTAGCTCTTTGGCTGTCATTCGACGGCGGACGCTTCAATCTTGTCCAGGCGTGGCGCCTTGCTGTTGCAACGGCGTTGATCCTGACGCTGGGCTACTTCTTGTACCTCACGGCGAGTGACAAGGTCAGCCAAGCTGATACCGCTGAGAAATTCGTGAATCTGCAGGCTCAGATCGCACCACAAGTGGTGGGTCAGACAGGTGTCGCCTTGATGGCAATCACCCTGGCCCTGGCATTTGGTTGCATCGACCGATTCGTTTACCGCATCGATCACCTGGGCGACCTGAATGCCCTGCATGTCGCGCGACAGCTGATAGCCGCCGCCTGGACCACGGACGCTGGACACCAGATTGCTGCGGCGCAATTTGGCGAAGAGCTGTTCGAGGTAGGACAGGGAGATGCCTTGGCGCTCGGAGATATCGGCCAGGGACACCGGCCCGTGCTGCGCGTGCAACGCCAGGTCAAGCATGGCGGTTACGGCGTATCGGCCTTTTGTAGTCAGTCGCATGGACAATTACCACGGAGTTCGGAATGGGGCGAGTATGCAATTCCCGAGTATTTAAGTCAACTATAAGACCTAGTGCTTTACTCGGGATTACCCGCAAAAGAGCGGGCGCATCATAGCAAAGGCTGGCGGCGTACAGCCAGCAATTGCGCGTTATCGCTCTTCGCGAGCAGGCTCACTCCCACAAGGAACCCATACACACCACAAGCCCAATGTGGGAGCGAGCCTGCTCGCGATGAAGTTGACTCGGTTTAGCTGGCCTGGCTCTGATCCTTGTCCTTCACACAGGCAAAGTCTTCTTCGCGCAGCTCAGGCAGATCTTTCGCACAGTAATTGCTACCCAGATCCTTCAGCGCCCCGCACATCCCCTCAAGTCGACCATCTACAGCCTGCAAATGATCGAGCAACTGGTTAATGGCTCGAGCCACTGGGTCCGGCATGTCTTCACCGACACCGTAGGCATCGAAACCGATCTTCTCGGCCATTGCCTTGCGCTTGGCGTCCTGCTCTTCATCGGACTTGACGATGATCCGCCCCGGAATCCCCACCACCGTCGCCCCGGGCGGAACCGCCTTGGTGACCACGGCGTTGGAGCCGACCTTGGCACCAGCGCCGACCGTGAACGGGCCAAGCACCTTGGCCCCCGCCCCGACCACAACGCCATCCTCAAGCGTCGGGTGGCGCTTGCCCTTGTTCCAACTGGTGCCACCCAGAGTCACACCCTGATAAAGGGTGACGTCATTACCGATCTCAGCGGTTTCACCGATGACGATGCCCATGCCATGGTCGATAAAGAAGCGACGACCGACCTTGGCGCCCGGATGGATCTCGATCCCGGTCAACCAGCGACCGAAGTTCGACACCAGCCGCGCCAGCCACTTCCAGCCCATGCCCCACAGGGCCGACGACAAGCGGTGGATCCAGATGGCGTGCATGCCCGGGTAGCACGTCAGAACTTCAAAGGCGTTGCGCGCTGCCGGATCACGATGGAAAACACTCTGGATATCTTCACGCAAACGCTCGAACATTTTTAATCCTTCCGCTTAAGAAGCTCACCACGGGCCGCTTTCTGGGTTTCCGTGAGGATGCCACGCAATATATTCATTTCCGCCCGGCTGACCGAGCTACGTCCGTACAACCGGCGCAGGCGCGCCATCAAGTGCCGTGGCTTTTCCGGATCGAGGAATTCAATGGCCACCAGGGTTTGCTCCAGGTGCTCATAGAATCGCTCCAGCTCATCCATGGTCGCCAGCTCAGCGCTTTTGACGGAGGCCACTTCTTCCTTCTCGACCTTGCTCGGCTGGCCTTGGGCCGCCAGCCAGGACATGCGCACTTCATAACTCAACACCTGCACCGCTGCCCCAAGGTTCAGCGAGCTGAACTCAGGGTCTGAGGGGATGTGCACGTGATAATGACATCGCTGCAGCTCTTCATTGGTCAGGCCGGAATCTTCACGACCAAAGATCAAGGCAATCTCGGCACCCTGCGCCGCCTCCTCGACCACTTTCACGCCGCATTCNCGGGGATCGAGCAATGGCCAGGGAATGCGACGGTCACGGGCGCTGGTGCCGAGCACCAGATTGCAGCCAACCAAGGCATCTTCCAAGGTGGCGACGACTTGCGCGTTTTCAAGGATGTCACCGGCACCGGAAGCACGAGCATCGGCTTCGTGATGCGGGAATAACCGCGGTTCGACCAGCACCAGCCGCGACAGGCCCATGTTCTTCATGGCACGCGCAGCACCGCCGATATTCCCGGGGTGGCTGGTATTGACCAGGACGACACGAATGTTTTGCAGCAAGGGAGGCGCTCTCGAACACTTTAATGGGGAGCAGAATCTTACAGCTCAACCTACCGTTAAGCTATGAAAGCGAACACCGACCTTCTCCTGTAGAAACTTTCTGATAGAATGCNCGGCTTTCTTTAACAACCTTAGGTGACACATCCATGCAGCCCATGCTGAATATCGCGCTGCGCGCCGCCCGCAGCGCCAGTGAATTGATCTTCCGCTCCATCGAGCGCCTGGATACCATCAAGGTCGACGAAAAAGACGCCAAGGATTACGTATCCGAGGTGGATCGCGCCGCTGAGCAAAAAATCATCGACGCGCTGCGCAAGGCCTACCCTACCCACGGCATTCTCGGCGAAGAAACCGGCATGCACCCGGGCAGCGGCGAAGGCGAAGAATACCTGTGGATCATCGATCCGCTGGACGGCACCACCAACTTCCTGCGCGGCATTCCTCACTTCGCTGTCAGCATCGCCTGCAAATACCGCGGTCGCCTGGAACACGCTGTTGTTCTGGACCCGGTTCGCCAGGAAGAATTCACCGCCAGCCGTGGTCGCGGCGCCCAACTGAACGGTCGTCGNCTGCGCGTCAGCGGCCGCACCAGCCTGGACGGCGCCCTGCTGGGTACCGGCTTCCCGTTCCGCGATGACCAGATGGACAACCTCGACAACTACCTGGGCATGTTCCGCGCCCTGGTTGGCCAGACTGCCGGCATCCGCCGCGCTGGCTCGGCGAGCCTGGACCTGGCTTACGTAGCGGCCGGCCGTTTCGACGCCTTCTGGGAGTCGGGCCTGTCCGAATGGGACATGGCTGCAGGCGCCCTGCTGATCCAGGAAGCCGGCGGTTTGGTGAGCGACTTCACCGGCGGTCACGACTTCCTTGAGAAAGGCCACGTCGTTGCCGGTAACACCAAATGCTTCAAAGCAGTACTGACGGCCATTCAGCCGCACCTGCCGGCCTCGCTGAAGCGCTAAGCGAGCAGCCACAAAAAAGCACCCTTCGGGGTGCTTTTTTTATGCCTGAAAATCCAATTCCCGAAAACACTACAGATCCAATGTGGGAGCGGGCTTGCTCGCGAAAGCGGTGCATCAGCCACAGTCAATATTGAATGTGAAGCCGCCTTCGCGAGCAAGCCCGCTCCCACAGTGGATTGGTGGTGATGCATAAATCGTGGACACAAAAAAAGCACCCCGCAGGGTGCTTCTTTTTGACTCTCAAACCTGAATATTTAGCGGTTCTCTTCGTTCTGCCCCAGGATCAGCTTGCCTTCCTTGTCGACCGGAATCTGATTA
>Ga0065714_10002553_pt1 | contig 19114 bp, 16 predicted proteins | sample MisRhiReplicate2_FD_59101 | JGI IMG/M metagenome (GOLD analysis project Ga0065714, IMG submission 59101) | Miscanthus rhizosphere microbial communities from Kellogg Biological Station, MSU, sample Rhizosphere Soil Replicate 2: eDNA_1 v2... | ecosystem: Host-associated > Plants > Roots >...
TTCAATGATCGTGTTAATGTCGTCCATTTTCACACCATCCAGGTGTATGACAGTCTGATCTCCTGTTTGCTTAAACTTCAGCTTAGTGCCATCCTTCATTAAAGAGGCGGCAACAACCTTCTGCTTTAGCTTCGGTAAGGTAATAAAAGGTTGAGTTATTTTATGAATAACATGCGCATATAATGTTTTGTCTTTTGCAGTCACTAAACCCCAGTTCTGCACCTCAATAACGTTACCTCTGGTACCATAAATACTAGCACCATACTGCTTCATCCAGTCGCCTACTTTAGCCAGAGTATCTACATTTTCAGGTTGAATTACACCATTAGGCATCGGACCAACATTTAACAGAAAGTTGGCNTCCCTTCCGGCATCATTTACGAGATAATGAATAAGTTGTTTTACCGTTTTATACTTCCTGTCGGTGATGTTAAAACCCCATGAATTATTCATTGTTTCACAGGTTTCCAGTGGAAGCTGCGAAATGCTGGCACCACCAAAACCTGTGGTATTTAAGCCTGGCAAGTCCTTTTCAAACATCTGGAAATCTTCACCCTCCAGAGGAGATAAATGGTGGTTATTACCTACCATACACTGTGGCTGCAGTTTATGGATAAGNGCATAAATCTCGTCATAGTGCCAGTCGACCTTTGACTTTAATGATTTATCCTTGTCATTATCCANCTGATCCCAGTGGCCATCAAACCATATACCGCCTATTTCTCCATAATTGGTTAGCAACTCGGTTAACTGGGCCTTCATAAAAGCAATGTAATTATTCCAATCGCCTTGCTCAGTACGCCCGGTTCCCTTTCCTGTTTTCCCTGTTGTATAGTGGTAATCGTTTCGTGACCAATCCAGCAAAGAATAATACAGGAATAATTTTATTCCCTGTTTTTTGCATTCTTTAGCTAGTGGCGCAAGCACATCCTTTCCATATGGCGTTTCGGTGATTTTCCAATCTGACTGCTTGGTATCCCAATTGCTAAATCCATCATGGTGGCGTGTAATGAACGTGATGTATTTCATTCCGGCATTTTTGGCTGCCGACACCCACTTTTCAGCATCAAAAGCTGTAGGGTTAAAAATATCCTTCAACCGCTTATAATCCTCTACCTTAATATTCTTATTGTTCATTACCCACTCTCCATCACTAAGCACACTAAACGCCCCCCAATGGATAAACATGCCAAATTTCATGTCCTGAAAATCTTTTCTGGCCGCAAGATTTGCTGCTGTTGGTGTATAATGCTGTGCATTTAGGCTAAATGAAGCACTAATAAAAATAAATAAGATAAAGAATTGTTTCATATGTGTTTTAGTTGTTAAGTTTTATGAATCCTCCGTCCAATGGATAGTCATTTCCGGTAACAAAGCTCGACTCATCTGCACATAAATATAAGGCGAGTGAGGCTACTTCTTCTGGTTTACCCATACGGCCTATTGGTTGACTTTTCGATAGCTTTTCAAATATTTCAGCTTCTTGTCCGGCATAATTTTTAGCTATGAAACCATCAACGAAAGGTGTGTGTACCCTGGCCGGAGATATACTGTTACATCTGATCCCCTCCGCCATATAATCTCTGGCCACAGACATCGTCATGGCATAAATCGCACCTTTACTCATTGAATAAGCAAAACGGTCTGATATGCCCACTACAGCTCCAATAGAAGCCATGTTAAGGATTACTCCGGAGCCTTGTGTCTTCATTGCCGGAATTGCCGCAAAAAGGCAATTGTAAGCTCCTTTAACATTCACATCAAATACTTTTACAAAGTCAGCTTCGCTGGTATTATCGGCCCTGCCGATGTGGGCTATACCTGCATTGTTTACCAGAATATCAATTGTGCCAATCTGGTTGAATATTTCTACAACGGCCGATTGGTTACTTACGTCGCAACCATAAACNCTGGCAGNTCCACCGGCGGCCTCAATTTCCTGAACAGTTTGCNAACCTGCATCTGCATTTAATTCTATAATATGTACATGAGCACCTTGTTTGGCAAAAAGTGTTGATATGGCTTTACCAATTCCACTTCCACCACCTGTAATAACTGCTGATTTTCCTTTTAAACTAAACATTCTTAATAATTATAATGAAACTCCTCTTTTCCATGGAATAAAATCGTCCTGATTAAGCTGAACTGCCTTCGGTATAACTTCACCGCTGGCTGCTTTAATGCAATACTCCAAAATCTCTGCTCCAACTTCTTCTATGGTTTTCTCTCCACGAATAATAGCGCCGGTATCTATNTCAATAATATCACTCATTCTGGTAGCCAGNGCTGTGTTTGTAGCTACTTTAATTACCGGACAAACAGGATTCCCTGTAGGNGTACCTAATCCGGTAGTAAATAAAATTAAAGTGGCACCACTTGCAGCCTTCCCTGTCGTTGCTTCCACATCATTTCCAGGCGTGCATACCAAACTCAACCCCGGCTTAGTTGCCGGCTCTGTATAATCAAGCACATCAACTACCGGAGAAGTTCCGGCCTTTTTAGCTGCACCTGTGCTTTTTATAGCGTCAGTAATTAAACCGTCCTTAATATTCCCTGGTGATGGGTTCATATGAAACCCTGAGCCAACGGCATGAGCCTGTGCATCGTATTCCTGCATCAGTCGGATAAATTTCTCTGCTGTTGGTTCATTTACACACCTGTCTATTAAATTTTGTTCGGCACCGCAAAGTTCAGGGAACTCGGCAAGCAATACCTTCGCACCTAAAGCTACTAATAAATCTGAAGTATATCCAACAGCAGGATTAGCAGATATTCCGCTAAAGCCATCACTGCCACCGCATTTAACACCTACGCATAATTTGCTTAAAGGAGCTGGTTTCCGCTCGTTTTTATTGATAGCAGTCAGGCCCATAAAGGTCTTCAGAATAGCGTCCTTGATCAGCTGTTCCTCACTTTGACTTTGTTGCTGTTCAAATATTAAGACCGGCTTATCAAATGATGGGTTTCTTTTCTTAACATCATCCATGAAATCCTGTGTTTGCAAGTGCTGACAGCCCAGGCTCAATACAGTTATTCCGGCAACATTAGGATGATCGGCATAAGCTGCAAGCAATTGACTAAGCAATGCAGAATCTTGTCTGGTTCCACCACATCCACCCTGGTGATTTAAAAATTTAATTCCATCGACATTTTTGAAGACCCTTTTTTTAAGCGGTTCAACTGGAGCAAGATCATCCATTTTAAATGAGCTAAGATCTTGTCCGGCCTGATAGGCTTCCAGCAACTGCTCAGTAAAATGTTTGTACTTATCGGTTACGGTATAACCTAAAGTATTGTATAAAGCCTCCTTTATCACATCCAGGTTTCTGTTTTCACAGAATACTGTAGGTATAAAGAGCCAATAATTTGCCGTCCCAACACGGCCATCCGCACGATGATACCCATTAAAGGTTCTGTCCTGATATTTTGTAACATCAGGAACCTGCCATTGGTAATTCACATTTCTGTAGGCATAATCCTGTGAAGCATGATGTACATTAGCCGTTGTCATTAATCCGCCCTGCGGAATAAAAGCGGTAGCCTTTCCGACAAGCACCCCGTACATAAATACCTCGCCACCTATATTCAAATCATCAATAAAGAACTTATGCTTCGCATTTATATCATCCTTTAAAGTAATAGACTTGTTATTCCATGTAATTATTTGTCCTTTCGACAAATTCTGTAAAGCCACCAACACATTATCGTCCGGGTGGATTTGTAAAAAACTCTTTATTGTATTTTCTAACATCAGCCGTTTAACTCAAATATTTTATCCATCATTATCCATTTCTCACCAGGCTTAGCTCCAGGTACTGCTTGTTGATATTTCCACATCAAAGTTTCCCATTCCTGCACCTTTTCATTGCCTGCATCCATAGCTGCTTTATCAGCAAAACTGAACGCCTCATTTACTTCCATTATCATAAACAAGCGGTTTCCCGTCCTGTATATTTCCATATCTACAATTCCTGAACCCCTTATACTTTCTATAATCTCTGGCCATACTTTTCGATGCATTTCCTCATACTCAGCAATTAGCTGATCGTTGGGTATAAGGTCCAGTGTTAAACAATATCTTTTATTCATAATTTACACTTTTAATAACTTTATGTCCTTTTAAGCCAAACAAGAGTACCACTACAAAACATATCAGGGGCACAATATATCCAATTTGAATATTATGGGTAACATCGCTTATGTATCCCATTACTGGTGGCAATATAGCACCACCAACTATCGACATGATGATCAGGCTGCTTCCCAGTTTGGTATCTCTACCAAGATCTTTAATGCCGAGGGAGAAAATAGTAGGAAACATGATAGACATAAAAAAGGCAATACCAATTACCGAAACCAGGGCAAGTGTACCTCCTGAGGTTATCGCTATTCCGCATAAAACCACATTGATCAATGCATAAATAACCAGCAATGATTCTGCCTTAATGAATTTCATGAGGAAGGTTCCTATTACCCTGCCTAGCAGGAAAGCCAGTCCCATCCCATAACCTGCATAGTCTCCTGCTGTTTGCTGATCTATACCTGCTGCTTCGGTTGCGTACAATATGAAGAAGCTAAATACACATACCTGGGCACCAACATAAAAAAATTGTGCTGCCACGGCCCAGCTTAAATGTCTGTGTCGTAAAGCATGCAATATTCCTGTTTTTTCATCATGTTTTTCTTCCTCTTCTACAATTTCAGGCAATTTTAAAAAGATAAATATGACTGCAATTACGAGGATAATGCTACCTAAAATTAAGTATGGTGTTTTTACAGAAGAAGCTTCAGAAGCCAATGCCAGTTGTCGTGCAGACTCAGTCATCTTACTTAATTCCTCATCCGAAGCACCTTTGATTAAAATTACCCTTACACCAACCATTGGGGCAAGCGTAGCGGCCAGGCCATTAAAAGTTTGCGCAAAGTTTAAACGAAAGGTTGCAGTTTCAGGTGGTCCAAGCAAAGATGCGTATGGATTCGCTGCCGTTTCGAGTATGGTAAGTCCACAGGCAATGATAAAGAGCGCTCCTAAAAAGAATACATATAACTGTGTATTGGCGGCAGGAATAAACAAGAATGAGCCTAAAGCAAAGAAAGCCAGTCCGATAATAATCCCGGTCTTATATCCATATTTTTTCATGATGAAACCGGCAGGTAATGCCATGACGAAGTAAGCAATAAATACTGCAGAATCTACCAGAGAGGCTTGTAAAGTACTCAAGCTAAATGAGCGCTTTAAGTGCGGAATCAGGATCGGATCTAGATTATGTACAAAACCCCACATAAAGAAAAGTGAGGTGATCATGATAAAAGGGAAAAGGTATTTATTCTTCGTCATCTAATTTAAGTATTTGGTTATTCAAAGAACGCAAATTCCAGACTCAATTATTTTATGATATTACCATTTGATTATGCGATTTTAGCATATAAAGTAACCATTCTGCGCTAAGGCGGGAATTTTCGCCTGAAGAAGGCAAATTTCTGAGGCCCTTTCGATGAAAACCGTCTCAGTTCCAGACAAAGTATGAAACAAAAAAAGCTCCGGTTACCCGAAGCTCTAAATTTATACAATGCAGTATTTACATATGCTTTAAACGCCAACACATAAACTATTTCTGCATCCTGCTTTAGGAATAAAATTACCTTCTCAGAAACAGCCTCAGCGTTCTTCGCTTTTTCAGCGATTAATGCAGCTGTTGAGGAGAATGGTTATTTTATTATTTTGAGTAAATACTCCCCATAACCACTCTTCACCAATGGCGTAGCCACAGCGCGCAATTGTTCTTTATCAATGTATCCCATACGATAAGCAACCTCTTCGATACATCCGATTTTTAAGCCCTGACGATCTTCGATTACCTGTACAAACTGACCAGCCTGCATTAAGGAAGCAAAAGTACCCGTGTCTAACCAGGCTGTTCCTCTACTCAATACACCTACCTTTAATTTACCCTGTTCCAGATAAACTTTGTTCACATCAGTAATTTCATATTCTCCGCGTGGAGATGGCTTAATATTTTTAGCAATTTCCACTACACTATTATCATAGAAATAAAGACCTGGAACTGCAAAATCTGACTTCGGCTGAGTCGGCTTCTCTTCAATAGAAATAGCTACATTCTGATCATCGAATTCGACTACACCGTAACGTTCCGGATCAGAAACCCTATAAGCAAATACAACACCACCATCAGGATCTGCGCTGGACTGCAGAAGTCTCGACATCCCGTCGCCATAAAATATATTATCACCAAGCACCAGTGCTACTTTATCGTTACCAATAAAATCAGCACCAATAACAAATGCCTGTGCTAAACCATTAGGCTGTTCCTGTACGGCGTAAGAGAATTTGCATCCCAAACGACTTCCGTCACCCAATAATTTTTCAAAATTTGGCAGGTCATGCGGTGTTGAGATAATCAGAATCTCCTTAATACCCGCAAGCATCAAGATAGACAATGGATAATAGATCATCGGCTTATCATAAACAGGCATCATCTGTTTACTCATTACCAGAGTTAATGGATGTAGTCTTGTACCGCTTCCACCAGCTAGAATTATTCCTTTCAAGTTAAATGTATTTGAGGTTAATATTTATTCGATTGTATAGGCATTACTTACCCGAAGATACACTATTTTCCAACTCAGCAAACCACTCCGCGCCGTATTTTCTGATCAGGGGTCCTTTTAAAAACTGATAAACAGGTACTTTTAACTCTCGTCCAAATGAACAAGCATCATGACAGATATGCCATCTATCATAATTTAATACTTCAAATTCAGGGTATTGGGTAATACGGATAGGGTATAAATGACAGGAAATTGGTTTTTGCCAATCTATCAGACCTTGCTCATAGCCTTTCTCTATACCACACTTAGTGATACCGTTCTCGAAAGTAACATAGGCACATTCTTTATTACCATCTACACATGGTGTAGTTAAGTCGCCATCTGCATCTACCACCGAAGTACCCTGCTCTTCTATCGCAGCGATACCTTTAGCCTCCAGCAAATGTTTGATTTTGGGATATATATCTTTGAGAATAGCGGTCTCTGCTACATCAAGCGGTGCCCCCGCATCTCCTTCTACACAACAAATGCCCTTACATTTGTTCAGGTTACATACAAAACTTTCCGTAATGACGTCTTCATGAACCAGCGTATTCTGTACTTCTATCATTTCCTTTTATTTATGCTTAATCAATAAGCTATCATTATTGCACTATAGCAAGCGGATACTTCAATCCATCTGCCGATTTAATTTCCATGGTCACAGCACCAACAATAATCTCAACCTGAGCCTTTACAGGCACCCTGTTGCCATCATCAGTTATCCAAAGGTATAACTTGCTATCTTTCCTAAAAACCCGCCCCGGCTTTATAGAGGGGCTAAATTTTAAACATTTTATTTTACCCAGTTTCGTTTTCACGACTTCCCGCCCTACAAACTGAATCTCGAGCTGACTAATCTCATCGCCAAGAAAATAATTGAGCTTAACATAATCTCCTATTTTCATTCTGGAAATATCCAGACTACGGGCAAAATAATAAGCCGACACGAGGTCGAATGTTTGTGTACTTGGTGTTGTCAGTGTAGCTTGTGTAGCGATCACCTTTCTATTCTCCTGCTGGAACCTGGCCTTATCCTGTCTGCGGTATCCACCCTCACGTATATTCTCCTGATAGAAATAAGGTTTTAAATTATCCTTATCAATAAAAGAATCATAATGGTCTCTTATTTTATAAAAGATATCAAAAGTTCCTGAAGTCGCTCCATCTACCACTAACTTAAAAGTAGGCTTACCGTCAAACTTAAGTTCAGAATTCTGAACTTTCAGTGTCCCTTCAGCAGCTGTGATAAAACCGTATTTCAGTTTATACTTCAATACTTCGCCAGCCTGAAAAACCGGTTCCTTTACAAAAGGGAGCTCCTGGCTCTGACTATTAAAGCTTAGGAATAAACCAATAACTAACAAAAAGAATCTTCTCATACCTAAGCTAAAACAAAAAGCAAACCAATTAATCCTTTCGCTTGTAAATTGGCACGGTAGAGCAAGGCTCACCATACATGATACTCTTAACTACGGGTGTCAGCAAATTCGTAATTTCAACGTAAGCTGCAACTGTTACATCAATATCTGCACATCCCTTTATCACCACCCGCTCTCCGGCAAATGAATCTATATTTATTTTAGCTAACGCCTTTGTAAATAAAACCGACTCTAATGTTTCCAGGCTACCAAAAACAACCTCATTCGCATAAGGTTTCATCTTATTAGCCAACAGCATATAGGCCCAGGTAGGAACAATCGCATCTGCACTGCAAATTATAGCGACATTCTTTCCTGTATAGGCAGACCAGTCATTCGTTTTAATGAACTCTCTAAAATCCTTTTCCCTCAACATCAAACCATGAAAAAGGTTTTCTTTAATATCATAAACAACACGCTCCCCCGGATGATAATACTCTTCCAGATTTAGGGTAATCAAACCACTGGCTGCTACTTTATTGACGAAATTTTCCTGAATATCCATGCTTCAAATATCATTAAATATAAAAAAACCGGAAGCCTTATGACTTCCGGTTACAAAATTACGTAAAATATGACTAATAGAATTTCACCCTATTGTCTTTTATCTCGCTTTTATCCTGCAATGCCTGGAACGCTGCGCCTAAAGAACGCTGTGCGCTTGTCTGCATCATAATTTCTTTTTGTTTATAAGTGTTAGCCATAGGAGCCGGATTACTAAAACCGTCTACTGAAAACACATATACACCTTGAACACCGTCAACTGCTTTAGAAAGTTTTCCTGGCTGAGAACCGAAAACGGAACCTACCAATTTGTTTTCCTGAGCAGCACCCGGGATGATTGGGTTAGCAAATACAATGTTTTCAACCGGAGCTACAGTTTTACCTAATTTTTGAGCTACCTGCTCAATTTTAGAAGCACCTTCCAATGCTTTATTTACTTTTTCAGTAAGCATTTTGGCTTTAACAGCATTACGAACCATTGGTTCAATTTCCTTTTTAACTGCATCTAAAGAAAGGGTTCCTTTTGGCTTGATATCAGTTACACGTGCAACTACATAAGCATTGTCCATTTGGTAAACCTCTTTAAGCACATCACCTTTATCAGCAGCATAAGCATCGCGGATCAATTGACGTGGATTATCTAAACCTGGAGCAAATCCCTGGGTTGGAGTAACTCTATCCGCAACACCAACAGTAAGGCCATTTTTCTTAGCTATCTCAGCGAAGTCGCCTTTTTCAACTTCATTAAGGAAGCTGTTAGCTTTCTTATAGGCAGCATCTCTGGTTTTGTTACTTGAAACTAAACCTTTTTCTATATAAGCCAGCTTAGCCACTTTTGAAGAGCCAACTTGTTTTTCAATTTTAATCAGGTGTACGCCAAACTGAGAAGTCACCACTTTAAGATCACCAGGTTTGCCATTAAAAGCAGCTTCTTCAAATGTAGGAACCATCTGACCACGGCTAAATGTACCCAGGTCGCCACCTTTATCTTTTGAACCATCAACGCTATACTGTTGAGCAAGCGATGCAAAAGAAGCACCATTCTGAACTAATGTTCTTAATGAATCTGCTAATTTCTTAGCTCTATCAACACCACCAAGTTTAGATGGATCGATTAAGATATGACTTGCTTTAACTGAATCCGGAGAAAAACGGGTATCAATAACTTTTACAATTTTATAAGAATTACCTGAGAATTTAGGGCCATAAAAGCTACCTGCAGGAAGGTTAAATACTACTGAATCAACAGCAGGATCTAATTTACCTTTCGACATGTAAGTGTAAGGTACTTTCACATCAGAATTAACAGCAGCAAATAAAGAATCATTTTGAGCAGTTCTGAAATCAGCAGCTATTTTCTCTACCTGAGATTTAACTGCAGCTGAATCTGCTTTTGTAGGGTTTACACTGAAAGCAACATATTCAAATGAACGCGTTTCTGTAGGGTTTTCAAAACGTTTCTTGTTCTCATTATAGTAATCAGAATAATCCGACTCAGCCAGCTTAACTGTTGCATCAGGTATAGATGCATAATCCACAACAGCATACTTGAAGCTTGCCAGTTTATTACGGTTCATGTATTCGTCGTTTGCTTCCAAAGTAGTTACATAAACAGAATTACTGATTAAATTCGCGTATTTCTTTTGAAGCGCTTGTTTTTCGATCTCATGTTGCAAAAGATCCCATTGTTGTTTCAACTGAGGATTTTTATCTTGTTGCTTTAATGAGTTAAGTACTTCAGCACGGTTTACTTCGCCAGTTTGAGGATTACCGAAGTACTGAACGATCAATGGACTTGGGTTTTTGCCCTGAAGCAAATCAAACAGCTCATCACCAGAAATGGTTAAGCCTAAACGGCTATATTCTTTACCCAAAAGGATACCAGCTACTTCACCTTGCCATACATTATCAACAGCCATAGCCTGCATTTGCGCATTACCTGAACCGCCGTATTGTTGTTTAAACTGAGCTAAACTCTGGTCTACTTTCGGACCAAACTGATCTATGCTAATTTCTTCACCGTCAATTGTTCCTACAACCTTCTGTGATTCAGCCCAAAAAGGCTTACCTACGTTAATTGCATCACCAACCAAAAAAGCAACAATTGCAAAACCGATGGCTCCTATCAAAATATAGCCGGCACGATTCCGCAAAAATGTCATTAATCCCATAATATTCTTATTTATAATTCTTTTTAAGAGCGCGCAAGATACAACTTTTGCGAAAAAAAGAAAACATTAAATTATTCGCCGAATTTTTCGTCAATATATGTCTCTCCGTACCCGCTACCGGCGTTATAATAGCTAAAGTCCTGAGGCGCGCTAAAGTTAACTGCATTTACAAAAGAGCCATCAGGCTTCGTTACAACCCCCTTTGGCGAAAAAAACATCCGCTTATTCTCATCCCATGTCAGCTCTTCAGTATTAAAAGTAATCGACTGATTCACTACAACTACATTTTTTTTAAAAATAGTAAGCTTCTCCGTTTCCTTCATAATAGCGTAATCAGATGTAATAGAACCTGTAATGTTCATTTTATCATCCAGAAACTGAATCTTAACACCCTTAGGCATTTCCTGAAAGGAAGCTCCGGTTGCAGGAGTGATCTTATCCAATACCGGCGCAAATCCTTTTGCCTTAACCACCGCAGAATCACTGTAAATAATATCTACACCAAGCGTTCGGTTTGTATCCAGGTTCACTTTTTTGGAAAGTTTCGCGGCCTTCTTCAAGTCATCCTCACCACATGAGCTAAGTGAAAGCTGGAAAACACAAAGGAAAGCTATACAAAAAATCATACCCGGACTTTTAGCCCAGGTATAACTATTTTTTAATCGATATGAAGTTGCCATAACCTTATTATGAGTTCATTAATCGAACTTAAATCTTCTGAACCAGGTATCGTTAAGCGTAAACCCTAAATGGATATTGATATAATTCTCCTGTACAAGTCCATTGCTAACTGTACCTCTTCTTCCAAGTTCTGTTGTAAAATTCAGCTTGTGGAAAGCGAACCTGTTGAATGCTAACGGCAGGCCTAAACCAAACGTAACAGCCATTTGCTTGATATCCTGATTAGACACTTTGATATAAGTTTTATCGTAAGTAAAACCAAGTCGGTAATCTACCCTGTTAAAATAACTTCCTATTGAAGTCATATCCGGTGTAAGCTGTCCGCCCACTGAGGCGCCCCAGCTATCTTCAAGACCTTTATTCACGCCATCGATACTTAATTTAGACCAGTTTCCGGTTCTAAAGTCAGCACCAATTAACCATTTATTATCTCTTTGTATTGCAATACCAAAATTATGTACCAAAGGTAACTTCAACTTTGCAGAACCATTTTCTACAAATGCCGGTGTATCCAGTGCAGTTCCTTCATCACCTGTATTTTGTCTAACATACCTGGTTACTACAAAAGTCTTCTTAGAATTGATACTAGCTGGAGAAGAGCCTGAATAACCCAATGTGATACGGCTCTTAGCACTTAGAGGAATCTCATACTGAGCACCATAAGAGAAACCAATACCACCTACACTGTTTTTATCCTGTTGTTTAGTATTAATAGCGGCTACACTTTGAAGTTCCAATGCGCGGTTTTCAACCAGATTACCGAAAACATACTCCAGGTTTGCCCCAACTCTGAAATGATCACCAAACTGCTGACCCAATCCGAAATAAGCTTTGGTTAAACCTCCCTCTCCTGAATACAATCTGTTTACGGTATTTGTATCACCTTCCAGTTTACCGGTATTGCTAAACTCATAACCAAGATCAGTATAAGGGAGTAATCCAAAACTTAAACCAGTACGTCCGGCTTTAATTGGAAAAGCTAATGCGATATGGCTCAATGTTGAATTAAAGCTACCTTCACTTAAGTTGTCTTTTTTCAACTGCTTAAAACCACCACTCATACCGATATCTACGGTAGTCATAGTAATACCCGAATATGATGCCGGATTTTGCATGTTGATATTGCTGTAAAAAGTATTGGGCTTATAAATTGCGGTAGAGATCCCACCCATTGCCCGAAACTGAGGAAGCAACAAACCTTTAACGTTTCCAAGTCCATATCTTGAATATGGGGATTGAGAAGTTACCTGTGCCTTAACAGTAACACTGGCTAACAAGGTCATTACCGCTACTATATAATTAATTTTTTTGTACATATTCAAATGCAATAACTTCATTTAATCCTTTTAATACTAAATATGGATCGTGTATAATTTGAGGCGCAAAGATGCTGTTTTTTAATTGTTCTAGCAAAAAAGCAGCGTTACCACCCGTTAACAATACCGTCAGGCCATTATTTTCTTTATTATAGGAGGATATAAAACCCTCAACTTCATTAATTACTCCTTGTAAGACACCATTTTTGATCGCCGAATCGGTATCTGTTCCCTTAGGAATTTCCGCCTCTTTATCCCATTTCACCATTGGCAATCTACCTGTAAAATGATGCAATGCTTTAAACCGCATATCGATACCCAAACTGATACTGCCGCCAAAATACTCAGTGCGGTCATTCAATAAGTCATAAGTGATACAAGTTCCGGCATCAATCATTAAACAATTTTTCCCCGGGTAATATCCATTTGCAGCAATTACTTTAGCCCACCTATCTAATCCTAACGTCGCGAGCGACTCATAATTATTCTTTACACCTGTATTAATCTGAGTAGAGAAAGGTATGTAATTGGTATCCGACTTCAAAATCTGAATTACTTCATGCGCATCTTCACTAACACTGGAGACACATGAATTGCTGATCGCATATTGCTTGATTATAGCGATCAGTTCAGCAGGCACGATTTGTTTAAGAACCTGGTAGTGAACCAACGTTTTCTCATCAAAAACAGCCAGTTTACTATTTGTATTACCAATATCTATAACCAGATTACGCATTAATGCCTTCAAACTTCATTACGCAAAGCTATCAATCTTTAGTTAGTTTCAAGGTCTCAAATTGTTAAAAAAAGTTAAACAAACAAAAAGTACTGAATGGCGAAAACCAGAACGAGGAACAAGCTTTCATAAAACCATCTCTTTTTTGCATTTGAGAAATAATAGGCAAGTAAAACTGCCCCAGGAGGTACACACAAAAGGAAATGATACAACCGAAAATCAGGTTTGGTATAAAAACTGGCAATGCTGACGATAAACATAAAAAACAACATCTGAAAAGCTTTCCTCGTGCTGATAAAGCTTCTGAAAAAGTTTTCCCGCAGTTGCAATATCGCCAATACCATCATCACCAAAACAGGCACCAAAACCAGGTAATCGTTATAATTGATCTTAAAAACTGAAGGGAACTTATTACCAAGGGGAAGCCAGATCTTGTAAAACATAGACAGGCTGTCATTCCAGTAATAAAAAACACCTACAAAGAAGAAAATAGTTAAAAATCCTACTAGTCCTGATACCCATTCCCGCCAGTTAAATGATCTGTACAACAGTAAAGCAAGCCATATCATGATCAGCATCACGATAAAAGGAAAATAAATCAGGGTTCCGATAGCGATGATCATTCCAACATCAAACATAATCATGATCGCATTCGGTGACTTTCCGATCTTCAGGAATTTATCCATCATCCAGATCAGTAAAAAATTACAGATCAGCGTAGGGCTCAATACCAGAAAAGGCATAAATAAACCCGCTCCGGTTACGTACATCAGTGCAGGTAAAAAGCCTGGTCTATTCAACAAACCATGGTTATTTACAACCCTGTTGAATAAGACGGCCTGTATGAAAATGATGATCCCGGCAAAAAAAACATTGCTCACCGGAGAAAATAAGCTCTGCACGGGTATTGGCATAAAAAACCTGGTATAAGACTCCAGGAACTCAAAATCCAGCTGAGCGGGAAGATCTGCAAAAATTGCCACACGCATAAAAAAAGTATATGCGAATAGAATGAGCAGGTTTATAGGGTTTAAATTTCTAAATTGATTAATCATGCCTCTTTACAAAAGCAAAGTAAAGCAAATTATCTGGCAAACTGCTTCACTACTTTATCAATTAACCCTGCGGTTTCATCAGGAAAATGGAACTGATGCTCCTGTGGGTTTTCTACCCAATTTTTGATTATAGGAAGCCAACTCCTATTGCTCCCCCAAACTACAGGCAATCCAAATTGTTTCAAGGCATAGGCATTACACTGCTGCTCATATTGAAATTTCATAGGTGCTACCAGCAATTTCTTTCCCAGAAAAAGAGCTTCAGCGGGTCCCTCAAAGCCTCCTCCGGTAAACAAACCTTCACAAGAAGCCAGACTTTTATTGAATAACTCATTATTTACCGGTCGCACATCAATGTTACCATTCACATAAGCCTGCTTACAATGCTTCGAGAACACTTGCCACTGTACCTGCGGGATTTGCTTCAATAAAGGAACTAAATACTGATCATCTATTGCCGGAAGATATACCGTATAATGCCCCAGGTTACTGGTTTGCATGTTTCTTATCTCGGCCCTGATTACAGGTGTATAAATAAAATCATCGTACCTGTCAAAATGAAAACCAACATAATGAGTAGCAGGAGCATAATATTTCATGACCAGCTGCGCCCAGTCGATACTTTTAGGTTTTGGAACCTTCCTGGACTGAAAAGAAGCCTGATGACTCAACCCTACACTTTCAATTCCCTGGGTTTTACAAGCCCATGCCGTTACCGGCTCAAAATCATTAAGAATCAGATTGTAATCTTTTAAGGGAATACTGCGCATATCTTTCACAAAACGTGGCAGGTTCATTGTCTTCCATGTTTCATAATGATTCACACCACCCTTCTTACCAAAAACAAAACTAAAACCATGCAGCTGATACTTTACTTCTTGTATCAGTTTAACGTCGGCCTGAGTACCGCTGATCAGTAAATCAACATCCCCATGCTTTTGTAATAAGGGGACGATCTCCCTGGCCCGACTAATATGGCCATTGCCTGTCCCTTGTATGGCATAAAGTATCTTCATTCGCACCGAATATCCATATTTTTTTAGCGTTAGACAATTTCTAATTTAATCTTTTGTAATAGTGTATGGATATTGAGCTTACCATGCAGATCTTCACCGTCCGATAGATCACCTTCCTCCACCTCATCTTTCTGAAAGTCTTTTTGTTCATATTTAAAGACTTTCCACGATTGATCGTAATACTCAAGGGCAGTAAGGTTTTCAACCCAATCGCCACTATTCAAATAAGTTACTTCACCATTCTCTGTAACAATCTTTCTCATTTCAGGCTGATGAATGTGTCCGCAAATTACATATTCGTAACCCTTTTCAGCGGCTAGTTCAGCTGCAGTATCTTCAAAACCATTGATAAATTTCACTGCATCTTTAAACTTAGCCTTGATTTTTTTTGAAAAACTCATTTTTTCCTGTCCCATCAGCGATAAGCACCAGTTCACAAAACTATTGATCAGGATTAAAGTATCATAACCTACAGCGCCCAATTTAGCAAGCCATTTTGAGTGCTGCATCGTTACATCAAACACATCGCCATGAAAGAACCAGGCCTTTTTACCATCAATCTCTACGATCAGTTTATTCTGCAAATGAAAAGTACCCATATGCATGTCGGCAAATTTCCGTAGCAATTCATCGTGATTACCGGTCAGATAATAAACCGGAACACCCTCAACTACAAATTTCATCAGCTTCCTCACCACTTTCATATGGGACTCCGGCCAATATCTTTTACTAAACTGCCAGATATCTATGATATCTCCGTTTAACACCAACATTTTAGGCTTGATACTTTTGAGGTACTTCAATAATTCTTTAGCGTGACAGCCGTAAGTACCCAGGTGTACATCAGAAATTACAGCAATTTCAACTTCTCGTTTGGACATGTATTGCAAATACTTTTTTACTTTACAAATCTGCAAGCCTACGATTAACCCTATGTTAAATAATTATTAAGTGTTAACTCAGTGTATAAAGCCAAAAAAGGGTGCTCATAATTAAATGATACACCCTCCTATTTTTTGAGAAAAAACTTTTATGCTCTTTTAAAACTAAGCAGCTTTTTTCTTTTTATTTTCTGAGTAAAATGCAAAACCAAGGCCAGCAACCAATAAAATTGAACCCGCTAAAGAGATTTTCTCTCCCATGTAATACGATGCTGGCTCGAACTTAAACTCCACTTTATGATTACCCGCTTCAAGTTGTGCTGCACGCAACACATAATCTGCTCTAAAATAAGGTTTCTCAACTCCGTCAACATACATGTTCCATCCTTTATTGTAGTAAATTTCNGAGAATACAGCGATGACATCTGTTGCAGCACTGAATGAGTAAACCAGGTGATCCGGATGGTAGCTTTCTAATTTAATTAGGGCACCTGTACCAGGGCCTAAACGCTTCTCGTCAATCATAGACTTATACCTTACATCAACAATAGCCTCTTGCTTTGGATCAAAACTGCTGATAGCTGTCATTTCTTCATCAGCATCTTTTGCAAACTGAACCTTCGGCACAATCCAGGCATGTCCCGCAGCCGTGGCATTACGCTGCATTTTGTAAGAACCATTTTGCTGATCTTGAGTGATAATGTATTTGGTATTCAACATATCCAATACATCCTGATTGATACTTTTAGANAACTGCTTCTCAATTAACTCCTGATAACGNTTTANTTTGGCNGCGTGATACCCNCCAATCGTTTTATGAAAGGCTGAAGCACTGGCACTTGAGAAAGTATTACCCGTCAGATCCAACACCCTGAAATCAGGATCCTTATCCGCTATGATAAAATTATCTACATCCCGTGGCTCAAAATGACTAGCTAAATCACTTTTAGAAGCAAAATTACTATTGTTCAAATAACGACGATCTACCTGCCACATATCAAACAATACTGCAAAAGCTAATAAACCGAAGGCCATTTGTGCATTCATCTTTTTAGTAAGGAACGCCCATATTAAAGTAAACCCTATTGCTATAAAAATGAAGGAGCGAATCGCATCAGCACGACCAATAGCAATCCTATCTTCAATAAGTGCATTGGCTATTTTATGTGCAAGAGCGGCATTATTNTCCAAACTCTGGGTTAAAGCCTGAACAATTTCCTGGTGATTATTTGTCTTAAAACTAAAGAACAATGTTGGTGCAATGGCAACAATCAATGCAAAACCGCCTGTAATACCTGCAGACCACTTCAATTTCTGAATCAGTATTTTCTGATCCGTGTTTCCATCTTGTGCCTCTTTAACAGCAAGGATAGCAAGCAATGGAACCATTAGTCCAACCACAGCTAAAATAGATTCAACGGCTCTAAACTTATTGTATAATGGGAAATAATCAAAAAACAGATCTGAAATCAGTGGGAAGTTTTTACCAAATGACAACAAAATAAACAACACTGTCGTTGCTAAAATCCACCATTTCAAATGACTTCTTACGATAAATAAGCCAAATACAAATAGGAAGCAAATAATAGCACCAAAGTAATAGCCTCCGGAGGTTCCCGGCTTCTCGCCCCAGTATTGTTGCATATTTAAGTTCTGCGCCAGTTGCTGAATAACCTGAGTAGTCTGCGCCGGGTCACCACCTGTCACTTCTGAAATAGCCTTGAACATATGGCTTTCCGGTTTAACCAATTCATTTATGCTGGTTGCTCCACCATAAAGATCAGGAATAAGAAAGGTAAAACTCTCGCCAATACCCTGGCTCCAGCCATAGGCATAGTCCTTCGCTTTAGCATTACTATCGCCACCGTCTGCCGCTGTGCTGGTTAAATTAGATTTTCCCCTAATTGTTTCCTTTGCATATTCAGCTGTAGTCCACAATACACTCGCATTTACCATAATGGCTAACACTAGTGCAGCCGTTAAATAGCCTACCGCTTTGCCCAAAGCAGGTAGTGTTTTCTTTTTATAGGCCTGATAAAGCTCTATGCCCATAAAAATAAGGACAGACAGAAACAAGTAATAGGCCATTTGTACGTGATTTGCCCTGATGAGCAGGGCGAGGAATAATGCCGTCAAACTTCCCCCTATCCAGTATTTACCGCGGAGGGTTAAGATAAANCCGGCGATAATTGGNGCAAAGAAACCAATTGCCAGAACTTTATTATTATGTCCAGCTGCAATCAANACAAAATTATANGTAGTGAAAGCAAATGCTATTGCACCTGCAGCCGCCAGCCATGGATTTATACGTAAGACAATGAATAAAAAATACGCCCCAGATAACAACAGTAAAACTGTGCCTACAGGGCTAGGGAATACATTTAAAATAAGCTTTAGACCATAAGTTGCTCCATTATAAGCATACTGAGCCCAGATTTGATAAGCTGGCATTCCGCCAAACATTTGATTGGTCCATAAAGGCGCCTTACCATCTTTGTCCTTGTACTCCATGATCTCCTTCTGCATGGCTTTCGCCTGCAAAACGTCGTCTTGAGCCGGAGCTTTGCCTTGCAATACAGGGCTGAAATACACGAAACAGATGATTACAAAAAATCCAATTATGGCCAGATGAATGCCATTCGCTTTTAACCAGTTATTCATTAAGGTTTGTCTAAGATTAAACTAACCCCAAACTTAGATAAAATGATTTATTTTTATCTGTAT
>Ga0065714_10064782_pt1 | contig 19009 bp, 15 predicted proteins | sample MisRhiReplicate2_FD_59101 | JGI IMG/M metagenome (GOLD analysis project Ga0065714, IMG submission 59101) | Miscanthus rhizosphere microbial communities from Kellogg Biological Station, MSU, sample Rhizosphere Soil Replicate 2: eDNA_1 v2... | ecosystem: Host-associated > Plants > Roots >...
TCAAATTTAATACCTTATTTATAATTATCAATTAGTTTTAAGTATTTTTGTTAAAATTTAAATTTTTTATGGAAAAGCCACTTATTCTGGTAACCAATGATGATGGAATTACTGCTCCCGGTATCAGAAATCTTGTAGAATTTATGAACGAAATCGGTGATGTAATTGTGGTAGCTCCCAACTCGCCCCAAAGCGGAAAAGGTCACGCCATCACTATAAACTCCACTTTAAGCTATGAAGAGGTACATCTTGAAGGTCCTCAAAAAGATTTTTCATGCAGTGGAACTCCTGTTGACTGTGTAAAAATGGCTTTAGATAAAATTCTTCCGAGAAGACCGGATATTGTGGTTTCAGGAATTAATCATGGTGCTAATTCTTCGATCAACGTAATTTATTCAGGAACGATGTCTGCGGCGGTTGAAGGCGGTGTAGAAGGTCTTACCTCCATTGGTTTTTCTCTTCTTGATTTCAGTTGGGAAGCAGATTTTACGCAGGCAAAAGAATATATTCAGAATATTGTAAGAAAAACTTTGGAAAATCCGATGCCTAAAGGTGTTGTTTTGAATGTAAATATTCCGAAACTTTCAAAAGAAGAAATTAAAGGCGTAAAAATCTGCAAACAAGCCAATGCCAAATGGGAAGAAAGTTTCGACGAAAGAATCAACCCGCACGGTAAAAAATACTATTGGCTTACCGGTTATTTCAACAATATGGATGAGTCTGAAGATGCTGATGAAACGGCTTTGGCAAATGGATATATTTCTATTGTTCCGGTGAAGTTTGATATGACGGCTTATGAGTATATGAATACGCTGAATGAGGTGATGAAGTTTGATTAATTATGTTCTTTTTGTCTTGAAACAAAAGAACCAAAAATTCAAGACTTGGAATCTGAAGGCTAAAAATTTAAAAATAATCCTAAAATTCCCAAACTTGCGCGAATTGACTGTTAGTCCTTCAATTCAAAATTTGTCTCGCGCTTCGAACAGTGGGAATTTTTTAACGGATTATTTTTAAATTTTCTTAACGCTTCAGTTTCCGATGTCGTAATTGATTCATCACAATAAAAAATCTGTGCAAATCTGTGAGATCCAATAAATCGCGTGAAAATCAATTTAAAACAAAATCTTATCCTCTTTCCTCAACTCTTCCAAATACTTAATTTTATCATCACGATAAAATAAATTCATCGTCTCGAAAGGGATCATTTTTAAATCTTTATTCACAATGTGAACGCATGATTTTTTGACCGCTCGAACATCAAAATCGTACGCATCCATAAAATTCATGATTATAATTCTAAACAAATTGTCATAATCTAAATTCGGAGCAGAAACCTCAGGAAGACAACATAATAATTGATTCACTTTAGGTTGTACCTGATCTACAGAAATTCCTGTACTGAAAATGTCTAAAAGCTGCATCTGCAAACCTCCATCCTGTTCGTAAACGATGGTGTTTTTCGTTTCATTATTCAGCAAATCAGCAGGATTAATATATCGTGTTAAAGGAATTGTTTCACCTTCCAGCTTTAGAATATATCCCATCGCCAAAGAGTCCGGATTACACGGAACAGGAATAATATCGTCTCCATTCAAGAGCGGAAACTGATTTAAAATTTCCTGACGAACTTCTGTTAACGTGATTTTTTCGTGCGCAGAATCTTCTCTGTTTCTTCCTGCAACTTCTACAGGTTGAAAGGTAATTCCGCGGACACATTTTTGTTTTAATGCAAACTCAATCAGCTTTCCGATTTCATCAATATTTTTTCCTTTTTGAAGAACGATAACTAAAGTTGTGGAAAGATTTAATTCATTTAATTTCTCCAAAGCTTTCATGCGGACATTTGTAAGATCTTTTCCTCTGAAATCTTCTAAAACTTCAGGTTTAAAGGAATCAAACTGAAGATAAATTTCAAATTCCGGCGCATAAGTCGCTAGTTTTTCGGCAAAACCGGGATCATTTGCAATACGAATTCCGTTGGTATTGAGCATCAAATGTTTGATGGGTTTCGACTTTGCAATATCCATAATTTTGAAAAACTCGGGGTGAATTGTTGGTTCACCACCACTGACCTGTACGACATCGGGTTCGCCCTCATTTTTAACAATCGTATCAAACATGGCTTCAATCTGCTCTAAAGTTCTGTGACTTCCGTAATGTGGCGAAGACATCGCATAGCAAGTCGGACAGGTCAGATTACACCGATCTGTAACCTCCACAATCGAAAGACAGCTGTGCTGCTCATGATCTACGCATAAACCGCAATCATAAGGACAACCATATTCCACATCAGTTCCGAAATGAAAAGGCATTTCTGAGGCTTTGTTGTAGTTTCTGATGTTTTTATAATATTGAACGTCGGAAGCAATCATGGTTTTAAAAAAACCGTGATCCGGACATCTTTTGGTCATAAAAACTGCTTCATCTTCAATGATGATCTTTGCTCCTACTCTTTTCAAGCATTCCGGACAAAGACTGATTGTATAATCGTAATAGGTATAATTTCTTACTGGCATAATTTCATTTTTTTACATTCCTCCACACACAAAACCGCTGATCAATCCACAAATTAATAGTGAAATCAACATGGTTTGCCAAAACTGCTTTTTAGAAAATTTTCTCCCATCTTTGCTTTCATAAATCAGCTTTACAAAAACTGTAATGACCAATGATACTACAGAAGCGACAACAACAATGATCAGAATAATCATTGCAACTAAGCCTTCCAATCCGCCAACTTCAAGAAGCGTTAGTATTTTCATATTTTAATTTCTTTTGGTTTATTATAGTTGTTTTAATCTTAAAAATGTAATAGATCATTACACAAAGACAAACGAGCTGAATCGTTCCTAAATTTCCAATAATTTCAATTTTAGGTTTTATAAAGTCTAAGATAAATCTAAACGTGAAATAACTCAGCATAAATATCTGAAAAATAAAACCGGAAGGGTATAATTTTTTGTTATTTATTTTTAAAACAATCCAGAGAAGAATCAAAAATGCAATCTCGTACAGCGCTACCGGATGTCTGAGATATTCATCACCAAGATGCATTCCGAAAATAGAATCTGTAGGTATTCCATACGTTTCTTCGTGAACTCCCGTTAGAAAACAGCCTATTCGTCCGATAATAATTGCCAAGATCAATGGGAAAACAATCAGATCGCCTGTACTTTCTTTATGCCCGACAATTTTTTTTCCTAATTCTACTCCAATTAGTCCAAAAGCCAAACCGCCAACAATCGTATTGTTTGTCCAGACTCTTTTTAAGCTAAAATTTTCAAACAGCATATATGGGTTTTCTAAATTCCCAATCAGTTTTGAGCCAAATAATGCTCCGGCAGTTGCACCGATTAAAATTGCAGCCGAAGTATTGAAAGACAGTTTTTCGGAAGATTTTCTTTTTAGATAAAAATAAAAACGCATCCCTAGAAATATTCCTAATGTTTCAAACACAGGATGCGCCAAAATTGTTTTACCGAAAATCTGAAAAGTAACAGGAAAATCCATGATTTCAAAAGTAGTATATTTAGGATAAATTATTAATTTTAATTTGTAAATACTAAATCAATAGACAAAATGCGAATAGAAAATGATATCAAGCTGGGATTTAAAGATGTAATGTTCAGACCAAAACGGTCTACTTTAAAATCACGGTCAGAAGTAGATTTAAATAGAGAATTTACATTTCTTCACACTCAAAAAAAATGGAAAGGAACTCCAGTCATCGCTGCCAATATGGATACGGTAGGAACTTTTGAAATGGCCATAGAGCTCGCAAAAGACAAAATAATCACCGCTGTTCACAAACATTATACTGTTGAAGAGTGGAAAGAATTCCTTGACAATCAAGAAGAAAGCATTCACCAATACATTGCTTTAAGCACAGGAACGGGAAAAGCAGATGAAGAAAAAATAAAAACAATTTTGAGTCAACATCCAAAAATAGAATTTCTATGCATTGACGTTGCAAATGGATATTCTGAACACTTTCTACAGTTTGTAGAAAAAGCCAGAGAAAATTTCCCTGATAAAATTATCATTGCAGGAAATGTGGTAACAGGTGAAATGGTAGAAGAACTTCTTTTAGTTGGCGCAGATATTATCAAAGTAGGAATCGGCCCTGGCTCTGTCTGTACTACAAGAGTAAAAACCGGTGTAGGATATCCACAACTTTCTGCCATTATAGAATGCGCCGATGCAGCTCATGGACTGAAAGGTCACATCATTGCAGACGGAGGCTGTAAAGTTCCCGGAGATGTTGCCAAAGCTTTTGGTGGCGGAGCCGATTTCGTTATGCTTGGCGGAATGTTTGCCGGCCATGATGAAAGTGGAGGTGAAATGATCGAAGAAAATGGGAAGAAGTTTAAACTCTTCTATGGCATGAGCTCAAAAACAGCAATGGATAAACATTCCGGAGGTGTAGCTGAATACAGGGCTTCTGAAGGTAAAACTGTGAAAATAAAATACAAAGGTCCTGTATCAGAAACTGTGAAAGATATTTTGGGTGGAGTGCGATCAACCTGTACCTATGTAGGTGCTCCAACATTGAAAGAATTATCTAAAAGAACGACTTTTATAAGAGTTCAGGAACAGGAAAATCAAATTTTTAATGATTGATTATAAGTGCTTCAAAATTAATCAATGAATTTCACATACCGTTGAAAACGTTTTTAAACAAAGGTTTCTTTATATAGAGGGTTTGTTGAGGGGTAGAGTTTTTGATTATCTTATTTATTTTCTTTCTATTTGCAACTTCAAACGAAACACAGAATACGAATGACGAAGAAGTCTTCCTCCGAATATTTTTATCATTCTGGAAAAAGTATTCGGAGTTTTTTATTTATCTGACTTTTAAGTTTTATTCATATTTTATTTTAATCAAATTTTACTCCTGCAGATTAATTCATCTTCAGAATTTCAATCACTTTTTTTATTTTTGAATGATTTTTAAATCTAATCTAAAGAAAGATTCAACATCCTTATTCTTGCAAGAGACAACTATTCTTTATATAAAATTAAATATCAATAACTAACGAAAATTTCTTTGATCTTAGTTTTAAATCTTATGATTTTTAAAGTTTGCAGAAAGTAAAGATTATTATGAAATTTAAAACTAAATTTACCGCCTGATAAAGAACTTATCCCACGAAAAAGCACCGCAGATTGATGTAAAAAAATAAAGATATTAGTAAAAAATCATCGATAAAATTAAAATTTGATGATGGATGAAAAAGGAATATTTTTTAACCAACATTAGCCTTAAACATGGATTTGATAAAGTCCTCTAAAATATATTTTTTTATGTTTTTTTTCCGGAGCTTATTCATCTTTGCAAAGAAAAAGAATATAAAAATGGGTTTTAAAAGAGATTTTTGTAATCTTTTCTTAGTCCTTTTAATATTGGAAAGCCTTTCTTTATCTGGACAAAATCCTAGTTCTCAACAACAGAAAATCGACCAGCTTATCAGTCGTACCAATCAATTGTATCTGAACGGAGAAACAAATCAGGTTTTGGTTTCTTCAAAAAATATAATTAATTTATCTGAGCAATTAAAATACGATAAAGGTCTTTCTTATGGCTATTATTATCTCGCTACCTATTTTTACGACAATGCAAAATTCAGAGAAAGCGTGCAGAATGTAAAAAAAGCAAAGCAATACACAAAATATTTAGCCAATGACAAAACCCATTCTGCAAGGATTTCGGCTTTATTAGGAGGAAATTATCTGCTGCTTGAGCTTTATACTTTATCTTCAAAAAACTATCGAAAAACCATTGATATTCTACAAAGAAAATCTAAAAAAAATACGACAGATTCATTAACGGAGTGTGCTACATATTCTAATATGAGTTATCTTTTTCAAAATATCAATATGCCGGATTCTATGTATTATTATCTTGAAAAAGAAAAAACAATTCTAAAAAAAATCAAATTCAAAGATGCTTATATTCAAAAAGGCTGTTCTTGTCTTGGTTTCGGAAATTATCATCTTAATAAGAGCAAAATAGATTCTGCGCAATACTATTACAACAAATCATTAGAATTTTTTAATGATAAAAAGCATCCCTGTAAAATTGAATCTCTTATCGGTCTGGGGAATCTTTATACTTATCGAAAAGATTATGAAAAAGCCCATCAATATTACAATAGTGCGCTAAAAAGTTTTAAGCAGAATAATTTTCCTGATATCAAGAGCGAATTGCTTAAAAAAATCTCTGAACTTTACATCTCGCAAGGTAATGCTTCAGAAGCAAAAAAATATCAGGATATGTATCTGAAAGTACATACCGAGTTAGACGAACGCAAGAAAAAAGAACGTGATTTTGTGCTGAATGAGGTCATGAAAGAGGAAAAAGCAAAACATGATAATGAAGTGAGAGAAAGTTGGAAATTAACGCTGATTATTGCCTCTTTGCTTATTTTTATTTCTGCTTTTATTATTTATCTTCTTAAAAAATCAAAAATCAGAAACCAGAAAGCTTTAGAAATGGCTAAACAGCTCCGGTCAGAAAAAGCTGTACAGGAAAAGGAAAAAGTAATATTAAAACTTCAGGTCAACGAAGCATTTAGTGAAGTAAGGAAGCTCGCTAAAGAAAACAGTCCAAAATTTTTCACAAGATTTCAGGAAGTTTATCCGCACTTTACACTGAAAATGCTCGGTATCAATCCGAAATTCAAAGTTTCTGAGCTTACTTTTGCTGCTTATATTTACTTAGGATTTAATACTAAAGAAATAGCAGACTATACTTTCAAAGCAGTAAAAACAATAGAAAATAACCGTTATAATCTTCGGAAAAAGCTTGAAATTTCCTCTGAAAAGGATCTTCGGATCTGGCTGAGAAATTATATTGATTCCGAATAACAAAGATCCCTCTCATAAAGATATGAAAGGGATTTATATTTTGATTTAAACTGATCTTAAGTAAGCATTCCTCCGTCTACATTCAAGACTTGTCCGGAAATGTAAGAAGACATTTCGCTTCCGAAGAATACACAAGCGTTTGCTACATCTTCCGGCTGACCTCCTCTCTTCAAAGGAATTCCTTCTCTCCATCCCTGAACTGTTTTTTCATCTAAAGCTGCTGTCATTTCAGTTTCGATAAATCCTGGAGCAATTGCGTTACAACGAATGTTTCTTGATCCCAATTCTAAAGCAACAGACTTTGTGAATCCTATAACTCCGGCTTTAGAAGCAGCATAGTTTGCCTGTCCTGCATTACCTTTTACTCCAACTACAGAAGTCATATTGATGATAGAGCCCGATTTCGCCTTCATCATTGGCTTAATTACCGCTTTCGTAAGGTTGAATACAGAATCTAAATTAACTTTGATTATTGTGTCCCAATCATCTTTTGACATTCTCATCAACAGATTATCTTTTGTGATTCCTGCATTGTTGACCAAAATATCAATTTTACCAAACTCTGCCATTACTTCTTCTACCAATTTCTGAGCAGCATCGTAATCTGATGCATCAGACTGGTACCCTTTAATTTGAGTTACAGAACTCAAAGCAGTTTCCAATTCTTTCGCTTTTTCTACAGAACCGGCATAGGTAAATGCTACTTTAGCTCCCTGTTGAGCAAAAATTTCGGCAATTCCTCTTCCGATTCCTCTTGTAGCTCCGGTAATTAGCGCTACTTTTCCTTCTAATAGTTTCATATATATGATGATTTTATCTAAAATAGTTTAGTTTGAAATTGCAAAGATATTATTTATCTTAAAATAATTTTTGGATTACTCATTCAATTAGCGATTACTTGGCTGAATTATTCACAATGAGTACAATCTCGCCCTTTAAAGTTTTACTTTTAGAAAATTCAATTAATTCACTGATTGTTCCTCTTTTAGTTTCTTCGAATTTTTTTGAAATTTCACGGCTCAAACTTGCTCTTGTTTCTTCTCCGAAAAATTCTTTAATCTGCTCTAAAGTCGTGTTTATCTTATGCGGGCTTTCGTATAAAACAATGGTTTTTTTCTCTTCAGCCAGTTGTTTCAGCTTTGTTTGTCTACCTTTTTTCGGAGGAAGGAAACCAGCAAACAAAAACTCATTATTCGGTAATCCTGAAACCACCAATGCCGGGATCAAAGCTGTTGCGCCTGGAAGACATATCATTTCAATATTGTTATCCGAACCTGCTTTTGCCAATAAATATCCAGGGTCCGAAATTCCCGGAGTTCCTGCATCGGTAATGATTGCGATATTTTGTCCGCTTTGAAGATCTGCAATCACTTTTTGGGTCGCAGTATGCTCGTTATGTAAATGATAAGATTTTAATGGTTTTGAAATTTCGTAATGCTTCAAAAGCACTCCTGAAGTTCTTGTGTCTTCACACAAAATATAATCGACCTCTTTCAGCACTTTAATCGCTCTGAAAGTCATGTCTTCTAAGTTCCCGACCGGTGTGGGAACAAAATATAGGATTCCACTCAAAATTATAAGAATTTATTTTCTACCAATATCCAAAGTCTCTGTGCGTACTCATCGACTTTATTCCATTTTCTGTCGTAGTACAGTTCGCTTAGATATTCTTTTGCCTCTTCCAGATTTCTGCATCTGTTCAGCTCAGCAACGGCTTGGTTAAGGTCTGTCTGGCTTCCTCCGAAAAGAAGTTTTGTAAAAGCCATTCTGTCATTTAGATCTAATCTGAATTCCGGTTTTTGCTTTTCAGCTTCCATATATTCCGTAGGAATATTGGTTTTTAAGATACTTCCTGAATCTTCTTTCACAACCGGAGCCGGCTTGTCTTGAGGAATTTCTCTTGCTAAAGGATCATCATCAAACAATGTTTGAATTGTTTTTAAGCCTTTAATATTCGCCAGTCTTATTTTCTTCTCTTGTTGATACGCTTCCAAATTTTCAAAGCTTTCGTCGGATGCAGGTTTTTCTTTTTCGATGTCTGATGAAGGTCTGTCGATATCAACAATTTTCCTTCTGTCAGAATCTTCGTTTGTTAAAGTATTTTCGCTGATTTCGATTTCTGTTTCAGTATCTTTTTTAATTTCTGTCAGAATACTTTCTACATTAGAGTTTTCAGTAATTATTCCATCTTCATCATATTTAAAATCATCAGAAACAGTCTCATTTTCAGACTCTTCAATTAAAATTTCATCTTCAGGCTCATCTGATTCAAACATACTTGGAATTTTCTCCGAAGAATCATCTGTAATTTTTACAGATTCATAATTATTCTGAATTTGCTCTTCTTCCTCAAATGAATCTGAAACACTTTCATCAGAAATCTCATTTTCAAATTCGTCAATTTCATTTAACTGATTATTAAAAATGGCTTCTTCCTCAGTTACTTTTTGATCAAATATTTCTTCTTCAATATTGTCTTCTTCAGGAACAGAATTTTCTAAGATTCTTTCTTCATCCACAAAACTCAAAACTTCAGAAACTTCTTCATTTGCATCTTCCTCTTCAATTTCATCCAATTGGTCATTAAAAACAGATTCTTCCTCTGTAATGTGCGTATCTAAATCTTCATGAACGGTATTTTCTTCAGCGTTTTCAACAATCTTTTCTTCTTCGGCAAGACTGATCAAATTTTCATGGAATTCATTTTCCTCAATTTCATTCAGTTGATTATTAAAAATCGCCTCTTCTTCCATTACATTATTCGGAAGATGAGTTTCTGCTTTTCCGATTTCGTTTAGTTCATTATTAAAAATGGCTTCTTCTTCCATTACTTCATGAGAAAAATCCTGAGATTCAGAGATAGATTCGGCTAGAGAATGATTCGAAAAAGCTTGTGAAAACTGTAAATCATCCTTTTGGTAATACTCCACTTTAGATTTCAACAGTTTCAAAAAAGAAATTCTTTCTGCTAATTGATCAATAAGATCCTGCTTAGAAAGTAGTTCGTCAACATTGTTTATTTTATCAAGAATACCAATGATATTCTTTGATTCAAAAAAAATCTTTTCCTGTAAATCTTGGATGTTCTGCATAGAAGAATCTTATTAAAATTGCTTACTTTTGATCTTAAAATATTACGGCTAAAATAACAAATGTTTTTAGAAAATACAATTAATCATTCCAAACAAAGCGGTTGGATGGAAGTTATTTGTGGCTCAATGTTTTCCGGAAAAACCGAAGAGTTGATCAGAAGACTTAGAAGAGCTGAAATGGCGGGGCAGAATGTGGAAATTTTCAAACCCAAAACAGATACGAGATATTCTGATGAAGATGTCGTTTCTCACAATAAAAATAAGATCCGAAGCACTGCAATTGAAAATCCTAATGAAATTATTCTTTTGGGATCAAATTGTGACGTGGTAGGAATTGATGAAGCACAATTCTTTGACGAAAGCATCGTAGAAGTGGCTAATGAATTGGCAAACAATGGAATAAGAGTAGTTATTGCAGGTTTGGATATGGATTTTCTTGGGCGACCTTTCGGTCCGATGCCAAATTTGATGGCAACGGCAGAATATGTAACGAAAGTTCACGCAATCTGCAAAAGAACCGGGAATTTAGCCAATTATTCTATGAGGATTTCTCAAGGAAATAATCTGGTGGAATTAGGCGAAACAGAAAGTTATGAAGCAGTAAGCCGTCGTGTTTTTATTGACGAAGTACTTTTGAAGAAGAAAAATGGTTAATTTAGGCTAAGGTTTAGAATTAATAAACTTAAGAATTTCATTATATCAAACACAAAATATAAGCAGAATAGGCACCAATGAATTATACAGTAAACGAAATTGCACAAATCACCAATTCGAATATTATTGGTGATAAAGAATTAATTATCAAAAATATAGCTTTTGACAGCAGGATAATATATGCAACCAAGAATACTGCTTTTATTGCCATCAATACCAAAAAAAATTCGGGAGAAAAATTTATAGAATCTGCTATTGACAGAGGGATAAAAATTATTATTTCAGAACATCAGTACCCACAATTTGAAAATATTACATGGATTATTGTGGAAAACTCTGTAGATTTTCTTCAGAAATTAGCAAAATATCATTTCGAACATTCAGATTTAAAGTCAATAGGAATTACCGGAAGTAATGGGAAGACAATTCTTAAAGAATGGTTGTATCAATGTTTATGGAACGAATTTCCGACGGTAAAAAGTCCGAAAAGTTTTAATTCGCAAATTGGTCTTCCACTTTCTTTACTTCAAATTAATCAAAATCACCAATTAGGGATATTTGAAGTTGGAATTTCCATGCCAAATGAAATGCAGGTTTTGGAAAATATTTTTCATCCTCAAATCGGTTTATTAACTCACATCGGAACAGCTCATGCAGCAAATTTTGAGTCTGAAGAAGATTTAATTGATGAAAAAATCAAACTTTTCAAAGATTCTGAGGTTGTCATTTACAATTCGGATAATATACTGGTTGATAATAAAATAAAAGAAATCTATTCAAGTAAAAAATTAATTTCTTACGGATTTCAAGAAAAGAATGATGTCTTCATTAAAACCAATATTAAAGATGAAAATATTGTTGTCAAATATTTTGATGAAGAAATCAATTTTCCGGTTAATCAACGTGATGAAGCCACTTTAACGAATGCTTTAGCTCTTATTACAGTCTTAAAAGAACTGAATATCACTACTGATAAAATCATCGAAAAAATCAACGCTCTGAAAGCCGTAGAAATGCGTCTTGAAGCCATTGAAGGAATTAAAAACAATATCATCATTAATGATTCATTTAATCTGGATCTTGATTCTTTAAAAACAGCTTTACAATTCTTAAACGAATATAAAAAATCTAAAAAAACATTGGTTTTAACCGACATTATCGGTGTTAATACAAATTCTGAGGAATTGTATGAAGAGGTTTCAGAGCTGGTGAATGAGCAAAAATTTGATTCAGTTTTCTTAATTGGTGAAGAAATTTCCAAATTCAGAACACTTTTTAAATCTAATACTTTTACTTTCATTAATACTCAGGAATTAATTGAAAGTAAACACCTTACGGAAATTGAAAACCAAATCATTTTACTTAAAGGTGCAAGAAAATTTGAAATTGAAAAACTTAAAGATCTTTTGGAACTGAGAAAGCATGATACAGTTTTAGAAATCAATCTGAATGCGATTTTGCATAACATCAATTACCATAAATCTCTGCTAAAACCTTCTACCAAAATGATGGCAATGGTAAAAGCAAATGCTTATGGATTAGGAAGTTACGAAATTTCAGAGTTCCTTCAGCATCATCATATTGATTATTTGGGAGTTGCTTTTGCAGATGAAGGTGTCGAACTTCGCAAAAAAGGAATTACCACACCGATTGTTGTGATGAATCCTGAACAGCACAGCTATGATGCGATTATTCAGTATAATCTTGAGCCGGAAATTTACAGTTTCAGGGTTTTAGAATTGTTTTACGAAGCCGTTCAGAAATCAGGGTACGATAAAAAATATCCTATCCATATCAAACTTGAAACAGGAATGCATCGACTTGGTTTTAAGGAACATGAATTGGATCAGTTAATTCAAAGCTTACAAAATAAGAATCTAAGAGTTCAGAGTATTTTCAGTCATTTATCATCTTCTGATGTTCCTTCTGAAAGGGAGTTTACTTTAAAACAGTTGAAAACTTTTAACAAAAATTCAAACTATTTAATTGAAAATATTGGCTATCAACCTTTAAGACATATTTTAAACTCATCCGGAATTACAAATTACACAGATTATCAATGCGATATGGTGAGAATCGGTATTGGAATGTTAGGTGAATCTCCTAATGCTGAAATTCAGAAACAATTGCATTCAAGTGTAAGTTTCAAAACTGTAATTTCACAGATTTCCATGGTAGAAAACGGAGAATCAGTGGGTTACAGCAGAAAATATAAGACCAGTCATTTAACCAAAATTGCTACAATTCCTGTCGGTTACGCAGATGGAATTCCAAGATTGATAGGAAATCAGGTGGGAAATGTGGGCATTAATAAAACCTTGGCTCCAATCATCGGAAATATCTGCATGGATATGATGATGATCAATGTAGATGAAGTTCCCAATGTAAAAGAAGGTGATAAAGTGACCATTTTCAACGCCAAACCAAGCCTTAAAGAATTTGCAGGGTACTGCAAAACCATCACTTATGAAGTATTAACCTCGATATCTCCTCGTGTGAAACGGATTTATGTAAAAGATTAATTATGAAAAAACTCCTTACGCTTTTATTTGCATTCCAATTGATTTTTATCCATTCTCAGGTAAAAGAAGGTTTGGTTATTCCAAAAAATCCGAAAATCGGACTTTCTCTTGCGGGAGGTGGTGCAAAAGGATTTGCGCACGTCGGGGTTTTAAAAGTCTTGGATTCTTTAGGAGTTAAAGTTGATTACATATCCGGAACCAGTATGGGAGCAATTATCGGTGGGCTTTATGCTTCAGGATATACAGGAAAAGACATTGAAAAAATTGTTACTGATACCGATTTTTATTCTTTAATCCGAGATCCGAAATCACGAACTGAAAGCACATTTTTTAATAAATCTGTAGATAAATATCTTTTATCAATTCCTTTAAAAAATGGGAAGATCAACCTTCCCTCCTCGATCAGTTCTGGTCAGAAGAATGTTTATTTATTGAAAGAATTATTTAAAAATGTTTCTACAATCGAGGATTTTTCAAAATTACCCATTCCTTTCATGTGTGTTGCCACCAATCTGGAAAGTGGAAATATGCAGATCTTTGAAAAAGGAGATTTAGTGCAGTCAATCATGGCGAGTTCGGCGTTTCCTTCACTGATGGATCCTGTAAAAATAGGTGATAGTATCTATATTGACGGTGCAATGACTGTAAATTATCCTTCAAAACCTTTGAAAGATAAAGGAATTGATATTGTTATCGGTGTAGATTTGAATCAGGATCTTTCAAAGAGAGAGGATTTAAATAACATTATTTCAATTCTTAATCAGGTTATCGATTTCGGGATTCAAAAAGATACACGTCGTCAGTACAAATTTACTGATATCAACATCAAACCCAATCTTAAAGGAATGACTGCAACAAGCTATGATGATAAGAAGAAAATTCTTGACAGCGGCTTTGTGGAAGGTCTGAAGTATGTTGATATATTAGATAAACTTCCAAAGCGTTCTTTTGACCGCCTTAGACAGCCTATAAATCCTATTTATTCTAATGTCTATAAGATTGACAGTATTGCATTAATCGGAAGCAGAATTTACGGTAAAAACTACGTTCTCGGTAAAATGGGACTCAGACTTCCATCGATGCAAACTTACGGAAGTGTAAACAGAGGTATAGATAAATTGGTTGCCACAAACAACTACCGTTTCATCAACTATGATATCGTTACAGAAAATAATATCAATTATCTGAAATTATATGTGACGGAAGATGACGCAAGACATTTTTTGAAATTCGGATTGCATTATGATGAGATTTTCAAGACAGGATTATTGCTTAATTATTCAGCAAAAAGATTATTATTTAAAAATTCAAATTTATCATTGGATGTAATAGTTGGTGACAAACCAAGATTCTACCTGAATTATTTTATTGACAACGGCTACATTCCAGGATTCGGAATTTACTCTTCAGGGATGAGTTTTGATCTGAAGGGAAATAACAATATCAATATTGACAAATGGGAATGGCTCAGAAATGAAGCTTACATACAGTCGATTTGGCGGGATAAATTTGCTATAGGAGCGGGATTAAGCCATGACTACTTTGAGGCAGACATGAACGGCACCAATAAGAGGTATAGTCGTTTTCTCAATCCATATGTATTCCTGAAAAGTGATACCCAAAATGACAGAGATTTTCCACGCAGAGGATTTTATCTGAATGCGGAAGGTAAAGTTATTGATCTTTTAAAATCTGAAGTCGAAAAAAGAGTCGTTCAGGTAAAAGCAGATATCAGAGTCAACATTCCCTTATCAAAGCAATTCAGCTATCATTTAAATCTATATGGAGGAATTACCATTGGTGACAATCTTCCAAAATTCTACCAATACAGATTGGGGGGAATTTTTGAGCAGAATATTGTTAATTTTAAAACATTCAACGGATTCTATTTTGCCCAATTAAACAGCAATAATGTTGCATTGATTTCTAATGATATTCAGTTCAAATTTTATAAAAACTTTTTCCTGAGTGGGAATTTCTCTTTTGCCAATCTTTCGGATGATATCAGTTTTGAAGATGCAGCAAAAGTAAATTACAGTTCATTAGGAATTATGGCGGGTTATAAATCTCCTTTTGGACAGATAAAATTCAACTTCAGTCATTCACTTAAAAATAATCAAAAAGGTATATTCAGTGTTATTTTAGGACACTGGTTTTAAAACAATGATACAGTTCTTTTACGAAAACTTACCCGAAACGGTAAATACAGAATACACAAAATGGCTGGAAGAAATTATTCTTTCAGAGGAAAAAAAATTAGGAGAAATCAACTATATTTTCTGTGACGATGAATATTTACTGAAGATTAATCAGGATTATCTGCAGCATGATTATTACACAGACATCATCACTTTCGATTCCGTAAAAGGCAAAACAATAAGCGGCGAGATTTTTGTATCTTTGCAGCGCATTTCAGACAACGCTTCTACCCTATCAAAAAACTATGAAGAAGAATTAAGAAGAGTCTTGGCTCACGGTATTCTACATCTATGTGGTTATAAAGATAAATCAGAAGAAGAAGAACAGGAAATGCGAAGCAAAGAAGACTTTTATATTGCAAAATATAATTAGGAGCTATTTCCCGCTATCCGCACTCGCTTTTTTCTTTTTTCAAAAGAAAAAGAGCTCAAACAAATGCTACTATCGGGGCTAGAAACATCGAAGTATAGGCACTTTAAGCCTTATTTCGATACGATGTTTCACGTGAAACATTTATATAAATTTAAAAATTTAAGGCTTAAATAAGCAATTAAAATGATTTCAGAAATATATGATGTAATTGTAGTAGGTGCAGGTCACGCTGGTTGTGAGGCTGCTGCTGCTGCTGCCAATTTAGGATCAAAAACTTTACTGGTTACAATGAATATGCAGACCATTGGGCAGATGAGCTGTAACCCCGCAATGGGAGGAATTGCCAAAGGACAGATCGTAAGAGAAATTGATGCAATGGGAGGTTACTCCGGAATTATTGCCGATAAATCTGCGATCCAATTTAAAATGCTAAACCTTTCAAAAGGTCCTGCAATGTGGTCTCCAAGAACGCAAAACGACAGAATGTTGTTCGCAGAAGAATGGAGATACGCTTTAGAAAATACTCCAAATCTTGATTTCTTTCAGGACATGGTGAAGAGTTTAATTATAGAAAATAATCAAGCTGTAGGCGTTGTAACTTCTTTAGGAATAGAAATCAGATCAAAATCTGTAGTTCTTACCAATGGTACTTTTCTTAATGGCTTAATCCACGTTGGAGATAAGCAATTAGGTGGTGGAAGAATGGGTGAACCAAGAGCTTTTGGAATTACCGAACAATTGGTTTCTTTAGGTTTTGAAGCAGGAAGAATGAAGACAGGTACTCCACCAAGAGTAGACGGAAGAAGTCTTGATTATTCTAAAATGGACGAACAAAAAGGAGACGAAAATCCACAGAAATTCAGTTATTCAGACACTCCGAAACTGACGAAACAATTAAGCTGTCATATTGTTTATACGAATGAAACCGTACATAATATCTTACGTGAAGGTTTCGACAGAAGTCCAATGTTTAATGGTACTATTCAAAGTTTAGGCCCAAGATATTGTCCGAGTATTGAAGATAAAATTAACCGTTTTGCAGAGCGTACAAGACATCAGCTTTTCGTAGAACCGGAAGGTTGGAAGACTGTTGAAATCTACGTAAACGGATTTAGTTCTTCTTTACCTGAAGATGTTCAGATAAAAGCAATGAAGCATATTCCGGGATTTGAAAACGTAAAAGTATTCCGTCCAGGCTATGCGATTGAATATGACTACTTCCCTCCTACTCAGCTAAAACATACTTTAGAAACAAAATTGGTTGAGAATTTATATTTTGCAGGTCAGATTAATGGGACTACAGGATATGAAGAAGCAGCCGGACAAGGCTTAATGGCAGGTATAAATGCACACAATAAAGTACATGAGAAGGATGAATTCATCCTAAACAGAGATGAGGCTTATATCGGTGTTTTAATCGATGATTTAATTACAAAAGGTACAGAAGAACCTTACAGAATGTTTACTTCAAGAGCTGAATACAGACTTCTTTTAAGACAGGATAATGCGGATATCAGATTAACTGAAAAAGCTCATAAATTAGGATTGGCAAATGATGAAAGACTAAAAAGAGTCGAAGAGAAAATCACTAAAAGTCAGGAACTTGAGTCTTTTCTACGAGAAACTTCTTTAAAACCAGGTTTGATTAATCCGATCTTAGAAGGTATTGAAAGTAACCCCGTAGATCAGGCTTACAGAGCTTCTCAGTTTCTTACGAGACCCAATATTACATTGGAAAAATTAGAAGAAATTGATATTATTAAAGAAAAAGCATCACAATATGATGATGAAGTAAGAGAACAGGCGGAAGTAAATATCAAGTATAAAGGTTACATTGAAAAGGAAAAAGAAAATGTGGCCAAGCTAAACAGATTGGAAAATGTGAAGATTCCTGAAGATTTTGATTATATAAAATTATCCAGTCTTTCTGCAGAAGCAAAACAAAAAATGACAAAAGTAAGACCAAAAACACTGGCACAGGCAGGAAGAATCAGCGGTGTTTCTCCTTCTGATATCAACGTTTTAATGGTTTATTTAGGACGATAAGGCAATGATGTTTCACGTGAAACATTTATTAATTAAAATTAAATATGTGAAATTTGGGACTATAATGGTTTCAAATTTCATTTTTTAAAATATCATACAACTCATGAAAATTAAAGATCATTTTCTTTCGCAGGAAATATTTGAAATTGTGGAAACCAATACAAAAGGAGTTTTTAAAACCTCCCCTATTCCATCAAACATTTCTAAATATTATGAAAGTGAAGATTATATTTCGCACCATCAGGATTCAGGAAGTTTAAAAGAAAAGCTATATAAATTTTTGCAATCTTTTAATCTTCAGTACAAGAAAACCATTCTTATCGACAGAATAAAAAAGAATTCTAAAGTACTTGATTACGGATGCGGAGCCGGAGAATTTGTAAAATTTATTGAAAATGATTTTGAAGCTTTTGGTTTTGAGCCAGATTTGGATGCTAGAAAAATCGCTCAAAATAAAATAACTAAAGCGAAAATAATTGATAATTTAGATACTATAGAAAGTGAATCTTTAGATGCAATTACATTATGGCATGTCTTTGAACATATAGAAAATCAGGATGAAATGTTAGAAGTTTTCAGTTCAAAATTGAAAGAAAAAGGTTTACTGATTATTGCTGTTCCCAACCCTACTTCTTACGATGCAAAACATTATAAAGATTTTTGGGCCGCTTATGATGTGCCAAGACATATCTATCATTTTTCGAAATCTGGGATGGAAAATCTGATTTCTAAGAAACCAAATTGGAAAATGAGAAAAATCAAACCTTTGGTTTTAGATTCTTATTACATCTCAATGCTGAGCGAAAAATACAAAAAATCACCTCTATTTTGGCTAAAAGCAGTCATTCACGGAACGATTTCTAACGTAAAAGCATTATTTTCTAACGAATTTTCAAGTTTGATATATATTATCGAAAAAAAGTAGAAAATCGATTTTTAAGCCGTTTCTGAAAGTCAATTTTTAGCTGTTTTGATGAATCTTTATAAAAACTCAGGATTTTTTCTGAGTTTTTATTTTTTTGAATAATACTCCTTTGATTAAATAAAAATTAATTTTTGAATTTTTAAAATCTAAATTATTTTAACATAAGTTTGAATAAATTGTTAGCTTACAAATAAGCACACTTTGTCATTCCGGAGGAATCTAAACAAACAAAGAAGAATTAGAGTTTAATAGCTTAAAAAAAATCTTATAAAAACACTTGTTCTATACGGTATTTTTGAATTTACATATAAATTTTTGTTTTTAAATTT